>JAEEGL015627885.1_pt1 | contig 19226 bp, 13 predicted proteins | sample 9134231 | NCBI WGS metagenome assembly JAEEGL01 (sample SAMN16246548, study PRJNA631951) | gut metagenome | biome: gut microbiome; feature: rumen; material: fiber-attached | host: Bos | place: Iran: Karaj | collected 2018-10 | reverse complement strand
TAATTTTAAAATTGCCGCGTGGGATAAGCGCCTCACCGTTTCTGATGGCCGCCGAAACCAAAACCCGCGCCTTTAGGTGGTGGCCTAAATATTTCAGTTCGAGATCAATCAGCTTGGAGCCTTCTTCCACCACCAGTTCAATTAAATTAACCACTCCGCCGCCAAAGGGCGCCACCTTTAAGAGCGAGGGATATTTGAGCTCGCGCACAATAGAGGCTGCTGTTTCATATTCCGGATTAACTATGAGATTTATGCCCAGATTTTTAGCCAGAGCCTCGCTTTCCGGCAAAAATTCCTGCGAGCGCACCCGGGCTATTATATGCGGCACGCCTTGCTTCCTGGCGAGGTGCGAACAGAGCAAATTGAGCTCATCGCTGCCGCTCACCGCCACCAAAAGGCGGGCAGCATGAGCACCGGCTCTTTCCAGCGTTGAGGGGGCGGCGCCGTTGCCTATAACCCCGTTTATCTCATATTTATCTGTTAATTCTTCCACCAGCTCTTTGGAGGTGTCTATGATGGTAACATCGTGATTTTCTTCAGTAAAAAATCTAATTAAAAGCTGGCCGAGCTGGCCGGCACCCACTACGATTATCTTCATTAAAATAGCCCTTTATCCGGCAAAGTTACTTAGGTGCCCAAACACGAGGCACACTCTTTTTAACAAAAAATAGCCGCCGGTTAAAGTGGGATACGCATCAATAAGGCGGTTAATTTAGACTTTTTTCACTCACAATTTTATCTAAAAATTCATCAGGTAAAAAAGCTTTGACTTCTGATTCTGTATAATCAGTTACATTTCGCGTTATTATGTAGTCGGCCGCGATTTTTTTAGCGCACTCTACCTGTAAGCAATCTTCAAAATCTGAAAATTTTTTTCTTTTTAAGGCTACTTCTATCATTTCATGGTCTATATTTACCACAGGGATTAATTCTACAAGCGCTAGCAGAATTTCACGGCGCTCTTCATCAGAAAAGTCTTTTCGCAAAACATAAAACATATTCGGCACAGAATGAGCAGCCATGAAACCATGAACTTCTCTTTTGGCACAAAGAGTTAGTAATTGCTCCGAAGCAGAAAAATGCTCCCTATGCTGAATAAAATCTAGCAAAACATTCGTATCTATTAAGATATTCATTTTTCGTATTTTTGTTCTCTGGCCTCTGCCAGTTCTTTTTCGGCATCGAAATCAGGCGATAGGCGCCCTCGATATTTTTGCAAATCAGCAAGCAATGAGAGACGGTATAACGCGTCGTTTTTTTTGTCTTTGGGCTGCAATTCATGCTCAGAAAAAGCGGCATCCAAAACAGTAATTATGAGTTTCTGATTCTTCACAAAGGGGAAATCACCTATGGTCTTTACTGTTTTGCCATCATAATATGCGGGAATGCTTACCATTGCACTACCTCCTCACGACAGTATAGCACATTTCTTTCCCCCTTCCAGCGCCTCAAATAGCGCAACCTGGTACAAAAAATTCCAAGATGATTTGCCAAAAGCGGCCGCCTGCTAGTATTATTGTCCCGGCTCTTGGCTATTTAGCCGCCATAAAGCGGCAAATAGAAAACGGGCACCAAATTATCTACGGAGTTTATATGTTTTATCTTAGAGTATTTGTGGCTTTTTTACCTGCTTTGGCCATTTTCGCCTGCAGTCCGGACGATAGCCGCCTGGTAGGGCGCTGGCAGGAAGAAAAAAGCCTCTCCTGCCAAAGTTATCAGCAAATAGAAACAAGTCGCCCGATTTCCATGCTGCGCTTTAACGAAAACGGCGATTTTGCTTTAAGTTTTACCGATGGCCAACTGGTTTATAAGGGCACATATACCGCCGAGCCGGCAGCCGACGGAGCCAGCGATTTTGCCGCTAAAATCAGTTTTACCATTACCAAAGGCACAGCAAAGCCCAACCTTAACCTAAGCGGCCGCTATGAAGTCAGCGAAAATCACCTTATTTTAAGAGATATCCGCTTTAACGAGAATGAGCCCCCTATTTGTGGCCATAGCTTTAAGAGGCGCTAATGTATTTATTAAAATTAAGCCGCGAGGAGGCGTTAAAAGTCCTCGATAATATTCAGGAAAAATGTGCGAAAGATGGTTATACCTCGCGCGAAGAGGATTTTTTTACCGAGCAAATAGAAGACCTTTTAGAGCGCCTCGTTATGAATATCATCCGCAAGGAGCAAAAAAAGCTGCCGCACTTGCACCGCGATAATTTAGGTTATAAAGCCCTTTGGAGCCTGGAAGAACGGCCGCTCACGCCCGGCTGCACCAGCTGCCTGGCCGGCAAATGGACGCAAATCCGCTCTTCGGCCGAGTGCAATGCCGCTTGCCCTTTTTGCTATTATCATAAAGTAAAAGATGATTTTTTGGCTAATGACCGCTTCCAGGTCGGCGCGCAACATCAAATGGTTTCGGCCAGAGATATTAAGCTCTTTTTTGAGCTCCAAGGCCAAAAAGTACGCGGCGTAGCCTGGGTTTATTATGAGCCGCTCATGTCGCCGCAAAAGATACTCCCCTTAATTGAACACATCCATAGCCTCGGTTACCATCAGTGGCTTTACACCAACGGTATAAGTGCCGATGAAAAAACCTTAAAAGAGCTGGCCGCTGCCGGCCTTGATGAACTGCGCTTTAACCTGGCCGCCACCCACTGTTCCGATACAGTAATAGAGCGCATGAAAATAGCCAGAAAGCTCTTTCCCCATCTCTGCATCGAATCGCCCATGTACACAGATTTCTTTAATTATTTCATGGGTAAACGCGAGCGGATTTTAGCCACCGGCGTGGAGCAGATAAATCTGGCGGAACTCCATCTTAATAACCAAAATTTAGACAGTATGCCGGAGGAAGGGCCGCTTTACGCCTACCATCACGGCTATATCTCGCCCATTAAAAGCCGCCAGCTCACTTTGCGCCTTATGGCCATTGCCGAGCATGAAAAATGGCCCAATGTTCTGATAAACGATTGCAGCAATGAGCTAAAATTTCGCCGCGATGCCGCCAAAAGCATCGGCCCGTTCGGTACCAGCAGCTATAATGCCGAAGTGCGTTATCGCATGCGCATCTGGCGCACAGCGGTAAAAGAATTTGATCTTTGGGAAGCGGCAGAACTTACTGATTTAACTTAAAAAAGGTTGGTTGCGGGGAGAGGATTTGAACCTCTGACCTTCGGGTTATGAGCCCGACGAGCTACCGGACTGCTCCACCCCGCGACGGATGGTGGCGATGGGGGGAATCGAACCCTCGACACTGCGGGTATGAGCCGCATGCTCTCACCAGCTGGGCTACATCGCCACAAGAGCAGAGCCTTTATAAAGAGGTTAAAATTATTTGTCAATAAAAAAAATAGAAGACCTAGTGCCTTTAAAGATTGGTGCCGAAAAAAGCGTTAAAAACGCGCTCTTTAAACTCCGCTTTCAGGTATTATTAAGAATAAAAAAGATGAGACAGCACACCATTACAGTCAGGCAGAGAAGCATGAGAGCAATGGGCATAACCGGCAAGCGCCGCCGTTTTTTGCGCACAATAGTTGGCGCGGTGACATTGGTCTTTACCGGCCCTTGGGAAGGAACGGAAACCACCGGCGGAGCAGAAGGAATATCTTCATCTATAGAAAAATCATCATCTACTTCTGAATCATCACCCAAGGAATCCTCATCGTTTACCGGCGCCGGCTGTCCGGCCAAGTTATTATGCCCTTTGGTAGCGCCTCTATCACTACCACGGCGCTGATGACGCACAGAACGAGCCGAGACGGTGGCTTCACTCATAACCGGCGCAGGAATCACCGGTGCCGGCGGAACCTCCTCAATTTCTTCGTCTTCTTCGCCCTCCTCAGCCTCCTCGGCCTCTTCTTGCTCCGGCTGAGCGGAAAAATCCTGCGCTGTGGATTCGGCCAAAGCATTAGCTACCGCGTCAGCACTAATCTCCGGCTCAGTACCGGGACTGGTGACTTCATTTTCGGCGGTTTGCTCAGTAAATGCCGGGTTGGTAGCATCTTTAGCATCCGGTGAATTATGCGGCGGAACTGTGGCATTTTCTTTAATATTAAGGGCTTTAGTCTCACTGGATTCGCTGGCCTGCTCAACATATTCAAGAGCCGAAAGAAGTTCCTGTGAGGGATCAAAGAAAATAACCTTCACCGCGCCGAAAGTCAGGCGGTCGAGATGCACCAAATGATAGGGCCCGGTGATATTGGCACCATTTACCGTGGTACCGCTGGTGGAGCCCAAATCTTGCAAATAATATGAGCCGCTATCCAAAGTTATTCTGGCATGCTGCCGGGAGATTGAGCTGGCATGGATAACAAAGTCATTATCTTCCAGGCGGCCGATATTCCAGGAATTTTTATCTGTAAGAAGAAATTTCAGCCCTTCGTCATCACCATTTAATATTTTTAAATAAGCGGTAGTATCCGAAGAAGGACTTTGCAAAAACTTGCCCAAAAGATTACTCACCGCCTGATGGGCGGCATTAGATAGTTGCTCTGCCGATTCCGGCTCCTCCAAAATGGCAATAAGCATAGAAAGTTCGCCGACTTGCAAAATATCGCCATGATGCACCGGCACCGAAACACGCGGCGTTAAAGGTTCGCCGTTGAGGCGCGTCCCCTGGGTGGAGGCCAGGTCTTCGACAATATAATTATTATTAAAAAACTCCAGGCGGCAATGGTGCCGGGAAACAGAATTATTACGAAGCCTTAGCTGGCAATCTTTATCACGGCCGATGAGAATAGGCTCCGGCCCTTCGGGAAAACTCTTCACCCTTGTGATATTATTTTCCGGATCAAGATGAATGGAAAAACGTATCATCGGCGGTCCTACACAAAACAGCGGCCCACTCCGGGGCTACACCGTTTCTTTAATCATTATCGTTAAAAGCTACCGCTCCGGCATTTCCGCCGGCGGTTTCTGCGGGCGCCTTACTATTTTTATCATAAGCCTGATGTGCTTCAAGCAATAATTCACCGGCTGTCGCAATTTGCTGGCTACCGGGTAATTTCAAGAGACTATTGATAACTTCTCCGCCTTTATTGCGATAGGCATTCGGATAAAGAGCATTAAATTTAAGCACATGGACTTTATCAGGCAAACGCACCAAAAGCTGGCAAGTGCCGGCGGCATCGCATTTTTCCACCAGAGCGGCCACTCGCTTATCACCCTTGCCGAGAATTACAATCGAGCCGGGACTGGGGCCTTCGGGCAAAGCTGCTTGATATTCCGAACCTGGCAAGGGTTGCAAAAGCGGCATACAGCTTTTTTCATAAACGCCTTTGATAAAATCCAGGCTGCTGCGGCCGAATTCACTCTCCGGCGGCACGCTGTTTTTATAGGCGGCGGCGGTTTTTATTATCTTCTCCGGGGCACACTCACTGCTGGCCAGTTGTTCCAGCGCAGCAGCTCTATTGCGCTTTTGGCGTTCTTCGCGCCAACTGGTAAACCTGGCACCGTTGGGCGATGTTGTAGCCATAAAAGCGCTGTTCCAAAGGCCACCGCTTAAAGTTGGAGAAAGAGCCACACCTCCCTGGCACGAAGCCCCAAAAAGAGCCGGTAAAATCAGGAAGAAGGCTTTGACTAATGAGGAGGCAGATTGTAAAGTTCTCGTTCTCATGGTTTTATGCTATGAGTAAATTGACGGCTTGGCAAAAAATTGGCCGCAGGAGTTAATATGAATATTCCAAAATACTTTAAATCCGCCGTGTTAGGCGCTTTCATACTTGGCGTAAATGCCTGTGCCGGAACCATGTCTAGCTTTCCTCCAGTTCATTTTGCCACCATGCCCAAGGCCGATGACTATCCGGATATGCCAGCAGTGGTGCTGCTGGATAATGCTACTTTAACCTATAAGACACAGAATGGCAAAAATGGTGCACAGGCAGTACTCACCCACCACCGGCGTTACAAGATTCTTAATGAGCGCGGTTTTAGCTATGCCACCATTGTTTTACCCACCTCTGCACACAGCAATATTACTAGTCTCTCCGGGCGCATTGTCTATCCAGATGGGCGCGAAAAAGCGCTCGCCGGCAATGAAATTCAGCATCAACCGGGCCTTGTTCGCCCGGAACTGGGGCGGGTTATTGCCAGAATTTCCGGCCCCGAAGTGGGAGCGGTGGTAGAATTTCAATATGTGCGCACTTTTGACGATGCCCGTTATATTCCAACCTGGAACATGGGCAGCGAACTGCCGGTGAAAAGAGCCGAGTTTGCCATTATCACCACACCGGATATTCTTTTGGATATCCGCTCCGGCACCGGCCAATTTATCTCCGATGAACAGCCTATCCGCCGCGATTTGGAAAAGAATCAGCAACGCCTTTTGTGGGTAAAAAATGATTTACCGCCGCTGTATCCGGAAGAAAATATGCCCGATTTGCAGCGCCTTAGAGCTTGGGTATCCCCGGTTTTCCAGGGCGTGCGGGCCAAAGAAAGCGGCGCACAAAGCGGCGATATCATGCGCAAATGGGAGGATGTAGGCGCCTGGTATCTCAAAGAGACCAAACACCTTACCGAGCTCAACACTGCCCATGATTGGATTTCCAGAGAACAATCGGAAACGGCTCTTTACAGCTGGTTACAAGAGCAGGCGGTACCGGTCAGCACCGAATATATCTGGGAAGCCGGGCCGGTGGATTATAACGAAATCGGGCAGAAGAAACCGGCTTCCGTACGCGATTTGGCCGCTTTTTTCGCCGCCATTCTCAAAGTACGCGGCCTGGAAGCCTACCCGGTTTTGGTGATAAAGCCGGGCGGCCGGCTCATAAATATTGATATGCCCTCTTTGGTCCCCTTTGCCCATGTGGTGGTGGCCGTAAAAAAACAGGGCGGAGCGGCCGACTATTCTTTCCTCGATCCGGGCTGCCCCAAATGCGGCTTTGCCACTTTGCCAAGGGAGTTACAAGGCGGCGCAGGCCTTTTAATAAAAGATGAAGAACATGCGGAATTTATTAATCTTCCGCTATCAACGCCGGAACAAAACAGTAGCGCTATTGATATTAAAATGCGTCTTAAAAATACCGGCGAACTGGAGGGCTTTTTTAATTTGAAAGCCGAGGGTGAGGCCGCCCGCCTGCTGCGCGAAGCTCTTTCTAAAAACAAGAGTGAGCAGAAAAAGGCCCTTTTGGCCGCATTTGCCGATAGCGGCACCAGCATGGATATTTCCAACTGGGAAGTGGCCGATTTAAAGAATCTCTCGGCTCCAATTCGCGTTACCGGCGCTTGCAAAGCCTCGATGAAAGAGCTTAAATATCAAGAATATAAATTTGCTGCCGACCAAATTACCGGCGAGCTTTACCACCATCTGTGGAAAGATAAAAGGCGCTACCAGCTGGCCACCGGCGGCCCGCTTGTGTGGGAGATGAAGCTTTCGATTGAGCTCCCGGTGGGCTATGAGGTTGATCAGCCATTGCCGGTTGATCTATTTGCTCCGGGATACGGCGAATACTCTTCTTATTACAAAAAAGACGGCAAATATTTCCGCTTTGAGCGCCGTTTTGTCATTAAAAAACCCATCATCGAGAGTGAAGAATACGGCGAATTTTTAGCTTTTATCAAAAAAGCCCGCCAGGCCGAGGCGCTGGGCGTCACCTTCCTCTCCACCGAGGAATAATAATGACTTTGCAAAAAGATCCCATTGAACGGCTGGTTAAAGCCTTTGGCACTTTGCCGGGAATCGGCGAAAAAAGCGCCCTTAGGCTCACTTACCATCTCCTGCGCAGCCAGCCGGAAAAGGGGCTGGAACTTTCGGCAGCTATTAGCGATGTTTTAAATAACGTGCGCCGCTGCCAGGAGTGCCAAACTTTTACTACTGCCGATCTTTGCCCCATTTGCCAGGATGAATCGCGCGATAAAAGCACCATTTGCGTAGTGGAGCAGGTGCAGGATATGCTGGCTATTGAGCGTAGCCATTTTTATCGCGGCCTCTTTCATGTGCTCCACGGCGCCATCTCACCGATAGACGGCGTGGGTCCGGAGGCGCTAACCATTGACAGCTTGATAAAAAGGCTGGAAAAAGGCCAGGTTAGCGAGCTCATCATTGCCACCAATACCGATACCGGCGGCGAAACAACGGCCCTTTATATTGCCCGCCTGGCTGCGCCTTATGTCAATAAAGTCACCCGCCTGGCGAGCGGCCTGCCGCGCGGCGGCTACTTGGAATATGTGGATAGCGCCACTCTGGGTGCCGCGCTGAAATTTAGGCACGACCTGTAGCTTGATTGTTACCTTATATTCCGGAATTCACAATTGGCAAAATATTGTTGGTTAAAGAGTTAAATCACCATGGAAATATTACCTAAAATAATCTACTGGCTATTGGTAGCAGCTATAAATTTAGTACTACTTGTTGGTAGAACAAACTGGCAGAAAATCTTCGCAATTTTTCCAGCTTTCCTCTTGCCCTAACTATTGCGCCGTGCTAATTCTTTTCCTTCTAGGGGATTTTTCCCCGCTTTTATAGGAGTTTAGCGTGAGCGCTACTTTATCTCAAGCAGCAAAGGAGATAATAACCGAAGAAGAAGCCCTGCTCAGCAAAGTGGTTAAGCGCCTGACAGCCCCCAAAGAACATAACGGCCAGATGGTTGATTACAACGATGCCCTTATTACTGTGCGCGATGCTCTCGCCGAGGCGCGCGAGGAAGATCAGCCGCAGCTTTTGGAACAGATGGCCCGCCTGCAGGCCATTGCCGCCCAAAGAGGGCGCGGAGCCAGTATCCCTATTGATCCGCAAAATCCCTATTTTGGCCATTTGCGCTTAAAAGAAGAGGGGCGCTTTCATGATGTACTCATCGGCAAGCACACCTTTTTAGATGCCGAATCTGGCATAAAAATTGTCGATTGGCGCAATGCCCCGGTAAGTAAAATTTACTACTGCTATGACGAAGGCGACGATTACGAAGAAGAAGTAGCCGACAGAACAAAAGAGGGCGTAGTTATAAAAAGGCGCTCTTTAAGTATAGAATCCGGCGAGTTAAAGCGCATAGCTTCCTCGGGAATCACTCTCTTAAAGAAAAAAGACGGCTGGCAAAATCTCACTCCGGAAAGCATAGAACTCTCCGGCGGCCAGGGAACAGCCGTGCGCCCGCAGGGCCTCTCCATTTTGGGCATCGGCGCCGACGGCCGTCCGCGCCTCAATTACCATTTGCCGGAAATATCGGCTCTTATTGATAAAAACCAATTTGGCCTGATTACCAATAACGAGCCGGGCATTCTGGTAGTGCGCGGCAGCGCCGGTAGCGGCAAAACCACTGTAGCTTTGCACCGCGTGGCTTATTTGCTCTTTGCCGATAAAAAGCGCTATACGCCGGATAAAGTTTTGGTGATTGTGGGCAACAAAGCGCTGGCTCTTTATACTTCGCAAGTTTTACCAGCACTCGGCATAAAAAATATTAAAGTTTCCACCTACCATGACTGGGCCCACGCGGCCCGAAAGCGCATCACCAAAAGCCTGCCGGACCGCTATAACAGCGACACCCCGCCGGCCGTCTCCCGCCTAAAACGCCATCCGCTGATTATAAAATATATTGTAGCTCTGGAAAAGGAGCGCAGCGCTACGGTTACCGCAGAATTCGAGCGGGCCTTTGGGAATAATAACGGCGGCCGGGCTATTATAAACGGCTGGCAAAATTTGGAACGCCTGCCCTATGAGCAGCGCCGCCAGCTCTTAATTGAGATTATGCAAGGCCGGCGCGAGCACAAAAATGTGCCCGATTTAAAAAATCTGCCCACACAAATAATCGGCGCGGCCATAAATATTTTGGAACGCTATCCTTACGGCGAACGGCGGCTTATTCAAGACTGGGCCGATATTATTACCTCACCGCAAAAATTGAAAAATCTCTCGGCCCAATATGCTCCCGATGAATTTACCGCCGAAGATTTTGAAAATATCGCCTCTTGGAACAGAGAGCTCTATGCCCGCCTGGTGGAAGAAGCCAATTCCCTGGCCGAAGAGACTGATGAAGAGGATATGGCCGCCATCGACCAGGAAGATAACACAATATTACTGGCTCTTTATCAGCATAATGTGGGGCGCCTGCCGGGAGTAGGCGGCAAAATGGAATATAACCACCTGATGGTGGACGAAGTGCAGGATTTTTCGCCTTTTGAAGTGCGGGTTATGCTGCGCTCCACAGCTAAAGATGCCACCATTACCCTGGCCGGCGATGATGCCCAGGCTATTATTGCCGAAAGCTCCTTTAAAGGCTGGGAACCATTTTTGCGCGAGCTGGGCGGGCGCGATGTTACCATGGAGCAACTGGCTGTGGCCTACCGCTCAACAGCCGAAATTATGGAAGTAGCTCAGGCCGTTTTGGGGGCAAGTGCGCCCAAACAGTTAAAAGCCACGCGCCATGGGGCCCCGGTGGAATTGCATCGCTTTTCCGACACCGGCCAGGCCATAGATTTTTTGGCCGGCGCCCTGCGCGGCCTTATGATGCGCGAGCCGATGGCCAGTGTAGCGATTATTGCCCGCCATAGTCCGCAGGCCCAAACATATTATGCCGCACTAAAAAAAGCCGAAGTGCCCAAACTGCGCCTGGTGGCAAGAGAAGACTTTTCCTTTAGTCCCGGCATTGATGTTACGGAAATCCGCCAGGTCAAAGGTCTCGAATTTGATTATGTAATTTTAGTGGAAGTTAATAGCGATACCTATCCGGAAGATGATTTTTCCCGCCACTTTCTCCATGTGGGGCTCACGAGAGCCGCCCACCAGCTTTGGTGTCTTTCCGGCCCTAATCCCTCACCGCTCCTGCCACAGTGGCTCTTGGACAAGGCATAAAAAACTGGCCAAAAGCCGCAAAAAAAAGTAAACCTTTTACGCAAAGAGCCGATAACAGCCTCGGCCTTTTTGTGCCCAAAGGGAGATGCTATGGTTAGTGGAGTTCGTACAGCGGGAAATATTGGCTATAATCCTGAAATTAAAACCGATGATAAACCGGCAGCCGCGCCTGCCGCTAAAGCTGCTCCAAAAGCTGCTGCCAAGCCTGCCGGCGATGCGTATGAAACAGCTCCGGCCGGAGAAACTAAAACCGTAGCTACCCCGGATGATAAAGCTCTACCCGATAAAGCAGCCAAACCAAAAAAGAAAAGCGCCATAGCTTCTTTGTGGGACAAGGGGATGAAAGAACTTCTTCCCCTTACCAAAACCGAGATAAAGACCGATTTTGAAAATACTTTCAAGCTGGATGAAGCCGAAAAATACAAGCTCGATTTAAAAGGCGATGTGGATCTCGAAGTCCTCGATAAGGGGCTTACAGCCAACCAAAAGGCCTTTATGGAAGCCCACGAAGGCTCGATGCTCATCACTTCCAAAATCAATCTGGAGCTGAAAGCCTCAGCCACCACTCCGGTTGATTATATTAAATCCGGTGAAATTATCGGCGGCATTGGTATTGATGTACAAATGCCCATGGCCATAGATCCCAAAAAGACGCCCACCAAGCAGGTGCTTTTAACTACTTGGGATCGCATAAAATCCACTACTTTAGACCTCCCCTATACCGCCAAAGGAGCCAAAGAACTGCCTCTTGGTGCCGCGGTTACCGCCTCATTTACTTTAGCCGGCGGTATTGCTCTTTCGGCCGAAGATCAGAGCGCTGAAATAGATCGCCGCACCAAAGTCACCGTTACCATGGAGCGGGGCAAAGACGGTCAGGTGCAGCTCACTATTATAAAGCAACGTATAGATAAGCACGCTCTCGACTTAAAAACCGGCGAACTTTTGGAAAATATTGCCGGCACCTATAAGCGCGATTCATCTCTCGATCGCACCACAGTCGAAGTATTTAATGTTAATTTAGACGATGATAAACAACTGGCCGCTATGCAAAAAGCCCTGCCCTGGACCGGCGGCAAGCACAAGCTCATTCCCGGTATCAGCACCAAAGAGCTCAAAAATCTGGGCTGCGCCGATGAAGCCAAAGCCAGCGATATCAAAAAGAGAAAATTTTCCGATAAGCTCGATATTTCGGCAGAATACGGTACCAATGCCGGCGGTCTGCAAATTTCCCGCACTTATGACGACGGCAAATACACTATTTCCAGTTTGCTTAATTTAAAAACCGCCAACGGCGAAAGTTCCCTTAAAGAACTGGCTGCCACCCGTAGCAATGTTCTCGTTTTGCCGGATAAAGAAGCCAAACTTTCCCCAAAACAAGCTTCGGCTCAGGCTTTTAATTTATCGCGCTTAAAACCCGAAGCCTGGCGCACTGCCCCGGAGGGCACCAAGCTCACCTCTTTGGTCTCTGCTTCTCTCGCCCTTACTTATGGCGGCGATGCCGGCCTTACCACCACCGGTAGCAGCGCTTGGCAACTGGATCCCAGCGGCTCTCAGGCCATTACCGTTGAAGTCACGCAAACAGCCGACGGCCCGAAAGTAAAAATTATCCAGCAGGACAAATTGGCCCTTTTAGCCCAGATAAAAGCCACCAATATTTCAAGCGATAATATTTCCACCGAGGTCAAAGAGTTTGGCCTTTATGAAGCTATCGAAGATTACTTGCAAGACGATTGCAAAGCTCTAAAAGCCAAATATCCTGGCAAGTTTGACGAAATCAAAGCCGAACTGGATACTATTATCGGCGAGCAACTGGCTTATAATATCCGCCTCTCTGCCGGCCGCGAACTGGAAGGCTTGCACGAAATCACCTTTGGCCCCTTTGCTCTGGCCGATACCAAACAAAAAGATGCTTTTAATCGCCTGACCGGCGATCTCAATCTGGCTCCGGCTTTGGAACTCGGCCTCATGGAGGAGGTAACAGGCGGGCTCAAGAAAGGCCGCACCCATTCGCTGGATATAGATAATCACGAAAGCCATATTGCCAGAAGCAAAGATACCAAGCGCACCGTAAAAGTGGATCGCGACGGCGATAAACTCACCATCACGGTCACCGATACTACTATTAAGGAATTATCTGCCGGCGCCAGAAGCAATGATGTTGTCGGTGAATATCTGGATAATTCAGATTTGGCAGTTAAAGGCGGCACCACTGGCCGGGTAACCAAAGTAAATATTTACAAAATGGACCTCAGCAAAGAGGCCCACCGCCTGGCCTGGGAAAAGGCTATCGCCAATCGCTATGGCGACAGCAGCGATTTTGAACTTGATTTCTCCGCTATAGATGCCCTCGGAGTCCGCGATCCCGATGCGGAAACAATAACCAAAAACCGGGTTATTACCGGCCAAATAGATGTAAATCTGGCTGAAGGCCCCTTGGGTCTCGATTTACAACTGGCCCATGAATTTAAAGATGATGTGCACACTGTGAGCGGCCTTAGAAAGCTCACCGGCACTTTAGGCGGCGAAGAAGGCGACAAAGACAAATTAACAGCCGGCCACAGTGTCTCTACCAAAGTAAAACTGCCCGATCCCGGTGCCGAATTAAAAAATACCCGGGTTGTTACTTTGAGCAATGAGCTGGCAAATTTGGAATTGGAAGCCTGGAAGGCAGCTCCAAAGGGCACAACAACCGATATTACTCACGGTATTTCTCTCGCCAATAACCACAAAGATTCGGCGGAAAAAGTTACCGAAAAATCAACAAAAGCAGCTCTTTGGACTATCGATCCCAGTGGCAATTACCTCTCTACTGTGCATATCGAACAAACAGATAAAGGGCCTATTGTAACGCTTATTCAGGAGCGCAAAGAAGATATAGCTGCCTCCTTTAAACACACCAGAGCGAGCGATTTAAAGGTCTCCGAAGATATTGCCTCCTTTGGTATTTACGATGCCGTAGCCGATTATCTGCAAAACGACGGCAAAGCTCTGAAAAAGAAATTCGGCGACAAAAAATACGCCGAACTTTCCAAAGAATTAAAAGAAATTGTAGATGAAAAGAGTCTCAAAAACCGGGCTATAAGCGCCAGTACCGGCCGCAACAAAGCCGTATCCACCTCCTTCGGCCCGTTTGATCTTAGCGATCCCAAGCAAGCCAAGCTCTTCCTCGCTGCCGGCCAGGGCAACATGAAACCGGCACTCGATGCCGGCTATTTGGCCGGAGTCACCAGCAAAAAAGTTCACACTGTCGGCGGCAGCGGCGCTTACAATGCTGTCAGCGGTTCGGTTAAAGGCAGCTGGGACAATGAGCATAAGCTGGAATTTAAACATAATGACAACGGCACCATCTCGCTCACTGTTACCAAAACCCGCTTAACAGATAACGCCAGCGGCGTAAAATTCCCCGATGTTATTGAAACTGTTGATATAAACTTTAATGCCGATTTCAAAAACAGCACCACCACTATTTATGTATATGAGCTTGATCCTTCTAAGCCGGAGCACCAAAAGGCGCTCGATAAATGTCTCGCGCAAATAAACGACAACAGCGCTCCGGAAAAAGCTTTAGAAGCAATAGCCGCCTTAAATGTGCGCAATCCAGAAAAAGAAAAGCTCATCAAGAAGAACGAATCCAATGTCCAGATGGGCGTAGATGCCACTGAATCCCCGCTTGGTGCGGCTTTTAACCTCGGGCGCGAGCATAAAGACGGCAAATATAACTTTAGCTCCCTCTTTAGCCTCAATAAAGACTTCCCGCTGGCCCAACTGGATATCGGCAATATCGGCGCTCTTTCGGCCGGTATGAATGTTTTGGGCACCAGAAAAGTGGATATCTCCATTCCCGATGGCGACGGCGCCCTCCCCATAGGCGATGCCACCGCCCTCTCCCTGCGCCTCGCTATCACCGATGACAGCGTTTGGAAAGAGCTGCCGGTCGGCACCACCATGACGCATATCGGTACCGGTGCCGTTTCCATTAAAGGCGAAGCCAATGTGGGCAAAGATGTTAAGCTGATGGATGGCTTAACCGCCAGCTTAAAAGCCGGTTTCACCATTAATCCTTCAAAAAATAAAGTACTTGGCACTACAGTTACTATCACCGCCAATGGCCCGGAAGTAGTCTTTTGGCAAGAAGATATAGCTTCTATTGCCATGGGGCTGGAAGCTTCTGTCGGCATCAGTGCCGAGATAAAAGAATTTGGTGTATATAACGCCATCACCGACTGGCTGGAAGGCGGCAGTAAATTAACCAAGAAATACGGCAAAAAAGGCTGCGATGCGGCCTGCAAGTCTCTTGAAAAATTGGTTAAAGAGTACTTAAATGCCTCCTTTAGCGCCAAAGCCGGCGTGGCCAAAGAGCATAAAGAAAAAGCTACTTTCGGCCCCTTTAATATGGATAACCCGGATCATTTGGCCGCCTTCAACAGTTTGGTGCGCTTCTATAAACCGGAAGCAGCCATGAAGGCTAACTTGCTAAAAGCCAAACAGGTGGATAATTCCGTTATAACCATCAAAAAAGGCGATTTAAAACTCTCTGTTTTGGAGCTTTTATCGCAAAGTGAGCTCAAAGAAACCAACAGCGACTTTGAAATTCGCCTGGATACCGGCGAGCTGCTCACCTGCACTTCTTATGGCAAAGATTATACCAAAAAAGGTAAAGATGCCATTTTCAAAGGTGAGAGCTTTACCTTTAACTGGGAAGCCTTTGCCGTGCACAAAACCAGCGGCGATAAAAACGAGCTGGTGGATGTCTTCTTCCAAGGCTCTTTTGATATGAAAGACAGAGCCACCAAAAAGAACGAAGCCGCGGATTGGCGTAACTTCTGTAAATCACTCAATTTAACCATTACGAGAGATGAAAACGGCAAGAGCAAAGTCATCAGCGGTTACGGCAAAGGAGAAGGCAAAATCCAATATGGCTGCTCTTTAAGCTCCTTCACCGAAATGCTAAAGCATTGGCAACCGATGAAAAATCGGGAAATTTTCTTAATGACTACGGCCGCTTTTGAAGATATGACCATTCCTCCCGGTGAGCAAAATCGCTCCGCTATCGGGGCTATGCCGCTGGATACTCAGGCTTTAAAACTGGCCAAAAAATACGACAGCGCTTTCCTTAAGAGCACCAAAGAGAAGATCGAGAAAGAGTTTAAACACCTCTATCCTGATAGCAAAGTATCCATCGGCACTCTTACCAAGGGCTATAAACTTTTAGCCAAGTACTGGGAAACTCGCTCCGAAAAAGATCGCAAGGCAATTCTTAAAGAATACAACAAAATAAGCCCCAGCAGCGGTTCTGATGATTGCATGATCTTTTTGGCCAGTTACTCAATTCTTAAATACGAAAACTCCGATGATGACGCCTTTAAACGCATGCATGCCAGAAATTATGCCGCTGTAACCGATGGCCGGGATATCGCTGAAGATATCGGCCTTATCAGCGATGCCAATAACTTCATGCGCGAGATGGATAAAATCCAAGCCAAGTGGGCTAAAAAAGGTGGCAACGACAGCGCCGAAGCCATGAAAGAACTGGTTAACGGCGTCTCTAAATTCGGGCGCAAGCACAGCCCTACAGCCGTGGTATTAAGCCGGATGCACGAACATGAAATGTTTATCAATATGGCCACTTTCCTGAATTTAATCGGCGAAAACAACAACGCTGTTGATGTTTATTACAAAGCCGAGCGCTTTAAACTGGAAGCCAAGGGCCAAGCCTCGGTTACCAAAAAGAGCGCGGCCGGCATTGTCGATGAAACCAAAAAAGCCATCGAAGCCAAAAATAAATAATCATCTCCCACCGGCTGCTCTTCCCTGACACACTTCTGACACACTTTTGATACACTTCTGACACACCTGACACACTTTTGATACACTTCTGACACACCTGACACACTTTTGGCACACTTTAGAAAAACTCAGTTCTTTTTAGCATTTACTGTATAATTTCATATAGATGTCTATTTTCAAGGCACTTGGCACACTTTTTGCAATTATCCATGGCAGAACATAACCGCTGCGAGCGGAAAAAGGAGCACGCCATGGAAGAGATGAAAAAAGAATTCAAAAACAGCAGCAAGGGCAAAGGGCAGATGAAGGGTGTTTGGTCCATTGTGGACAGCAACAGTCACGGCAAGCCGATTTGGATTCGCATGGGCACCGCTTATGTCAACAAGGATGCGTCGCTAAATGTCTATCTGGAAGCGGCGCCCAAGAGTTTTAAATTGCATATCCGCGATTTGGACCCGGAAAAACTTAGCAGCGGCAAAAAAATCGACTGAGCAAGGAGGAATATTATGAATAAATTCAGAGCATTATTGTTTGGTTTAGTCATAGGCGCCGGCGCGCTTATCAATAGCGGAAACGCTCTGGCAGCCTCTAATAATACCGTGATGCAGGGGGTGATAAATCTCAATACGGCCAGTCAATTGGAGCTAATGCAACTACCGGGCATTGGTGCCAAAAAGGCGGAAGATATCATAGCGTATCGCCAAAAGCGCGAATTTAGAAAAGTCAGCGAACTAATGCGCATCAAAGGTGTTGGCCGCAAAATGTATGACCGCCTGGCCAATCATTTGACGGTCAGTGAGCCAACCAAATTAGCCATTATCCGCAAAACCAACTAACCGCGCCCGTAAACATGGAGTCCGGCCCCGAAGAGGCCCAGGTTAACTCCCAAAAAGGCAAATAAAACCATAAGAATAGCCAGCATAGCCAGATATGAGAGGTGGCGGGGAGAAAGGCGCGTTTTTAAAAAAAGGTAAGCGGCATAGGAGAGCCAGGCAATGAGCGTCCAGGTTTCTTTGGGATCCCAGCTCCAAAAGCGGCCCCAGGAATAATGAGCCCAAACGGAGCCGGTAACGAGAACCAGCGTCAGAGTAATAAAAGTAAGGGCGACAAGACGGGAGGTAAGCGTATGCAAAGCAGTTAAAGAAACATTTAAGTTTCCTATTTTATTATAAAAGATAAGGGCACAAGCTATTATGGCGCTCACTATCAGGGCACTTATTAAAAAGATGATATTCCAAGGTTTTTGGCCAAAAGCAAAGGCCAGAACGCCGCAAGCGCTGAGCAAAATAGCGCTTAAATAGAGCCATTTGCGGGCAATACCATCTTTTAAAAGATACAGAAATGAGCTCACCGCCGCCCCGATAGCTGCCGCATAACTAAAAGCGGCAACCGCCACATGGAGGTGTAGCCACCAGGATCTGAGCACCGGAGCCAAAGGATCGATGGCGCTATCAAGCGCCCAAAAAGCCGCGCCCTGAGCCAGCATGGCCGCAGCACAGGCCAAGGGAGCAAAGAGATTTATTTTATAGCGTTTTTCAATAATCAGAGCCGAAATGAGGAGGGCCCAACTAAGCGAAATAAGCACTTCAAAAAGGTTGGTAAAGGGCGGGTGACTAAGAGCCACTTTGAGCCAGGGCCAAAAACCGGGAGCCAGGCGATTTTGGCTGATAGCCAGGGAGAGCTCCAGTCGGCCGGCATAAATCCAGCGGAGCAGCAGATATAAAGTGCCAAGAATAATAGCGGCAAGGAGAGCAATAGTTCTATATTTTGGGGCTTTTTTAGCCCCCAGTACCAAAGCTCCGGCCACAAACGAAAGGAGAGTAAGTAAAGCAAAAAGCTGTAATATTATAGTCATTTAAATTAGGTACCGGCAGTCTGGCCGGCGGGCAGATGTTGCAAAGCGCCCAAATCTAAAAGCGGCTTTTTTTCGTTATCGGCTGAAGAAGCGGGTGAACGCAATTTGGGCATAGGCGGTTTTCTCGTTAATTTTCCGCCCTGCATTAGGGTATTTATATCATCGCTATCGATGGTTTCGTACTCTAAAAGAGCTTCGGCAAAACGGCGCAAGAGGTCGCGATTTTCGGTCAAAAGATCTTTGGCGCGGTTATAGGCGTCAAGTATTAACTGGCGCACTTCTTCGTCGATAATTTTGGCTGTATCTTCGGAAAAATCCTGGGTGCGGGCAATATCGCGGCCCAAAAAGAGACTTTCCTCTTTTTGCCCATAGGTTAATGGGCCCAGCTTTTTGCTCATGCCCCATTCGCAAATCATCTTGCGGGCCAGCTCGGTAGCCCGTTTAAGATCGTTGCCGGCTCCGGTAGTCTGCTCGCCTAAAACCAGCTCTTCGGCCACGCGGCCGCCCAGGAGAATAACCAGCTGATCGCGGGCATAGTCGCCGGAATAGCTATAGCGATCTTCTGTTGGCAGCTGCTGCGTAAGGCCCAGAGCCGCCCCGCGCGGGATAATGGTTACCTTGTGCACTGGGTCGGCATTGGGCAAAAGTTTGGCCACAATAGCATGGCCGGATTCGTGATAAGCGGTATTAATCTTCTCCTTTTCGGAGATAATCATGCTCTTGCGTTCTGAGCCCATGAGCACCTTGTCTTTGGCTTCTTCAAAGTCGGTCATTTTGACTTTTTGGTGGTCATAGCGGGCGCCAAGTACTG
>JAEEGL010789568.1_pt1 | contig 19226 bp, 20 predicted proteins | sample 9134231 | NCBI WGS metagenome assembly JAEEGL01 (sample SAMN16246548, study PRJNA631951) | gut metagenome | biome: gut microbiome; feature: rumen; material: fiber-attached | host: Bos | place: Iran: Karaj | collected 2018-10 | reverse complement strand
TGCAATATATCCGTTTTGCGGCGAGACCAGTTCATATTCAACAGAAGCCTTCGGGAATAGCGAAGTATCTTCGAGATACGCTGCGTCGCCGCCCTGGGCTGCGACCCATTCCTTCATCTTTTCGAAAGCCTCTCCGGAACCGATCACGCGGCGCACTTTTTCCTCAGCCTCGCCGATGCCGATCCCGTTTACCATAGCGGCCATATTTGAAGCGAGAGCGACGCATATCTCGTAAAGGTCGCCCTTCACCTCGCCCTTCAGCACTCCGACAGCCTCTATCACCTCAAGCGAATTTCCCACGGCTCTGCCGAGCGGGATGTCCATATTTGTGAGGAGCGCTCTCGTCCTTCTGCCGCACGAATTGCCTATCGACACCATCGTTTTAGCCAGCTTCTTCGCGTGTTCTATGTCCTTCATGAACGCTCCGCTGCCCACTTTTACGTCGAGCACTATCGACTTTGAGCCTGCTGCGAGCTTTTTACTCATGATGCTCGACGCGATGAGCGGTATCGAATCTATGGTGGACGTCACGTCGCGCAGAGCGTACAGCTTCTTGTCGGCAGGCGCGAGATTCGCGCTCTGTCCCGCGATGACGACCCCCACCTTTTTCGCCTGAGCGATAAACTGCTCGGGAGAGACCGTCGTATTGAATCCCTTTATCGATTCGAGCTTGTCGACCGTGCCGCCGGTGTGCCCGAGCCCTCTGCCGGACATCTTTGCCACGACTCCTCCGAGAGACGCTGCGACAGGCGCAACGACAAGCGACGTCTTATCGCCTACTCCTCCGGTACTGTGTTTGTCTACTGTGCGGTCGCCGAGCGCCGAAAGATCGAGCGTATCGCCCGAGCGCATCATTGCGTCTGTCAGCACGGCAACTTCCCTGTCTGTCATTCCGACGAAGCAGACAGCCATGGCGAAAGCGGACATCTGATAGTCCGGAACGTCCCCCGAGGTGAATCCGTCGATAATGAACCTTATCTCATCGTCTGACAGTTCCCCTCCGCTCTTCTTTTTATGTATGATGTCAAGAGTTCTCATTCTAATTCCTCCGGTGACAGATCGGGCATTCCTATATAATTTATTCTGACGGATCCCGGGTCTGCGTCCGTAACGCTCTCGTATCTCGGGATCCGGATACTTCCGTCTTTTACCTTTCCTTTCAGTCTTTCAAGCGCGGACATATCGAACGAAGAGCTTGAAGCCCCGGACGGCACGTTCACCGTGACGGCATCCTCTGCGAGCCCCGCTCTCGAGCAGGTGCCCGCGTCCCTCACAGACCATTTGACGCCGTTTGCAACGAACCTTTCCACCGCGTTCACCGCCGCTCTGCCGTACTCGTAGCGCGGAGAGACTATGACCTCCGGTCTGTTCCCGGAGATCGGGAAGCATACGGGGATCACCTTTCCTCCGCACGCCGACGCGGCGTCGCACGCATCCGCAACGCAAACTCCCGTGGCGGCTATGACGTCGGCGCCCTTATCGAAGAGCTCCTCTGCAGATACCGCACCTTCCGATATCTCTTCGGCGCCGTCAAGCCCTGCGAATATAACGCAGTTGTTCACACTGCAAAAGACTGTCACACCGTCTTTTCCCGCCTCGTCCGCGGCGTCGGACGCTCCCTTGACGAATCCCCCGAAGCAGCGGGAGGTCGCCTCAAAAGGAGTGAAGGCAAAGAACGCGGGGGATGTGAATCCCTCTGTCACGGCGATATATCCCGCGACGTACCCGGCGTCCTCTTCTTTGAAAACTATGCCGTGAGTATTTTCGAGAAAGCCCTGAGAGATCTCCTCCGACGGCTCCTCGCCTCCCACGATGAGGAACCCGATGCCGGGATACTTTTTCTGCACCTCGATCACCGTTTCCTGCATATAGATACCCGCGCAAACTATCACGTCGGGGCCTATCGCGGCCGCGGACTCCATCGCTTTGAGCCTGCCGTCCGCATCCTCCGTCACGGCGGAAAACTTCGAGAATTCAAATCCGTGCTCCGATGCGAACGACGAGAGGCCGCGCGATATCTCTTCATTCCCTTCGCCGTAAAAGCCGTCTGCCGGATCAAAGACGAAGGCTATGCGAAGATCTCTTACCGTAACGGTGTCGCCGCCGTCGGTCCCGGGCTCTTTCGTCTCGTCCGTATTCCCGCACGACACGAGCGATACCGCAAGCGCCGCGGCAACGATGAACAACAAGATCCTTTGCAGGATCGGTCTTTCGCTCATTTTCCCAGATCCGATTTTCCGAAGCTGAGGGGAAGCAGTTCCTCGAGCGCAAATTCTTTAGTATCCGCTCCGTTGAACAGCAAGACTTTAAACGACTTCACGTCGCAGAACTCCTCCATAACCTGTCTGCAGACGCCGCAAGGCGGGGCAAAATCCTTGATGACCCCTCCCGGTCCTCCGACGATCGCGATAGCGGTAAAATCCCTCTCTCCCTCGCTGACCGCCTTGAAGAACGCCGTGCGCTCAGCGCAGTTCGTAGGCGTGTAGGTGCTGTTTTCGATGTTGCACCCCCGGTAGATCTTTCCGCCGGCAGTCAAAAGAGCCGCGCCGACAAAATAACCCGAATACGGCGCGTACGCCGCCTTCATGGCGATCTGTGCTTCTTCTATCAGCTTGTTTTTGTCAAATCCCATTATAAACGCTCATTTCTTGATTATAGTCTCATAAAAGCTCTCGCCCGGACAGTCGAACGCGACGTCCAGCATGTCGCAGACCGTCGCGGCAATATCCGAAAAAGTGCTCCTCGTTCCGAGGTTTTGCGGCTTGATCTTTTTGCCGCAGATAACAAGCGGAACGTATTCCCTCGTGTGGTCCGTGCTGACGTCTCCCGGATCGCATCCGTGATCCGCGGTGATGAACAGCGCGTCGTCCTCCTTCATTCCCTTGATGAATCCGGGAAGCCAGTTATCGAATTCCGTAAACGCCGCGGCGTATCCGTCGACGTCGTTGCGATGCCCGTAGAGCATATCGAAATCGACGAGATTCGTGAAGCATAAACCTTCAAAATCACGGTCGAGCAGCTCTTTTGTAACCTTCATTCCCTCGGTATTGCCGTGAGTGAAGAGACTGTCGGTTATTCCCTTTCCGGCGAATATATCGGTGATCTTTCCGACGGCGATGACGTCGCGCCCTGAATCCTTGATCGCGTCGAGCATCGTCCTGCCGTAAGGTTCAAGCGAAAAATCGTGTCTGTTTGAAGTTCTGGTAAATCCTTTTTCGGGATCTCCCACGAACGGTCTTGCGATAACTCTGCCCACGCCTACGTCGCCCTTGAGAATGTCGCGCGCGATCCTGCAGAATTCATACAGCTTCTCCGGCGGATACAGCTCCTCGTGGGCGGCGATCTGATAAACGCTGTCCGCGGAAGTATAAACTATCAGCTTTCCGGTCGCAAGATGCTCCGCGCCGTAATCCTTTATGACTTCCGTTCCCGAGTACGGCTTGTTGCAGAGCACGCCGACGCCGCATCTTTCGGAAAACTCCTTCAGCACCCAGTCGGGAAAACCGTCGGGAAACGTCGGGAGAGGCTTTTCGGAAACGATGCCCGAGATCTCCCAGTGTCCGATGGTCGTATCCTTGCCCATGGAGCGCTCCGCCATCCTTGCATAAGCTCCCTTAGGCTCTTTTACGGGGGAAAGATACTCCTGCCCGTCGATATTGGCGAGCCCGTATTTTCTCATGTTTTTGCAGCTGAATTTATCGCTCTTTGAAATATTCTTCAGAGTATGGGTACCGGCGTCTCCGAAAAGAGAGGCGTCGGGAAGCTCGCCGCAGCCGCAGCTGTCAAGAATGACAAGAAAAATTCTTTTCATGACGCACCTCCGGTGTCAATCCGTGTCAAAGGCTCTCCGCGCACACCGCGGTCTCGAGAGCCACCTCCATCATCTGAGTAAACGAATTCTGTCTCTCTTCCGCAGTCGTTTCCTCGTGCGTGAGAAGGTGATCGGAGACCGTGCAGATGGCGAGCGCCCTCTTTCCCGCTCTCGCGGCGTTCATATAGAGCCCTGCGGCTTCCATCTCTACCGCCATGACTCCCATCTTCATCCACGCGGGGGTCGCCGCTGAGTCGTCGGAATAAAAGGTGTCGGAGGAGAGGATGTTGCCGACGTGATACCTCGCTCCGAGCTTCTCGCAGTTTGCGACCGCAAGAGTCAGAAGCCGGAAATCGGCGATGGGAGCATAGTTGCCGGAGATCCCGTACTGCGATACAAAATTCGAATTCGTGCAGGCGCCCTGCCCTATGACTATGTCTCTGATCTTGATATTCTCCTGCATAGCTCCAGCGGATCCGATCCTGATTATGTTGTCGACTCCGAAGAAATTATACAGCTCGTACGAATAGATACCGATAGACGGGATGCCCATGCCGCTCGCCATAACGGTTACCTTAGTTCCCTTGTAATTCCCCGTATAGCCGTGGACGCCTCTGACGTTGTTGACGAGTTTTGCGTCTTCGAGAAAAGTTTCCGCGATGAATTTTGAGCGGAGAGGATCTCCCGGCATAAGGACCGTCTTCCCGAAATCCTCGGGAACTGCTTTTATATGAGGTGTCGGATAGTTTGCCATAACTCTCTCCCCCGCGTCAGGCGAGGCCTTCCTCCTTTACTATCTTTACTATACGGCTCGTCCCGAGACGGGATGCGCCGAGCGCTATGAAGTCTTCCGCGTCGGCAACGGAGGATATACCGCCCGCCGCCTTGATCTTTACGTGGGGCGCGACGTGTCTTGCAAAGAGCGCCACGTCTTCCTTTGTCGCCCCTCCCTTGGAGAATCCCGTCGAGGTCTTGATGTACTCGGCGCCGGACTCGGAGACGATCCCGCACATCTTTATCTTTTCCTCGTCCGTGAGCAGACACGTCTCTATGATGACTTTGAGCAGTTTACCTTTGCAGGACGCCTTTACCGCTTTGATCTCATCCAGAAGATCGCCGTATCTCTTGTCCTTCAGCCATCCGATGTTGATGACCATATCGATCTCGTCAGCGCCGCTTGCCACCGCGTCCTCTGTCTCAAAGCACTTCACGGCAGTCGTGGAATAGCCGTTCGGGAAACCGATGACCGTGCAGATCTTAAGCCTGTCGCCGACGTACTCCTTCGCCTGCTTTACGTACGACGCAGGGATGCATACGGACGCCGTGGAATACTTTATCCCGTCGTCGCAGATCGCCCTTATCTCGTCCCACGTCGCCCCCTGAGCGAGCAGCGTGTGGTCTACTTTTGAAAGAATCTCTTTAATGTCCATTGTCATTTCTCCTTTATTACACTCTGTTTTTGTCCTCTTCAATGCGGCGCTTGTAGCACTTGTGGCACATGGCTATATAGCTGTCGTTGCCGCCGATGAACACCTGCTGTCCGCTCGTTATGACTCTTCCGTCCGGCGCGATACGGGCGTTTACCGTCGCCTTTGCGCCGCATGAGCGGATCGTCTTGATCTCCGTTATCGAATCAGCGAGCTCGAATAGTCTGCGGCTTCCCGGGAAAAGCTTTGTCCGAAAGTCCGTGCGCAGACCGAAGCACATGACGGGCAGGTCGTAATGATCGACGAGATATCTCATCTGATCTATCTGATCCTCGGTGAAGAACTGACATTCGTCGGCTATCAGAACGTCGATCCCGCTCTTCTCTTTATAGAGCTCGACGATGTCGTCCGCGGCGCCGATCACGTCGGCGTCCGCCTCAAGACCGATGCGGGAGCGCACCTTCGCATCCCCGTCCCTTTTGTCGACGGAGGGCTTGATGAGCCATACTGTCATGTTCCTCTCTTCATAATTGAATTTAGCAATAAGCGCGTTCGCCGTCTTGGACGATCCCATCGCGCCGTATTTGAAATATAATTTTGCCATAAGAATCCTCACGAATATTATTATAATATAATGATATCATATTCTATAATTATTATCAAGTATCTTCAAATAATAAGTTTTTCCATATCGGATTTTTGTGCAAAACTACTTGAAAAGAGCCGTTCTTTTCGGTTATAATAGAACAAAGAAAGATCCCGAAAGGAGGAGCGTCATGCTCGATCCGTTTGACTACAAGGAGCCCGGATGTCCGATGGCGGACGGCAAAAAATTCTACTATCCCTCCCCCGACGACCCTAAGGGAACGATACCGGTAAGGCGGATAATAGAGCGGCTCGACGCCTATTTTGCGGTCAACGATACAAAAGGCGCGGGAGATTTCCTTCGCCGCTGGGAGCGTGAAGCGAAGGAGCTTTGCGACCGCCGCGGAGAGATAACGATACAGAACGAACTGATGGGATACTACCGCAAAGAGGGTATGAAGGACGAAGCCTTCGCGGCGTCAGAAAGAGCCGTGGAGCTAATCGAAGCCGAGGGCATCTCCGACACGGTCTCCGCCGCGACGGTCTACCTGAACGCCGCGACGGTATGCAAAGCCTTCGGACGTCCGTCCGAGGCGCTCGTGCTCTATGAAAAGACGAACCGCATTTACAGCGAAAAACTCGACCCGGACGATCCTCTCGTCGCGGGGCTGTGCAACAACTCCGCGCTCGCCCTGTGCGACCTCGGAAGATACGAGGAGGCGCAGCGGCTGTTTACCGAGGCGGCGGCTATCACAACAATGAGGGAAGACTCAAGGTGCGACGAGGCGATAACCTACGTCAACATGGCGCACATGTACGAAGCGTGGCACGGGAATGACAGCGGCGAGAGCGCCGACTGTATGGAGACGGCGTGGGAGATACTCGACTCGGATACGACCGCGCGCGACTCATATTACGCTTTTGTCGCCGCAAAATGCGCCCCGTCCTACCGCCATTTCGGATACGCAGACAGAGCAAAGATACTTGACGAAAGGTCTAAGGAGATATATGAAAGGTCTTGAATTGTCGGAACGGTACTACCGCGAATACGGCGCGCCGATGATAGCGGAAAAGTTCCCCGGTCTTGAGGGACGCGTCGCCGTCGGACTTGCGGGCGAGGGATCGGAATGCCTCGGCTACGACGACGAGGTGTCGCGCGACCACGACTTCGGGCCGTCCTTCTGTATGTGGCTGACCGAAGAAGATTTTGAAAAATACTCGTTTCCGCTGTCGAGAGCTTATTCCTCCCTACCCGCATCGTTCGAGGGGTTTACGGTAACGAATGCTTCTCCCACAGGCGGCGCGAGGCGCGGAGTTCTGTCCACGGACGGTTTTTACACAAGATTTCTCGGTTCGCCCTCGGCGCCGAAAACATACAGGCACTGGCTCTCGATCCCCGAGCACGCGCTTTGCGCCGCGACCTCGGGAAAAGTTTTCCGGGACGATCTCGGAGAGTTTTCCGCCGTGCGATGCGAACTGATGCGCGGTTATCCGGAGGACGTAAGGCTAAAAAAGCTCGCGTCCGCACTTATCCTCGCCGCACAATCAGGCGTATACAATTACCCGAGATGCCTTGCCCACGGGGAATCCGGCGCGGCACAGCTCTCGATATTTACATTTGTAAAAAATATTTTGGCAGCTGTCTATCTTATTAACAACAAATATATGCCCTTTTACAAATGGGCGTTCAGAGGACTGACTTCTCTTCCGACACTCTCCGATCTGGGAGACGTCCTCGCGTTTTTGATCGAAACCGGGAACGGGGATGCGGAGAGCGCCGCTAAGCGGGGCGTGATCGAGGACGTATCATCCATGATAAAAAAAGAACTTCTCGCTCAGCGCCTTATTTCTTCCGGCGGCGCAGAGCTTGAGCTCGCGTCTTACGAGATCAACGACAGAATAAAGGATCCCGACCTTCGCAACGAAAATATTTTCGCGGGAATGATAAGAGAATAAAAAAAGATCCGGGAAACCGGATCTTTTTCAAGGCCATAATTCGCGGTCGAGGTAGCAGTTTATCGTATCCTCGAGCCAATATACGTACTCGCTCTCGGGCGAGTATTTTTCGTATTCCTTCATTTTCAGCATAAGGTCGCGTCCGTCTCCGGCGTCGTGCCAGAAATCTGCAAAAACGAAGTCATATTTCTCCCCCGGCGCGCACTTTTCTGCGTACTCGTAAGCGTCGGAGCACACGATCCTTATTTTATCCTTATGCGGAAACTGCGGAAGGATATGCTCCGTGAAAAGGCTTATGACGTCGGGGCTGAGTTCTACTACCGTCACGGAATCGACGTTTTCTTTTTCCGACGCGCGGTAAGCGAAATAACCGAGACCGAGACCGTACGTCAGCACTTTTCCGTGCGCTCGACGAACGGCGGGCTCCGTCGTCACCGTTTCGTTCGGCATCAGAGTCATCCACTCCCTGCCGCCCTCGAGGACCGCGGGATAGGCGAATTCTCTGTCGAAGAATCCGAGCTGAGGGATAAGCCTGCCGTCGTCCGTAACTTCAAAATCGCGGCAGACGAACGCCTCACCCGGCATCAGACTCTCGCGCTTCAGCTCCCATTTTCCGAGCCTGCATTCCGGTATCACTATATTCTTGTAATACGGGTCGCTCGTGAAGTCTTGTGCGTCAAGTCTGTTTATCATCGGCAGGACGTAATTTCTGAAAAACGCCCTGTCGCCTCCCTCCGAGTCGATCCCGCACCTTGCGGCGAAAAGCTCCGCATAGGCGTACTCCTCGCCGACGCCGCAGGAATCCGCGATACTCTTCACAGAATCATAGTCTATAGAATCCGGAGCAAAATTGAGGAACAGACTGACGACGTCCGTTATCCTGCCGTTGCACCGCCTCGTCTCGCGCGGGCTCATATACGCCCGCGAAAAGTTCTTGTTATTTTCGCCCATCCGGATCCCTCCGCACCGTCTTGTCGTAAGGTATCGGCGCAACGTCCTTTCCGGTAACTATATAGTGATCTGTCAGCTTTACGCCGAGCCCTCGGCAGAAGGCGGCAAGATCCTCCGTCACTCTCACGTCGTCCGGCGTGGGATCGAGACAGCTGTCTGGATGTCTGTGCGCGAATATTACGTTCTTTGCGCCGAGCGCGCAGAGATCCTCAATGCTCTTTGTATAGTCGGAAAGCGCCGTTCCCGGCTGCAGTATCCTGTGATCGATATACATATTCTTTCTGTCGAGAGCGACGACAAGCGACGTATCGGTCGAACAGTTCCTCATGAGCCAGAGCATGACCGGGAAGGATCTGATCTCATAATTCAGCGGAGCGGAAGTCAGCTTTTCAAGCACGGTCCTCGTGATGAGTTCTCCCGCGGCGATAATAAAATCCGCCGCCTTCTCCCCTATGCCGTCCACTTCGATCAGCTCCTCCTTAGACGCCGAAAAAACGCCGTCGAGCGTTTTGAATCTGTCGAGCAGTCTGTGGGATACAGGGTACGTATCGATGCGCGGAAGCGCGGAAAACAGGATCAGTTCGATCAGCTTGTAATCGTCGAATCCCGCTGCGCCCGACGCCGCGAACTGCCGCCTCATCCTTTCTCTGTGAGCCTTATACATTTCCGGGGTATGTTTATCTGCCATGCTCCTCACCCGCCTTTATGACGAATCCGGGGGAGCTTTACTCCCCCGGTCGATCATGTTTGTATCTTTTGCTTATTTCCTATTTGCGAAGTCCTCGTCGACTTCCTCTCTCCACGCGGAGTCGAGCGGAGCGCATCTCATAGCGCATCCGACCGCTTTTCCGACCGCGTCGAATATTTTTGCCGTACCCTTCTTGTCCGCGTGGTAATTCACCGCGTATTCCGGCTCGATGCCGTAACTTGACGCGCACTCCACGGAATCGATGTTCGCGCCGATGAAGATGAATTCCCAGCCGAGCTCTTTCTTTTCCTCTATCAGCTTTTTGACGGCGGGTGCGGTGTATCTTCTGCTTGAGTTCTCCATACCGTCTGTTGTGATGACGAACAGAGTGCGCTCGGGCACGTCCTCGGGTCTTGCGTATTTGTGGATGCCCGAGATATGGACTATCGTGTCTCCCACGGCGTCAAGAAGCGCCGTGCATCCTCCGACGAAGTAATCTTTTCTTGTCATCGGCTTGACGTCCGACAGCTTTACTCTGTCGTGGACCGTCTCGCTGACGCTGTTGAACAGAACAGTCGTCACAAAGGCGTCCGATCCTTCCGAGCGCTGACGGTCGATCATCGAGTTGAAACCTCCTACGGTGTCGTCCTCAAGGCCGCCCATCGAGCCGCTTCTGTCGAGAATGAATACGAGTTCCGTGATCTTGTTTGTTTTGTTTTCCATTTTGCTTTCTCCTTTGATCGTTTTTTGTCTTGCAGGATCATTATAAAACGATCGGGAGAAAAAGTGGTCGCCTGCGAGGCGACATTTCAGCAGGGCGAAATTATGCCGCCGTCGTGCTCTCCTCTGCCGGAGCGTCGGTCTCGGTCTGATCAGGCGAGGCGGTATCCGTGCTCTCCTCTGCGGGAGCCGTGCTCTCTTCAGCCGTATCCGTACCGGATGCGGTCTCTGTCGTATCGCCGGCAGTTTCGCTGTCGCTTTCCGCCGAGCTCTCTGTCTCGGTAGCGGGAGGCTCAAGCTTTACTTCCTCAAGCGTCTTGAAGCCGCAGAAATAGTAACCGTCACGCTCCGTCATGCCGGAGTCTTTATTGAAATCATCCGTCTTGTAATCGCGGGCGTCAAGGACAAACGCGTTGCCGTCCTTGTCCGTTGCGAACAGATTGATATTGACCTCTTTATCGCCGTACGTATAGCCGACATAGTAGGAAACGTCGCCCGATTTATACGAGCATTCCGTGATCTTTCCATCATCGTCCTTCGTAAAAGTGATGACGTCTTCGACGGACGGATCGTCCGCCTTGAGATCGATCTTGTCCCCCGCAGCTTCCGCGGGAAGAACCGTTTCAGGCTCAGGGATCGGATCGGTCGTCGCCTCTTCTGTCGACGTCGACGTTCCGTAGAAGCACGACGTCAGCGAGAACATCATGAACACGACCATTAATAATGCCGCAACTGTTAACGGGATTCTTCTTTTCATCTATATTTCCTCCGATGTCGGGTCATTTGCCCTATAATATAGAAATTGTATCATATAATACGTTTTCTGTCAAGAACGAAACGCCTGTAAAAGGCGCCGGCCTCAAAGCTCAAACGCTTCAACAAGTTCGTCCTTCGTTCTGTATCCGACGGAGCTTTTCGCCGCCTCGCCGTCCTTGAAAAGGATCAGCGTGGGGATGCTCGCAACTCTGTATTTTATCGCGAGTTCTTCCTCTTCATCGACGTTCACTTTTCCGACCTTGACCTTGCCGTCGTACTCCTCGGCAATCCGTTCGACCTCGGGAGCTATCATCCTGCACGGGCCGCACCAGGTCGCCCAGAAATCCACCAGAACGGGGACGTCGGACTTTATTACTTCTTCTTCAAAATTCTGCATTGTGAGTTCAACTTCCATTTTTATACCTCTTTCCGGCTTTGCGCCTTAATCTGCGATTTTTTCGATCCACTCTTCAAGATCGTCGCCGCTCATGGCTCCGATCCGGCTGTGCACTTCGTTTCCGTTTTTATCTATGAACACGGTGACAGGTATGCTGTATACGGAATACACGCTCGCGGCGTATCCGTCCGTATCGTAATAGACGGGGAAATCATACCCGCATTCTTCAACGAACTTCTTTGCCGTCTCGAGAGTTTCCCTCTTTCCGTCCGTGAGATTTACCATGAAGAATTCCACCTCGTCGCCCCAGTCGTCGTACGCGTCGTCAAAATCGGGGAGCTCCGACCTGCAGGGCGGGCACCATGACGTCCAGAAGTTCACGACTATCGGCCGTTTCCCCAGCACCTCGGAGAGCTCCGTCGCGTTCCCGTCGCCGTCGTAAACCGTAAAGGACTGGGCGGTATTCTTCTCCGCGACGTCTTCCGTACCGGACTCAACGGTAGTTTCCGTCTCTTCGCCTTTTACGATCTTTGAGAGCTCTTTATAAAAAATCGCTCCGAGCACAAGGATCGCTGCAAGGATCACGGCGAGAACTATTACGAGAATAACGTTTTTCTTATTCATTTTTCACCTCAACTGAATACTGACATCAGATTCGATATCTGCCCGAAGGCCATCAGCAAGCCGACGATTATCAGAAATACGCCGCACACGACGTTGATCACGTTGTAATGACGTTTTATAAAACTGAATGCTCCGCCGAGCTTATCGATAAGAACGGCTGAGATGACGAAGGGTATACCGAGCCCGAGCGAATAGACCGCGAGAAGGAGCACTCCCGTCACCGACGAGGAGGATCCGGCGGCGAGGGCCAGCGCGGATCCGAGGAACGCGCCGACGCACGGCGTCAGACTGACGGAGTATATCACGCCGAACAAAAACGCGGATATCATGCTCCCCGCCTCTCTCGCTTTGCCCATGCCCTTGAAGAACGGGAGCTTTATCACGTTGAGGTAGCTCAGCCCGAATATGATCACTATCACTCCGCATACGATATTGACGGCGGTGCGGTATTTTGTCAAAAAGCTTCCGACAGTTCCCGCAAAAAGCCCGAGCGAACTGAAGACGACGGTGAATCCGGCGACGAAGCAAAGAGAGCGCAAAAACACTTTTCTCTTTCTGTCCGCGCCGCCCGCGAAATACGAAACGTAGATCGGGAGCATCGGGAGCATACAAGGGGAGATGAACGATATTATTCCCTCTAAGAACGTGACCGCAAACCGGGCGACCATACCGCACCCCCTCCGTTTTTTTATAGTATAACATATAATTATTAAAAATAAAAGCCCCGGTGCGAAAATCTTTCGCCGCCGCGCCGCGCTAAAATCCGCAAGACACTTGACAATCCCCCGCCGTTTTGCTATACTATATTAGTAAATATAAACCTAAGGAGGGTAACTCTGATGAAACATATCAAAACGATCGAAACACGCAACCTTTGCGAGAGCGCAAAGAACGGCGGCTGCGGCGAATGCCAGACGTCCTGCCAGTCCGCATGCAAAACGAGCTGCGGCATCGCAAACCAGAAGTGCGAAAACGAGCAGAAAAAATCGAAGTGATATCAATTTGACTTTGAATGCCGCCTTAATGGCGGCATTATTTCTGTGCGGAGGAAATAACAGATGATCCATCAGTACAAGCTCGGCGGAATGAATATAGTCCTCGACGTCAACTCCGGCTCCGTCCACGCGGTGGACGAGGTCGCGTATGACGTCATATCCCTTTACGAGAATAAGGAACGGGAAGAAGCTGTCGCCGAAGTTTACGAAAAATATAAAGAGCGTGAAGACGTAACGCGGGAGGAGATCGCGGAGTGCTATGACGAGATCACTTCCCTCAAAGAGAGCGGACTTCTCTTCACTCCCGACACCTTTGAACCGATGGCGGGAGAGCTTAAAGCGAGAACGTCCGGCGTCGTCAAGGCGCTCTGTCTCCATGTGGCGCACACCTGCAACCTCAACTGCGAATACTGCTTCGCGAGCCAGGGAAAATTCCACGGCGAGCGCGCTCTGATGAGCTTTGAGACCGGCAAGGCATCTCTCGATTTCTTAGTCGCGAATTCAGGATCGAGGCGCAACCTCGAGGTGGACTTCTTCGGCGGCGAGCCGCTGATGAATTTCGGCGTCGTCAAAGAGCTCGTTTCCTACGCGCGCAGCATCGAAAAAGAGGCGGGAAAGAACTTCCGCTTCACGCTGACGACAAACGGAATGCTCATCGACGACGACGTGATAGATTTTGCAAACCGCGAGTGCTCCAACGTCGTGCTCAGCCTCGACGGCAGGCGCGAGGTGCACGACCGTTTCAGAGTAGACTACACCGGGCGCGGGAGCTATGACCGCATAGTGCCGAAATTTCAGAAGCTCGTCGAGGCGAGGGGCGGGCGCGACTACTACATGAGAGGTACGTTCACCCATCTGAATCCCGATTTTCTGAAGGACATTGAAACGATGCTCGACCTCGGTTTCACGGAGCTTTCCATGGAGCCGGTCGTATGCGCCGAGGGCGACCCTTATGCGCTGACGGCGGAGGATATGCCGGTAATATTCGAGCAGTACGAAAAGCTCGCGGAGCTGATGATAAAGCGCCGCAGCGAAGGACGTCCGTTCACGTTCTACCACTATATGATAGACCTCAAGGGCGGCCCGTGCATCTACAAGAGGATCTCCGGCTGCGGCTCGGGCACCGAGTACATGGCGGTCACCCCCTGGGGCGACCTGTACCCCTGCCACCAGTTCGTCGGAGAGGAAAAGTTCCGCCTCGGCGACGTATGGAGCGGTGTCACGAACAAAGAGATACAGGGTGAATTTGCGGCGTGCAACGTGTACGCGCGCGAAGAATGCCGCGACTGCTGGGCAAGACTCTACTGCTCGGGAGGATGCGCCGCCAACGCCTATCACGCGACAGGTTCAGTCAGGGGTATTTACAAGTACGGATGCGAGCTGTTCCGCAAGAGGATGGAATGCGCGATCATGGCGGAAGCCGCAAGAGAATTTGAGGAAGAATGATGATAAAAACTCCCATAGCCGATTTTCTCGACGAATACGCGGGCAAACGCGCCGCGAGGTTTCACATGCCCGGTCACAAAGGACGCGGTCCCGACGCCGAAAAGTACGATATAACGGAGATCGACGGCGCGGGAAATCTTTTCTCGGAGAGCGGAATCGTCGCTGAAAGCGAGGCGGTCGCCTCAAAGCTCTTCGGCTGCAGGACGTATTATTCCGCGGAGGGATCCTCGCTCGCGATACGCACGATGCTCGCGCTCGCAATAAAGAGGCGGCGCGGACGTGTCGTCGCGGGAAGGAACGCGCACAGATCGTTTCTCTCCGCGGCTGTGATGCTCGACCTTGACGTGGAGTGGATATTCCCGTCGTCCGACGAGCCTTATCTCTCATGCAGTCTGACCCCGGAGCGCGTCGCAGAAGCCATCGACAACGCGGGAGAAGTCTCGTGCGTGTATATAACAAGTCCGGACTATCTCGGAAACGTCGCAGACGTCGGTAAGATCTCAAAAGTCTGCCGCGCAAAGGGCGTCATGCTTCTCGTCGACAACGCGCACGGCGCGTATCTTAAGTTTCTTGAGCCCTCACGCCATCCGATAGATCTCGGAGCCGACATGTGCGCGGATTCGGCGCACAAAACCCTTCCCGTGCTGACGGGCGGCGCGTATCTGCACCTCTCGGAGAGCGCCGAGGCAGAGTTTGGCGATATTGTGAAAGAAACCATGGAACTGTTCGCCTCGAGCAGTCCTTCTTATCTTATAATGCGCTCTCTTGACGAGGCAAACGCGTACCTCGGAACGTTTCCGGAAAAGCTTTCGGCGTTTGCCGAAAAGACGCGCCGCGTCAAAGAAGATCTGCGGCGCGGCGGCTATGTCCTCATAGGCGACGAGGTTCTGAAGATCACGGTCTTCGCAAAGGCTTACGGCTACACGGGTGACGGCATGTCCGCCCTGTTGTACGAGAAAGGCGTGATATGCGAATTTCACGACCCGGATTTCATATCATTCATGCTGACTCCCGAAAACACGGACGAAGACCTTGAAAGGCTCTGCTCCGCGCTCGCGGGGATAGAAAAGAGACCGGCGCTTGAGGCATCGTTTCCGCCCCGCGGCGTTCCGGTGCGCGCCATGTCGCCGCGCGCGGCGTTTTTCTCGCCGTGCGAGACCGTGCCGGCAGAACAGAGCGTCGGCAGGATCATGGCGTCGTGCTCCGTCCCCTGCCCCCCGGCGGTACCTCCCGTCGTCTGCGGAGAAGTCGTCACAGAAGACGCCGTGCGACAGTTGAAATATTACGGGATAAATAAGCTCTCGGTGGTCAAGTAAATAATAAAGGCTGTGCTTCGGCACAGCCTTTTGAAATTAAATATACATTTTCTTTCTGAGCCACTCGGTGACCTTGACGCTCTTTGAAAGGATTATAACGGTCAGCCCGAGCACGAAGAGCGGAACGGAGGCGTACCACGACCACTGCGGCATGAACGTTCCGTTAAGGTAGTGAGCGATCGCAACGTCGATCAGAAGCGGAAGGAACGAAACGGCGAGGATGCAGCATCCGGCCTTCGTAAGCTTCCCTATCCTCTTGCTGCGGTGGATAAAGATCATCGCGAGTATCTCACACCCGGAGACGACGATGATCGGAAGCGCAAGCGGCAGGTACCATTTAAAACCGTTCGTAAGAATAGAGATCAGCAAGACGTAAAGCGCCGTGGCGGCGATGTCTATCAGACAAAAGACGTACGGGCTCGTGTGTCTGTTCTGAAACGGAAGAACGAAGGACAGCCAGAAGAGAGCTTCTGCTCCGAGCACGAACGCGGACCACGTCATACCGAGCGAAAAATAGATGTCGAGGATCGTCGTAACGGTGAACGGTATGAGCAGTATTATCGATACGATCGATATAATGAAATGCTTGTTGAATTTCTTTTCTTTTATATCTATACGGTCGACAAACAGCGGTTCTCCCGAGGCTATCGGCCGCATCGGATCTATCACCGGAGTCTCGCAAAGCGGACATTTCGTTTCATAGTCCGCGAGCTCGACGCCGCAATGCACACAGTATGACATTCTCAATACCTCTCATTTCCTTCAACGAAAACGTGCAGGCCCATTTTTACAAGTTCGGTCAGGAAGCACCTTTCGATATCCGACTCGAGGATCGTCCTCGTAAAATTGATATAGGTCGTTCCGTTGTAACTCACCACCGAGCAGTTGCTCCTCGGTATCAGCGCGCGTCCGGGCATAAAATCCATACGCGTTATGCGTTCGGAGATCTTCTCGGGAAGATCGACGACCCCTAAATTCGACAAAGTCGAGGCAAAATACCTGTCTCCCTGAAAGATATAGAACATTTTAAGGACGATAAACTTGACGAAAAGCGGCATCGGACGCACGAAAATGTTTTTCTCAGCCGCTACGTTTTTGGAAAACCTCGCTTTGAGCTCCTTTTCCGTCAGATTCATCCCCATGAAATGCTTTACCTGAACGAGTATCTCCTCAAAAGTGTACTCGCCGAGCTTCGGACTGATCGACGGATTGATGTACGCAGAGAAATTTCTGAGCGTCCGGCTCGGGAAAAATCTGCGCAGATCCAGCGGAACGGACACTTTGATATCCTTGTTCCTCTTTCTCCCGCTCTTTTCTGTCATCTGTTTTTTATATGAGCTGTAAAGCAGGAGAGAGGCCAAAAATACGCCGACCGTAACTCCGTATTCCTTCGCTTTTGCCGCAAGATCCGCGCTTGAGACCTTCGCGGATATGAATATCATCCGATTGAAGGGTACTGCTGATCCCTTCATATTATACGATGGCTTCTCCTTGCGGCTTCTCGTCTCCTTCGCGGCGTATTTGAGAAAGCTGTCCTCATATTCCTCCGGCTCGGATTCTTTGTCGCAGGAAAGGATGTATTTTGACTCAACAACGTCGTCGCCGTACTTGAGCCTCAGGTACTCGGAGACAAGAGACAAGAGAAAAGTCAGTCCTCCGGTCCCGTCTGTCAGCGCGTGGAAGAATTCGCACGCGATCCTCGTTTTATAGTACAAAAGCCTGAACATGAAATGGCGGTTCGCCTTTTCGTTGAGCTTGGTGAGCGGATTGTAAACGTCCTCCACCACGGGCGGCGCCGAGTCCATATGCTCGAGATAGTACCAGAATAATCCGCGGCGAAGTCTGCACGCAAACGCGGGGAATCTCGTCAGAGCGCGCTTGCCTGCTTCCTCAAGGAGCGCCGGATCGACGTCCTCCGTAAGATTTACGGAGAGGCGGAACATCGGCGACCATTTTCTCGTCTCGGCGGGCGGATATATTTTCGCGGCGTTGTCGAGTGTGATCCAGTTATTCAATATACGCCCCCCTTTCTCAAAAATCGTTGATTATTATTTTCCCGAAATATCTATCACGCAGTATTCTGAGTGACATCCCGTTTTGAATTTGAACGTCCAGTCCGATATCCCGGAGCTCACTATGAAGCAGGTGTTCCCCCGCTTTTCCATTCCGTAGCGCAGATCGTTCTCACCGATCCACTCGCCCACGTGAGTTATCGGAATGAACTGCCCTCCGTGGGTGTGGCCGCACAGAACGAGATCGGCTCCCGCAGCGGCTTCCGCTTCGAAATCGTAAGGCTGATGGTCGAGCATCAGCACGAACTTATCCGTATCGAGACCTTTCATAAGGTCTTTCGCCGACGCTCTGTTGCCGAAAGAGCGGTCGCGCCTGCCCACTATATAAAATCTTCCGTCGACAAGATAAGACTCGTCCTCGAGAACAGTCACTCCGTTGTCCGCAAGACACTTTCTCAGTTCGCTGTTCTTCCAGCCCTTCGCCGCCTCGCTGTAGTAACCTCTGTCGTGGTTTCCGTAGACGAAGAACACGCCGTACTTCGTCTCAAGCTGTCCGAGCGCCCGGCACGCGCCGATCATATCATCGCGCGACGTGTCGTCGTCGACAAAATCCCCCGTCAGAACGACAACGTCCGGAGACAGGGCGTTGATGTCGCTTACGTACTCGCCGAATCTATCCGCATGGAACGTCGCCCCTATATGAGAGTCGGTGATCTGAACGATCTTTATATCCCCTTCGATCTTATCGCTTTCGATACTGTACTCCGTCGTCCGGACGTGATGTGCAAGATACCAGCCCGCCGAAAGATACAGAACGCAGACCGCGAGCGTCGCGACTGTGAGGATCTCCTCACGGAGCTTCTTTCCTCTTATACGCGAAACGATCGCTCCGACTGTATCGACTATCAGACGAAACAGTACCAGATGGACGAAGCAAACGAGCGCGTTCATCACGTTCATAAGATACGCGAGCAGAACGATAAGCGCGGCAAATAAAACAATGCAGACGATTCGGGACAGCCACCGTCTGTTCCCCGTTATCCTTCTTATTGACGAATTATTTGCCGTTCTGAACGAAATATAGATCAGCCCGATCAGAACCGATGCCGCCAGAGATCCTATAATTGCATACCACATAACGCCTCCGCCATTTCCGGGAGAATCTCTGACATAACCTTTGCAGACTTTTCTTCATCTCCTCTTTCACACCCATTATATAATAAAAACCGCGCCGGGTCAACCTTATACGATATCTCCGAAAAAGCTTTAAAATAAAGCGATCTTTGATTAACCGATTATTAATATTTCGTACAAACGCTATTGACATTTAAACCGTGCTGATGTATAATCAAGTAAACTAAGAATAAGGAAGGTGTTCATATGTCTATTTTCGGTTACGGTTACGGCTCGCGTATAGCCCTTATTGTTATGACCATACTGGCGCTGCTGTTTGCAGTCGCCGCGGCCGTCCTTGCTGCGATCTTCATTCTTCCCAAAAAGAAGAGAGAAAATCATAAAGGATTTTTGGCTCTCATCAGTGAT
>JAEEGL010710620.1_pt1 | contig 19226 bp, 12 predicted proteins | sample 9134231 | NCBI WGS metagenome assembly JAEEGL01 (sample SAMN16246548, study PRJNA631951) | gut metagenome | biome: gut microbiome; feature: rumen; material: fiber-attached | host: Bos | place: Iran: Karaj | collected 2018-10 | reverse complement strand
TAATCTAATTACTTATAAAACTGATGACATTATTAAATTTAAATATTTTGAAGTTGATTTCTTTAATACTACCCACTCTATTCCAGATTCACATGGAATACGAGTTAAAACACCAAATGGAACTGTAGTTACAACAGGAGACTTTAAATTCGATTTAACACCTATTGGCCCAGTTGCTGATCTACATAAAATTGCAAGAATTGGTGAAGAAGGTGTTGATTTATTAGTTAGTGACTCAACGAACGCTTTAAATGAGGGAGTTAGTAATAGTGAATCAAAAGTTGACGAAGTAATTAATGATATTTTTGCTAAACATACTGTTGAAAGAATAATTATTGCAACTTTTGCCTCAAATATTTATCGTCTTAAACATATTGTTGAAACATGCTATAAATATAAAAGAAAAATATGTATCTTTGGTAGAAGTATGGAAAATAATATTGAGATTTCTATTAACGGCGGATATATTAGACATAAAGAATTATTTGTTACTCCTGAAGAAGCAAATAATTTAAGTCCTAAAGAAGTATGTATTCTTTGTACAGGTTCACAAGGAGAACCACTAGCTGCCCTATCACGTATCGCTGATGGTGAGCATAAATCAATTAAATTAAGACCCAATGATGTAGTAATATTTTCATCCAGTCCTATTCCTGGTAATGCCATGAGTATTGGAAAAACAATAAATAAATTATACTTAAGAGGTGTAAAAGTTTACACTAATTCTGATACTTCTGATATTCATACATCAGGACACGCAAATATAGAAGAATTGAAATTAATGATACGTCTTATTAAACCTAAATACATGTTACCATTCCATGGTGAATATAGAATGCTTAAAAATCATGCTGATATTAGTATTATGTGTGGTGTTGATAAAGATAAAACCTTTATTTTAGATAATGGTGATACCCTTATTTTAGATAATCATACTATTACTCAAGGTGATAAAATTGAACAAAATGATATCTTTGTTGATGGTGATAATGCTAGTGAAATAGCATCAGGAGTAATAAGAGATCGTAAAATTATGGCCAGTGATGGAATATTAGTTATTATTGCCAATATTGATATACGAAAGAAAAAATTATTAATCAAGCCAGCTATTACTTCACGTGGATTTATTCGAATAAATAAAAATGAAGAATTACTTAAGAAAATTGAAGTAAAAAGCAGTCTAATTATTATTGATAAATTAAAAGATGATAATGTAACTTTCCTTGATTTAAGAAATGCTCTTGCTTTACAGATAAGTTCATATGTTAATGAATTAACAGGACGTCATCCAATTATCTTACCAATAATTTCAGATATAAAAAAATAATGGATTAACCATTATTTTTTTTAATTAATTTTTAAATAATAAATCTTTGTACTTCTAAGCTTACTATTATTGTAGTATTCAGACACATATATTTTCCATAAACCACTTCTATTTATATCAATATAATTACTAATTGTACTTGTAGTAATAATTTTATCTGCTGAATTATCAGGATCACATGATGAATCCTTAGTAAAGCATATTTTTAGTTTATTAGCATTATTATTAAGATCAAAATAAATTCTTTCATTAGTATAACTAGGATTACTATTTGCTAATGATGAAGTCTCGTAATAATTACCCCTCATAGTATATCCAATAGATGAAGTAGAATTCTGTATTTTCAAATAATAAGTTTTGGTTACTCCTACTTTTCTATTAGAAGAATATTCAGATACCCTTATCTTCCATAAACCATTTCCAATAAGATTAATATAATTATCTGTACTGTTTATAGTAATTGTTTTATCAGGATTTACATCTGGATCGCATGTTGAACTTGTTGTATAACAAACTTTAATTTTATCTGTAACTGTATTAACAAAATCAAAATCAAGTCTTTGATTACCATTAATAACATTATTATTAGCTTCCGTCATTATTTCATAATAATTTCCATTTATAACATAGCCAATATCTTTATATACACCATCACTCTTAGTATTAATATAATATTCTAATGCACCATTACGATAATTATCATTATTACTTCCAATTATTTCTTTATCACTACTATCAAATTTTTGTATACGAAGTCTATATACATTTCCTGAAGGTATTTTAAATTTTCCTGTATAAACTACATTAGGTGTACACAAAGCATTAGTATATGGAGCATAACAGTATTTAACAGTCTTAACACTGCTACTTTTACTTATTGTTATATAAGCAGGATCAGTATAACTAATATCGTTACTATATACTTTCGCTGGTGTTAATTCATCATTAATTTTAACAGTTATTGTTCCCTCATTATAACTTACATCAGATGAATCTTTATCTGTAACAATTACTTTTACTTTTGTGGTTTTACCATTACTACTAGTTATAGTAATATTAGCTTTTCCCTCATTATAAGCATAGATGATAGCATTCATACCATCAGTTGTTTTAACACTAGCAACATTATTATTATCTGATGTAAAAGTCAACACCTTATTTGTAGCATTTGATGGTGTTATAGATGGAACCAATAAATACGTTTCATTCTCTTTTAAAGTAATAGTACTTTTACTTAATTCAATTTTTTCAACACTAACAGAATTACTAACAACTGCAACATTTATTCTGGCACTTTTACCATTAATTGTTGATACTGATATTGTACAATTACCTATACCAATACCCTCTATTACACCATTGTTGTTTACTGTTGCAATTGCTGGATTAGAACTCTTCCATGTTAAATAATCCCCTGTAGAAGTATTTGGAGTCAACTTATATTCAAGTTTATATTTTCCACCAATTTCTATTGTTTTAGTATTTTCAGCAAATACTATTTCACTAGGCAATTTAACTATGCCTGATTTTATCTGTTCATCTATAACATATACCCTTATGCTACTATTATATTTGTTATTAACATTAACACTAATAGTTGCTTCACCAGTATTTAAAGCTACTATTTTGCCTTTTTCATCAACACTAACAACATTAGCATTTGAACTTCTAAATGTTTTAGTTTCAATATAGCCAGATATAGGATTAACATCCAATTTGTTACCTAAATTATAAGAATCATGTAATTTTAATAGAACTTCTCCATCTGGGAATGAAACACTATTAATACTAATATTCTTATTTCCCTCAAAAACTGTTATTTTCCTTTCAATAGAATACTCTTTACCAGATAAATCTCGGTAGGTTGCTTTTAATTTAGCGTTACCAAGAGCTAATCCCTCTACCAAACCATATTTATCTACATCAATTATATCCTTATCACTAGTAAAATATTCAATTTCACTATTTTTACCATTAGATACTGAAGCAGTTATTTTCTTTGATGATCCAATCATAAGAGAATCCACATCATTATCAAAATCAATAGTAATTATCTCACTATCATTAGATTTATTATTTTGTCTTGAACAACTCGAAAACATCGCTACAAACAGTATAAATATTAGCACAATAGCTAATAGCCATATTAAAACTCTATTATTCTCATAAATTGTTTGCAATTTACTAGATTTGTATTCTTCATTATCTTCTAATTGGTAATTATTCATACTTACCTCCAACGGCTATATATTATCACAAAATAGCAATTAAGTCAATTTTGATAATAAAAAAGGATGATTGCTCATCCCCGTTTGTTAATTATAAACTGTTATTGTATATTTTCCACAGTTAACATCAGTATGATTTGCATCACCTTTAACTTTGACAGTAACTTCAGTCGTGCCAGCCCATATTCGACTCATTTTTTCATCACACGTTTCAATAAATCCTGCCATTATACACTGTTGCATCGTTCCACCTTCTGCTGGCTTTGTTACCTTAAGATAATGCGCTTTTCCATCACGTTTTTCACTTACGCTTTCTACTTTAGGACAAGTTGCTGGCGTCTTTTCATTCGTATTAGAAGTTGGTGTTCCACCACTTGTAGCCGCAGTAACGTTTATATTATAAACTAAAGGTGTAGATGAATTGTTTCCTACTTTATCTGATACTTTCAACTCATAAGTTAATCCAGCAGGACAATCACTAGTTGGCGTTATTTTTATATTACCACTCGTTTTACCATTAATATTTGTTGTAACATTGAAATATCCAGCAGGTACTTTTTTGCCATTGTGAAAGATTTCATATACAATGGCTGTAACATTTTTATCACCTTTTATTTCGAGAGTTTTTGTCTCACCAATTTTAACGTTAACTGCTCCAGATGCAGGACTTACTTTTGATAATGTTGCAGGCGTATTCGTGACAACTTGTCCTTGTGAGCCAGCAACTTTTAAATTAGCAGTTATAGTTGCTGATTTAACACCATTAACTTCATCATATACAGATATCCTATAATCACCAGCAGGGCAATCATTTTTTGGTGTTATTTGTATATAGCCATCTTTCGAACCATTCAGCATACTATGAGTATTAAATTTATTTGCCACATCTGATCCATTTTGAGTAATTGTATATACACCTTTTGTTATTTCTTTATTACTCGTTATGTACAATTTCGTTATCTCTCCAATAGTCAATGTAACAGGTTGAGACATACCACTTTTCCATGATAATGTTGCAGGTGTATTCGCGTCAACTTGTCCTTGTTTAGCAACAACCTTTACACTATACTCTAAGGTATTTGATTTAACACCATTAGCATCATCATAAATAACTATTTTATAATCACCAACTGGACAATTATCATTTGGTGTTATTTTTACATCCCCACTTGTCCTACCGTTAATTGTTGAGGAAACAGTGAAAAGTCCACTTTTTACTTGACCATTTTGTAATGAAGAAAAAGTAATTCTGGTAACATTCTTATTACTACTTATATTAAATTGTTTTGTCTCACCAATAGTCAATGTAATAGTTCCAGATGTATTATCTTCTTTTTTTAGAGTAACTGATTGTGGCTGTACTTCATTCGTACTACCTTCACATCCTGTACGGCTACTATTTGGTTTTTGACTAGATGGACATTCTTTTATTTCGTGACCATCGCAATAGGATTGTCCTGTTAGTGCAGTACATGTTGTACAACTAGCGGATCCTTTTTTACTACCTTTGCCACTTCCACATTGATAGCATTTATCATTATTAGCAGGGCTATAATATCCAGCTGCACAGTCTGAACATCCTGTTGTTGCAGATGGATCTGCACCTTGTCCAGCTCTACAACCTATTTTAGTTGAGCCATTTGGCCTTGCACATTTTGTACCTGAACCTTTAGTATTTATATAATATTCTAATGCTCCATCATAGTAATTACCACTTTCACTCGAAGAAATTTCTGTATCTCCCTTAAATTTTTGTACTCTTAGTACATAAATAGCTTTACCTGAAAAGTAATCTTTTCCAGAAAGGGTTACATCGGAAGATGCAGTCTTATTTGGTGTACAAATCGTTGTGCTACTAACACAATATTTTATTGACGTAACGCCACCTTTCAACTGAATAGTTACATCAGGAGTATCATAATAATCTAGTTCATTATCATCACATTTTTTATTTGGTGTTTTACCATTAACTCTTACAACAATAAGTCCACTATTGCTGCTACTACTATTATTATTAGGGGTACTAGATGATGTTCCAGTAACTGTTACTGTCACAGTAGTAGTTATACCATTTGAACTCTTTATTGTAATAAAGGCTGTTCCTTTTTTATAAGCATATAATGTTGCGCTTGTCATAGTACTACTTGGTTGAACAGATACTACTGATTGATCACTAGATTCAAAAGTTAATGCTTTATTACTAGCATCATCGGGAGTTACTGTTGGTGATAACACATATGTTCCACCTGCTTCTAGAGATATTGATTGTGGAGTTACAGTTACACCTGTGACCTCAACCAAATCTGTTACACCTTCAACAGTTAATTTTCCTTCAACACCATTAATTGCTGTTACAGTTATTGTAGCAGTACCTTCTTTTAAGGCTGCTACTTTACCATCCTCAGTTATAGTAATAATATCTTCATCACTACTACGCCATTTCATATACTTCGTATTAGCATCACTTGGAGTCATCACTAATTCTATTTCTTTTATTTCACCATTGTTTTTTACTTTTAATAATTCACCGTCAGCAAAATTAATTACTTCTGGAACTTTTAATATTTCAGACTTAATAACATTACTGTTTACATGAACCTTTATTTCAACTTCTTGATCATCGTTAATTGTTGCTGTTATAGTTGCCTCTCCTTCATCTTTAGCTTCTACATTACCATCTACATCAACTGTAACAACATTAGGATTACTACTTACATATTCAATACCATATATGTATGCATTTCTTGGAGTTAAAATTAATTGATTACCTAGTTCAAAATCCCCCATAGGGTTCATTACTAAATCACCATCACCAAAACTAACTTCATCAATAGAAACGCTTTCGTCACCTTCAAAGACTGTTAGGTTAATTGAAAACTCATATACATTTTTAGAATGCGTATATACACCTTTAATAATTGTTTTTCCAATTTTCTTACCAGTTACCCTTCCTGTTGTGCTAACAGTAGCAATATCTTCATCACTCGATTTCCATGAAACGTTTTCAGGAGCCCCAGCATAAACATTATCATTAACTAAAAATTTAAGTTCAATAGTTTTAGATACCTGTACTGTTTCTTCTTCGTTAAGTGGTTTAACTGTCAATTTAGCATTTGAAGATCCACCACCACCTGATGAAAAGATACTTGCAATTATAATTACAATAATAACAGCACCTAATATCCAGATTAATTTTTTATTATTATTGTAAAAATCAGCTAAAGAGCTTCCACCACTTTGTTCAGTTTGATTATTTTGATCATCCTGATAATTATCATCACTATACATATTATCACCTCAATACATATCATAAATAAATATTAACATAAAAATTTAAATATAACAACCATTATTTTAGAACATTTATTAATTTATTGTAATCTTCCTCTAACATTATCGATTCTTCATCAATATTAGAAAATTTTCAAATATAGTTTTTGTAAAAAAAGTCAAAGTATCCATTCTATTAATCTGTATATATATTTTATGATTTCTATCTATTTATTCAACTATATAAAATGAATTTAAATTATACAATACATATTTCTAAAAAAAGCATAAAATATAATGAGGTGAATTTATGTATAATAACCCATATCTATATAATAATTTTCCATATCAATATGGAGCGAGCAATGTATCAAGAAAAGGATTATTTTCTAATGTAAGCAAAATCAATTGGAGTAATTTACTTAATAATACCCAAAAAACATTAAATGTTATAAATCAGGCTATTCCTGTCTATTATCAAATAAAACCAATTTATAATAATGCTAAAACAATGTTTAGAATGGTTAATGCTATAAAAGAAGATAAACCAATTTCAAAATCAAATACTCAAGATATTAAAAAAAATATTAGTACTGGACCAATATTTTATTTATAAATACTATTTAGTATTTTTTTTTATGAAATTATAGGCATCTCTACACATTTCATCAACAGAATATGTAGCTTTAAACCCTAATTCATCATAAGCTTTATCACATGATGCATAACAAGCATCAATATCCCCTGGACGTCTTTCAACAATAACTTTATTTATTTCAATATTATTTACTTTTTCAAAAGTATTAACAAGTTCTAGCACACTGGTACCATGACCTGTTCCTAAATTATAAATTTTAATACCTTTTTTTGGATTTTTTAATGCCAAAACATGTCCATGTGCTAAGTCAACAACATGAATATAATCTCTTACCCCCGTTCCATCAACCGTATTATAATCGTTTCCATATATTTTTAAAATAGGGAGTTCATTTGTTGCTACTTTCATAATATATGGCATTAAATTATTAGGAATATCACGAGGATTTTCACCAATTAATCCTGATTTATCTGCACCAATTGGATTAAAATAACGTAAAATAGTAATATTCCATTTATTATTACTTGTATATAAATCCTTTAAAATATATTCAATAAATAGTTTTGTTGTTCCATAAGGATTTGTGGTGCTAAGTGGAAAATCTTCCTTTATTGGAAGTGATTTAGGATTACCATACACAGTTGCACTTGATGAAAATATTAAATTATAGCATCCAAATTCTTCCATTACTTCTAAAAGACTTAAAGTACTATCAACATTATTTCGATAATACATAAGAGGCTTTAAGACACTTTCTCCTACTGCTTTATAACCTGCAAAATGTAAAACACCATCGATTTTTTCATTTTTAAAAATCTTTTTTAAAGCTTTCTTATCACAAACATCATTTTCGTAAAAGGTAATATCCTTCCCTGTTATTTTTTTTAATTTATCTAAAACATCAATGCTCGAATTAGATAAATTATCAACAATTACAACCTCATAATTATTCTTAATAAGTTCAAGAACTGTATGACTTCCAATAAATCCTAAACCACCTGTTACTAATACTTTTTTCATTTCTACTCCTTAACATTTATATAAATTTAGTAACTCATAAAATTACTAAATTTAGTATTTACTTTACCTATATCATCTTTTTTTATGACAATGGTGTTCTTATCCCCATCTGAAATATATTTATTCTTTTCTAAATTTTTAAATACACTGGCAATATCAAATTCACTACCATTATTATCGTATGCTCGACATCTTTTTAAAAATGTTTTATCAAAGTCCTTATCAAATGGTGATAGCTCTGGTTCCCATCCTACTCGAAGCAAAGCATCAGTTTCATATGAATAACCATTATATTCGCCTTTTAAGATATAAGGAAAATTAGCATGTGTTTTTTTATAAGGTGAACCATAAGGTAAAGCAATGATCTTAACATATCGATCTTTTAAAACTTCATCCAACTTTTGATACATTTTACCAACTACTTCTTGTGTTTTAGTTGTATCAATAGTTGTAAAATCAGGATGAATAGTTGTATGATTACCAATATCATAACCATTATTTACTAAAAAATCTAAAATTTCTTTATTATATTCACTTTGATTAAATAATCCAGCCATCAAAAAAAACGTTGCCGTAACATGCATATCAGGATGACTCTTTTTAAATTCTTCCAAAATACCAACCGCACAATCTGGATCAATAATAAGTGACCCGTCAGAATTTCTACCTAAAACATTAAAATTATTTTTATTACCATCATCAAACGTTAAGATAATAGGACTATATCCTAATTCAACATCAACAATTCCATTAACATAATCTGTTAATCTAATCATTCGATACCCATTATCATAATAAAACTCTAAATCTTTACGAAAAGCATTACTAGTTCTATTATAACCATCTTTATCAACATTACCACCTGTGTATTTATTATCATCAGTATTAACAATGCCGTGATACATCATAATAGGAACTTTTCCTAATTCATTGACCCCTTTTTCTTTATATACATTTTCATCTACTTTACCCTTGGATAACAATACATTTACTACGTCTTTATCTTTTTCAAGTTTAATAATATAATTTTTATCATATTCACGACTATATTCATATTCTTTCTTTAGTACTAAGTGATTCTTATTAACATATTCATTTAATTCATCTATTTTCTTACCAACATAATTTTCTTTAATATCAGCGAATTCTATTGTTTGCTTTTCTTTTTTAGAAAATAGTTTTGGTATATTAAATAACAAAATAATGATAATACCAATAATTACAATATTTTTATATTTAATTTTCTTTTTTTTCTTTTTCATATTACACCTTTCCTAAACACATAAAAATCCTAATTTCATAAAATATATTGGTGATATTTATGTTTAAAAAGAATAGCCACGGTCTTCTTTGTTATTGTCCATTATGCCGTAATAAAAGACGTAACAGCTTATTTCATAATATTATTATTTCATCATTAGCTTTAATTACACTTTATCAAAGTATCATTACCATTCTTGATTTTTCAAGATTACATTGTTTTCTTTTATTAATAGAATTAACTCTTTTTACCTTCTTTGTTACAAGAACACTATTTTGATTATTTAAAATACAAAACAACTAAAACAATAAAAGCCAATATTAATCTATACCACATAAAGATATTATAGTCATGCTTCTTAATATAATTAAGTAAGAATTTAATACATAATAATCCAGCTCCAAAACTTATAACAACACCTAATACAAAAGTTACTGGATCATATTTAATTAAAGTTAACATTTCTCCTTTTAATACCTTAATAGCTACCGCCCCTAAAACAACGGGTGCAGATAAATAAAAGGAAAATTTTGCAGCATCACTACGATTAATTTTAAGAACTCTAGCCATTGAAATTGTTGTACCACTTCTTGAAAATCCTGGAATAAGAGCAAAAACTTGTGCACAACCAATTAAAATAGCATCACGAAATCCCATTTCTTTAAAACTTCTTTTTTCACTATTTAGTTTATCACAGTATTTAATAATAATACCCATAACCGCTAAAGCAATTGCAATTAATAAATAATTTGTTCTAACAAGTTCATCAATTTTATCTTCAAATAAAACTCCCATAATCGCTGCAGGTATTGTTGCAACTACAATCATCCACATCATTTTACCATCAGAATCTTTTGTTCCTTTAGTAAATCCCTTAATAAACATCTTCCAGAAATCTTTAAAGAAAAATACTAATATTGCTAAAAATGTACCAAAATGAAGAGCAATATCAAAACTCATCTCCATACTTCCGGTAATAAAACTACCTACGCCAAATACATCACGAAAAATAATTAAATGCGCACTACTTGATATTGGCAAAAACTCCGCAATCCCCTGAATTATTCCTAAAATAATTGTTTCTACTATTTTCATTATTCACCTCACTATAAATTATATCATATAATTTGACTTTTTATTTTCTTTTTTTTATAATTTATTTGATGTCTATGAATATATTAAAAGATAATAAAGAAAAAACAACCATTATTAACAAATCAAAATTTATTGGATTTGTCAAAATAGTTTACACTAAAGATGATATTAACAAAACTATAAATCTATTAAAAGATCAATATAGTGATGCCACTCATCTTTGCTATGCCTATATTTTAAATAACGAAAAAAAATATACAGATGATGGTGAACCATCAGGAACTGCAGGACTTCCTATATTAGATGTTTTAGAGAAAAATAATTTAAATTATATCTTGGCAGTTGTTATTCGATACTTTGGAGGAATAAAATTAGGAAGTAATGGATTAATAAGAGCTTATTCTAATTCAATATCTGAACTTCTTGGAGATAATATAAAAGAAAAAGAAGATGGTTATTTAATTAAAATAATTGAAGATTACAATAAATCCCAAGAATTAGATTATCTATTAAAAAAAGCCCATATAATAAAAAAAGAATATCTTGATAAACTAATTATTGAAGTTATTGTCAACAAAGATTTGTTAGATACTCTTTCACATATTAATTACACCATAATCAAAGAAGTAATTATGTAAAATATATTTATAATAAAAATGATGCGCTTGCATCATCTTTTTTATTATTCTATGTTTTTATTAATTATACTTTATAACATATGAATTTAAACTATCTTTATCCACTAAATAATATCTAGAATTAGATATTTTCACATGCATCAATAACATTTTTCATAAGCATTACAACAGTCATAGGTCCTACTCCTCCAGGAACAGGAGTGATTTTTTTAACTTTAGAATAAACATCATTATAATCAACATCACCATATAATTTACCGTCCACTCTATTAATACCAACATCAATAATAACACTACCTCGTTTTACCATATCTTTTTTAATAAATTCTTTTTTCCCAATAGCTACAATTAAAATATCTGCTTTCCTAGTTATTTTTTCTAAATCTTTGGTTTTAGAATGACACAAAGTAACTGTAGCATTAGCATTAATTAACAAATTCATCATTGGCTTACCAACTAAAATACTTCTACCAATTACAACAGCATTAGCCCCTTCTAAATTAACATTTTCTCTTCTTAATAATTCCATAATACCTTTAGGAGTACAACTAACAAGAGATGTTTTATTATTTAAAAGAAGTCCAGCATTAAGATAAGTTAATCCATCAACATCCTTACTAGGGATAATTGTATTAACTATTCTTGTTTCATTCATACCATTTGGTAATGGTAATTGTACAATAATACCATTTATATCATTATCTTTATTTAATTTATCAATTTTCTTAACTAGTTCATCATCACTAATACTATCAAAATGTAAATGTTGATAATTAATACCAATATAATTAGCACATTTCTCTTTTTGTTTTACATATACACTACTAGCAGGATTATCACCAACACTTATAACAACTAAAGATGGTTTTTTATCCATCTTACTTACCTTTTCCCTTAATTCTTCTTTAATCTCTCCACTTATTTTTTTTCCATCAATTATCTTACTCATCTTGTTTTAATTCCTTTCTTATTTTCTTATAATCTTTAAAATTATCTTCTACACATTGCCAAAAATCTCTAGAATGATTAGGATATAATAAATGACTTAATTCATGAACAATAACATAATCTAAATAAATAATATTTTTTTTTATTAATTCCAAGTTTAAAGTCACTTTATGAGTCTTTGTATTACATACTCCCCATCTAGTTTTCATCTTTCGAATACAAAGAGAAGGATAAGGAATTCTATATATAAAAGCATTATACATCTTATCTAATTCTATTTGAAATATTTCTTCTGCTTGTTTTTTGTACCATTTATTTAAATCAAAAGAGTTATTAACAAATACTTTTTCTTCACCAAAAGTAATACCATCTTTATTTAAATAAACTAAATCATATCTTTTTCCTAAATAATAGAAATATTCTTCTTTTTCTTTTTTTCTTTTTCTTTTATTAATCATTTTCTCAATACTTGAAATATTATTATTAATTAATTTAATTATTTCACGATCAGTTGTAAAAGTATTACAAGTAACATAAATATCTAAATTTTCTTTTACTCGTATATAAATATTTTTAGTACTAATTTTTTTATCAATGACAACATTATATTCTTCATTGTTTATCATTATTTTCATATACATCACTATTTCATTATACAAAAAAAGAATACTAATTACTAGTATTCTTACTTATTTTACACATGTTTTTAATTTGTATGAATATTCTTTCTTTTCACTACCTGAATATTTCTCATATCCACTTGGTAAATTATTTTCTTCATAATATTCATCAGTAATTATATCATCTTCTTTAATTAATTCTTTATTTACTGTACGATAACGATAATATGTTACGTTATAGCTACTTAATGTTTTATAAGTATATATTGTTTCTCCTTCTGTCTTCTTAATTAATGGACTTTTTACAATAGTATAACTACAATTTTGATACACAAGTTCAAAATCTCCTGAACTATTTTTTTCAGTTTTAACACCACCACATGATTTATTAGTTATACTACCTGAATTATATTCACGATAACCTAACTTACCATAACCAGTTTTATAACATTGATCTCCTTGCATTGTAAAACCACTTGGACAATATTTTTCTGTTGTACCTTCTTTTTTAGTTTCACTAATGATTTTTACGGTGCTACTTTCGGTGATTTTTTCAGTTGTTTGTTTTTCTCTACTCCAACCCCTACCACTTTCAGTTCTTGTTTCAACTTCTAATTTATCAGATGCATCTACTCTAGTAGTAGACCAATCACTCCATTCGCCATAAGAAACTTTCTCTTCACTTTTACCTTTTTTTATTGCACGAACAAGAGTACGAGTACGTTCCTCTAAACTACTATCATAAACTCGATTCGTTGTCCAATCTGACCATACTGTACAACTATAATCATTTTTATTATTTGGTTCTTCTTGCTCTTCTTCTTTTTTATCCATATATGTTTTTCCATCACAATCTAAACAAATATGTGTCTTAGCATCATAATGGAATATTTCCTCTTTTTCATTTGTTGAACAAGAAAGATTAATTCTCATTACATATGATGATTCTTTATTTAAAGAAACAGTTGATTTACTATTATCACAAACTTTGTTATTACTATCTACGAGATTCTTACCTAATTTTTGATCTATTAATGTTTTTAAAGTTACTGTTTTCTTTATATTTCCTTGTGGTAAATTACCATTAATAAAGAAATAACGTTCAGCAGCTAGACGTGTTGTTGTAATGTTATCATTATGAACAGCTGGATTATAAGCAACAGCATTATTACTACTATTACCATCACCTTTTAATAAACTAATAAGCCATATTAAAAGAATAACACACGCAATAATAATTATAATCTTAATAATAATTGATTTCCTATTATCATTATTACTATTATCTTCTTCCTCATATGAATCATCGTATAATTGATAATTATTTCTTATTTTATCATCTTCACTATACATACCTATCCCCCCATAAGCGACTAATATTATACTATAAAACCATTAAAATGTCAATTTTTTATTATAAAATGCTTGCCAATTAACATCTTTTATGATAATATAATTTAGTCATGGCGAGATAGCTCAGTTGGCTAGAGCGATTGGTTCATACCCAATAGGTCGAGGGTTCGACCCCCCCTCTCGCTACCATTGAATATGACTAATCCTAATGGATTAGTTTTTTATATAATCAAAAAACTTTCATCATGAAAGTTTTTATTTTGTCTTACTAGAAACAATTTGACATTCTCCATATATTTTATTAAATGAGATTCCATTATATGTTGTTGTCTCATCATATATTGCATGTTGAAAAGTAACATTACATCTATCCATAGTTAAATTATTATAATCATCACTAAATCTTGCACCTCTTATATCAACACCAGTAAAATCCATAAATGGATCAATATACAATCCCTCAAAATTACATCCTCGTAAATCTTTTTGATATACTTCTTGTGGTTTTAAACTAATATTGCATTCACGAAAATCAATTCCATCTATTTTGACATTTGCAAAAGATATCATTGATAAATCTATATATTTTAGTATATTTGTTTCTAATATAATAGGCATTATTTCCAAATGATCATCAACATTAATAAATAAATTGTTTAATGGTACACGATGATGTATAGTGCCTTTATCTAGACTCTTTAGCCGTGATATTGCATCTTGTAATGCCTCTAACGCCTTTTTTCTTTCGATAATATCATCAATACGCTTTTGCTCATCAGTTTTTTTTAGTTCCATAATTCTTTGTTGATCATCATTTTTCTTTTCTTCTATATTTCGAAGTACTGCTTGTTTTTTATCTTCATTTAATAATCTTCGTATTTCTTCTTCGGTACGATAAAAAAAATCTTCTTTTTTCACAATAATTATATTGGGATTTATTAATATTTCACTTTGATTTTGTAAGTGTTCTTTATGATAATCAGTAATATCAAGCATACAATCTCTATACATTAAAAATACTTGTTTATTATCTACGGATCCATGCCAGTTTTTATCTAAAGTATATATAAAATTATCATCAAATTCTACTGATTCATAATTTCCAAGTTCCTTATACGAATTTGTCATCCGATCAAATACATATACCATACCTTCTTTACTAAGACATAAGATATATCTTCCATATATTTTTATAGGTTCATACTTTATATTAAATTTATCACCCTTTTTAGAACAATGAAAACCAAATAATGATTTTTTAATTTTGTAATCTTGAACATCATAATTAACACATTCAATATTATCTTTATCACCACGTTTTATAAAAGAATTACTTTTTATATCACCATAGTAAAACCATTTTTTAAATCTTAGATTACCATGGATATCAATAAAATTATATTCATGATGTCCTCTTTGTACTAATGCATAACCAACTTCAAAATTATATACTCTATCAAACCATTCTCTACTAACATATTTACCATCTAAATCAATTAAATTCCATTTATTACCTTTACGTACACAAGCATAACCATTTTTAAAATCAAATATTTCATCAAAGATTTCATTAAATATATTATTACCCTTTTTATCAGCGAAAAAATAACCATTTTCCATATTAGATCTTATTTTAGGAATAAATCTTTCTTGGTTAAATATCTCTGGTAATTTCTTTTTAATATATTCACTATATAATTCATTGATTTTTTCTTCCATACATTCACCTATTATACAAATAGATTTTAACATAGTTATATAATTTATACAATAAAAAAAAGAGCAAGCTCTTTCGTTTTTATTTTGGTGACCAGTACGGGATTCGGACCCGTGAATGTAACCTTGAGAGGGTTATGTGTTAAGCCTCTTCACCAACTGGCCATACAACTGTTAATAATATCATAAAAACATAATTATGACAATAATTTTAACAAAAAAGATTCTATTTTAGAACCTTTTTTGCTATTACTTTACTTCTAATACATTTTCTTGGTTTATCATAATCACGAGATCGAACATCACTTTGATCAAAGATTATTGCCTCTGGAACAATGTAATGTATTTTACCAGCATCATCATAATAAATCGTTAAAAAATAATCTCCCATTAAATTAGGTAATTGATTTTTCATCATATAACTAGATTGATCAACATTACATGGAAGCAAAAGTGTATGAACACCATCATAATTCATATAATAATTCTTATGATAATGACCCCACAATGATAAATCTACTCTTTTACTTGATGGTAGTTGATCTTGACTATTTTGTGGCTTTGTTGAAAGAATTCTTGAGGTTCCACCACCTGGATGATAGAATTCAATCGTTGAATTACCTAATTGATAAAAAGCACGATCCTGTCCTAAATAGGTAAAATCCTTTCTAGCTCTTTCAAGCTCTTTACCAAAATCAAGTCCATAATTGAAAAAATGTGTTTGATCATGACTACCTGTTATACCATACCAATGAACACCAGGATATTTTGGTAATGTTTCAATAACATAATTAAGTTGTCCAGATGCTCCCCAAACAAATACTTCACTATTATGAATTGGACGAATTCGTGAATAATCACCATCACAAATATCCCCCATATGCCAGAATTCATCTATTCCCTCATTATATGCAATATAAGCAGCAGTATTGACCATTGATGGTTGACTATAAATACTACAATAATGGGTATCAGAGAAAACTGCTACACGTTTTTTATGTAATTCTTCCATTGGTGGTTTTACTTCAGTATCAAATTTCTTTCTCTCACTTCTTTTTTCTACAATTAATTTTCCCTCAATTTCAACTACTTCAAGATTCATTCCCATCTTTTGTAAAACATTGATTAATCCATATAATTCATTTTCACTTAACTCTAATCTTTTAGCAAGAGAAGAAAATTCTTCTTCCTTGCGCATCAAATTATATAATCGACGTAATGATGCATAACTATCATCTTTTGTTCTCGTAACGTTTTGAACTAATTCCCCTGTTTCACTTTGAACTAAGTTTAGTTTTTGAAAATCAAAATATCTGGTGTTAACTGGTTCATAGGTACTAACTGTTGGAATAATTCTTCTTAATTTACCTGCTTTATCATATTCAATTTCAAAAATGTAAGCACCTATTGTACTACTTTGATTATCATTAATCATGCGTGGAGTTCTAGAAACACATGCTGGTATAGAAAATATTTGCATTCCTTTTTGTTCTGGAAAATGTTGAAAATTCATTTCTCCACTTAATAGGATAATATCATACGTTTCATAACGTGACATGCTACGAACATATTTTTGAGGTGGATATGCAATAGTATAGGCTTTACCATTTTTTAATTGTTCAAGACGAACTGAAACATTATTAAAGAAAATATTACAACTTTTTGGACCTAAATATATTAAATCAGGTCTTTTACTAGCAATATATTCACCAATATTCATTTCCCCAGAGAATGAATGATCTAAATTACCAGTAATAAAATAGGTTACAATGCCATCAACATGTGGAAAATTTTCTACAAAATGATCAGCTTGATGGGTAGCATCATTGGTTATTAAACTACGACCAAATTTCTTTAATGTTTCCCCTTGATATTTACCTTCAACTAAATTACCAAGAATGAATACTTTCTTTACTCCCTCTCTTAAAAATTTTAAATACATATCGTTAAGTACACGAAATTGTTCACATTTACTACCCGCACGAATATCTGCAATAACTGCTATTTTAGTATGCTCATCAGGATTTTCTTTAAAATAATAAGTGTTAACATGTGATAAATCAGGATGTTCGTTTCTAACTAAATAACCTTCTCCTTCTTTTTCATAATAATCAATGTTAACACCTTCTTCTTTTAATTTATAAACGTAACCTAAAATTTCAAGTTCAGAAACTCCAAACTTTTCACTAATACTTTTAACTGTTTTCCCTTTTTGAAGTTCATTTTTTAAATAAGAAAGTAATTCATCCATCTCTCGTTCCTCCCTACCCTAAAGTAATTATATAAAAACTTAGAAAAGATATCAATTATATTTTTCCTTTTTTGACACTTATTTTCATTTTTTTATAGCAAAAAAGAAAATTATCAAAATAATTTTCTTTACCATTACTAATCTGTTTCAGTAACAACTTTACAACTATTAGTATCAGTTGTTATAACATCATATTCATAACCCCTTGGACCATATAATATCATTGGCTTTCTACTATCATGTTCTAATACGCTATTATTATAAAGTTCTTGGCATGTACCTCCATAACGAAGAGTAGTAGTAGTAGAGCTAGTATAATTAAATGGAAAACTATGTATATATGGTTTTCCTAACACATTAATAGTTATGTGTCCTGGTGAATCATAATTACCTGCTTGCAAAAGCATTGACATTGTTCCAATATATCTAACACTTGCAGGAATTGTAACTTCTATTCCATTTTCAACACCTATACCACTTAAAATATACTCGTAAATAATCTTTAAATTTTTACTAAATACTAGACTAGATGCAACAAAATCATAATCTGAAAACATTGAAGAAGAATCAGTACGCCCAAGAACTAAAACTGAATAATCCTGCGCATTACCACTGCTAACAATATTATTGTTTATGAAAAAAGTTAAATCTTCAGAGTTATAGTAATTATTATCAAGAGTTTCTTGAAAAGTTTCTTCCCACATGGTTCCTGTTCCATCACAAAACGAATTATATGTTTCACCATTATCAGTATCAACGTTCCATCCTAAATCATTCTCAATATAATTTGCACAAATACTTATTTCCGCATTTGATATATTACTATTATGTAATGCACGCGTATAACTCATTTTACTAGGCATTACAATATCTGTTCCACAACTTGTATCATATTCTGTTA
>JAEEGL010094784.1_pt1 | contig 19226 bp, 14 predicted proteins | sample 9134231 | NCBI WGS metagenome assembly JAEEGL01 (sample SAMN16246548, study PRJNA631951) | gut metagenome | biome: gut microbiome; feature: rumen; material: fiber-attached | host: Bos | place: Iran: Karaj | collected 2018-10 | reverse complement strand
GAACGAGTCATTCGGTTACACTGAGGAGAAGCTCGTTTCTAGCGACATCATCGGTATGAAGTTCGGTTCACTCTTCGACGCTAACCAGACTATGGTAAGCAAGATGGAGGATGGTAACTCACTCGTACAGGTTGTTTCTTGGTACGACAATGAGAACTCTTACACTTCTCAGATGGTTCGCACCATTAAGTACCTCGCTGAACTCAAATAAGCAGCGAGAGCAAACGAAAGTTTGTTTTCAGTTTGCCGAGTCGCGTATTTGAGTCGATGAAGTCAACTGAAATAATCTCATAGAGATATCAAATCCTTAAGCCGTCCGATTCCGTCGGGCGGCTTTTTTTTATTAGCTGTCTGTTAAATAGTACAAATTATAGGGGGGGGGTAATGTTAATTTGCTTTACTTTGTTTTGTAATTAGCGAATAGTTATTTAATTTTGCATAACAAAATAAAGAGGATAAACCTTTTTCATGAAATGGCGGGTAAACTGATGACGCTTTTTATGGTGGTCACATACATCAATGATGAAGTATAAACGGAGGTTATGCTGAAAATCCGGAGAAACAGAGTAAGCATATTGTATTATTAACAAACAATTATCAATCAAAAATGATGGGAAATTTAAGAACGGCTTTTGCTGTGCCAACTTTTAAAATACGTATACTTCATACAGGGATGATAGAAATGAAGGTTGTTCCTGTAACTGTTAGATGATATAAATATTTCAGACGATGAAGATAAAAGTTATTTTATTGCTGATGGCTGTGGCGGCCATGTCGTCGTGCCATAGTGATGACGATGAAGAGGATGTCACGTATTATACTAATTTTGGTTATTTTGAAGGAAATGTAGATGATTCCTATGTATATATCTGTAATACGAAAGATGACAGAGACAGAATCGGAATGTCATTTCGTGAGTATTATAATGAACTCGAAATCGTTACTTGGGGAGTACGATTTAACCCATCTCCTTCATCTTCGTCATTTTTACGTATAACTCTCTGTTCTTTGCATAGGGGAGATTACTTAATGAAAAAGACATTGAGTGAAGTCAGGCATGAACCATTAGTAAATAAGCTTGTCAGTAGCGCTGTTGATTACGAAGTAAAATGCGATGGTGAGAGCGTACTCTATGGTCCCAAAAAGGAGAAGCCATTTCTTGTGAGAATTACCGATGTGAGATATGATCCGAGGGATAAGACTTATGAATCACTTGTAGAAGGTTATATGAACGGCGTTCTTTATAACAGAGAGAATCCTTCTGACAGTATCGTATTCGATCATGTAAGGTTTGGGTTTCACTGATGGCAATGCTTTCAGATAATCATTAACTTAAGCCGTCCGATTCCGTCGGGCGGCTTTTTTGTACTTTTTATTTGGTTCTTTCCTTGATTTCAGCTATCTTTGCATCCGATAGGCAGTGCCTGTAGTGTCGTAAATGATGAACGAGAAGAAAATGATAACGATATTAGGTCCGACGGCATCGGGGAAGACCACGGTGGCGGCTCATCTTGCGGCCCTTGTCGATGGAGAGATTATCTCGGCCGACTCACGACAAGTGTATCGGCGGATGGATATCGGCACGGGAAAGGATCTGGCCGACTATCGCCTGCCTGCCGCCGAAGGACAGGAGCCAGTCGTCATTCCCTATCACCTGATTGACATACGGGAGCCTGGTACGAAATACAACCTGTTCGAGTATCAGCAGGATTTCTTCGATGCCTATCAGGATATCCGTAATAGAGGGAAGATGCCCATCCTCTGTGGTGGAACAGGACTCTATATCGAGGCCGTGCTGAAAGGCTACCACCTCTCGCCTGTGCCTCAAAACCCCGAACTGCGAGAACGCCTGGATGGGAAACCACTCGCAGAGCTTACGAAGATGCTTGTGGAACTGAAGTCGAAGACGGGCTCGAACATGCATAACACGACGGATGTGGACTCCTGTCAGCGAGCCATCCGCGCCATCGAGATCGAGACATACAACCTGCTGCATCCGACACCGCGACGCGAGTTGCCACCTGTTGAGTCGCTCATCATCGGTATCAGCATCGATCGTGATGCACGCCGCGAGAAGATCACCCGTCGACTGAAAGCCCGTTTGGAGGAGGGCATGATCGATGAGGTGCGTGCACTACTCAACGAAGGTATCCCGCCGGAGGATTTGGTCTATTACGGATTGGAGTATAAGTTCGTGACGGAGTATCTGACGGGTAAGACCACCTACGATGAGATGTTCACCCAACTGGAGATCGCCATCCATCAGTTTGCCAAACGGCAGATGACTTGGTTCCGAGGGATGGAGCGGCGAGGTTTCAAGATCAACTGGATCGAGGCGTCTCTTCCCATGGAGGAAAAGATGGCGCAGATTCTAAAACTCAATGTTTAATCGACAATCATCAATGTTCAATCATCAATGTTCAATAGTATAACATGGCAGTAGAACCAACAAGATGGGCTATCCTGTATTGCCCGAAAGCAGGAATCTCCAACAAACGTAAGCGTTGGGAGAAGATCCAGAAGGTGCTTGATGAGCACAAGGTGGAGTATGACTTTGTGCAGAGCGAGACGGCTAATAGTGTGGAACGTCTCATGCGGATGCTGATCAGCAACGGCTATAAGACCATCATTATCGTTGGTGGCGACTCTGCGCTCAACGATGCCGTCAACTGTCTGATGGCAGAGGAGAAGGCTGTGCGCGACAGTATCGCACTGGGCGTGATACCCAATGGCATCATGAACGACTTCGCCCGTTTCTGGGGTTTCGAGGAAGACAGGATCGAACAGACCGTCGAATGGCTTCAGAAGCGTAGGATACGGACGATTGACCTAGGTTGTATCCGTTATCAGAACGCGAAGGGCGAGCACTGTCACCGTTATTTCCTGAACTGTATCAATATCGGCATGACGGCCGACATCATGAACCTGCGTCGCCAGACACGTCGTCTGTTCGGCTCGCGCACGTTGTCGTTCATCTCGTCGCTGTTTGTCATGCTGTTCCATAGGATGGAGTACAAGATGAAGTTGAAGATCAACGATGATGTGATTGAACGCAAGGTGATGACCATGTGCGTGGGCAGTGGACCAGGCTACGGACAGACCCCCAATGCCGTGCCCTATAACGGCATGCTCGACGTGTCGGTGGTCTTCCACCCCGAGGTGGTCCAACTGCTCGAGGGACTGTGGCTGTTGGTCACTGGCCGTTTCCTCAACCATCGCAGCGTGCACCCCTATCGCACCAGGGAGGTGCTTATCGAGTATGCGAAGCGGGCGATGGTGGGTATCGACGGTCGTCTGATGAAAACACCGAAGGGCTCTTATCGCATCGATATCGAACAAGAGGTTATCAACTTCCTGATACCAGAGTAAAAACCAGAGGGCAGGCTGTGCCCTCTGGTTTTTACTTCATAGATACCCTCTGGTTTCTTAAAATAAGTGTTAAATCATATCGAACGCTTTGCCGACTGCGTAAAAATACCTACCTTTGGAAAATTAATGACTAATACAACAATAATTAAATACCTTTAGACAGGAGCTATGAGCTATTTACGATTAGAAAAGGCCGTGATGACCAACCTGCAGGAAAGTCTGCGTCGTGAATTCCTCCGGACTAACCGTTCCGGCGCCTATAGCAGTTCAACGCTTGTTGACTGCAATACGCGCAAATACCATGGTCTGCTGGTAGTTCCCGTACCCGAGCTTGACGACGAGAACCATGTGCTACTCTCCTCGCTCGACTGTACGGTCATTCAGCACGGAGCAGAATTCAACCTCGGACTACACAAGTATCAGGGCAACATCTTCAGTCCTAACGGCCATAAATACATCCGCGAATTCGATGCCACCATCGTGCCTACGACGACCTATCGTGTCGGAGGTGTCGTGCTGAAGAAAGAGGTGATCTTCCAGCACTACGAGGACTGCATCCTTATCCGCTATACCCTGGTCGAGGCCCATTCGGCCACCACCCTGCGCTTCCGTCCGTTCCTGGCCTTCCGTTCCGTGCGTCAGTTCACCCACGAGAATGCGACAGCCAGTCGTGAGTACAGTCAGGTGGACAACGGCATCAAGACCTGTATGTATGCCGGCTATCCCGACCTCTTTATGCAGTTCTCCAAGAAGAACGAGTTTATCTTCCGTCCCGACTGGTATCGCGGCATCGAGTATCCGAAGGAGCAGGAGCGCGGCTATGCCTCCAACGAGGACCTGTATGTGCCTGGCTATTTCGAGATGCCTATCAAGAAAGGCGAGAGCATCGTCTTCTCGGCCTCTACCTCGCAGATCAAGACCTCGACGCTCATGGCACTCTTCGACAAAGAGGTGGCTCAGCGCGTGCCGAGAGATAACTTCTACCACTGTCTGGTCACTGCCGCCCATCAGTTCCATAACCGTCAGCCCAACAACGACCGTTATCTGTTGGCGGGCTATCCCTGGTTCAAGTCGCGAGCCCGCGACACGTTCATCGCCTTACCAGGACTCACCCTGTCGATTGGCGAGCGTGACTACTTCGAGTTGGTGATGAAGACCGCCGAGAAGGGGCTCCGTGAGTTCATGAAAGGTAAGCCCCTGACGGTGAAGATCTATGAGATCGAACAGCCCGATGTGCCCCTGTGGGCCGTGTGGGCTATCCAACAATATGCCAAGGAGGCAGGGCGCGACGAGTGTTTCAAGCGCTATGGCAAACTCCTGCAGGATATCATCCGTTACATCATCGACGGCGGTCATCCGAACCTCCGCCTCGATGAGAACGGCCTGCTCTACTCGAATGGTCGCGACCGTGCCGTCACCTGGATGAACTCCACAGCCAACGGTCGTCCTGTGGTGCCGCGCTCAGGTTATATCGTCGAGTTCAACGCTCTCTGGTATAATGCCCTGAAGTTCTGTGCCTCGATGGCAGCCGAGAGGGGCGATGCCGAAGATGCTGCCGGCTTGGAGCAGCGTGCCGACCTGGCCAAGCGCTCGTTTGTCGAGACCTTCGTCAACGAATATGGCTACCTGCTCGACTATGTCGATGGTAACATGATGGACTGGAGTGTGCGACCCAACATGATCTTCGCTGTGGCGCTCGACTATTCACCGCTCTCACAGGAGCAGATGAAAAGTGTGGTCGATATCTGTACCCGTGAGCTGCTCACCCCGAAAGGACTGCGCTCCTTGTCGCCTAAGAGCGGCGGCTATAACCCCATCTATGTGGGTCCGCAGACCCAGCGCGACTATGCCTACCATCAGGGTACGGCCTGGCCTTGGCTCGGCGGCTTCTATATGGAGGCCTGTCTGAAGCTCTACAAGCGCAGTCGTCTGAGCTTTATCGAGCGTCAGCTCGTGGGCTACGAAGACGAGATGGACTATCATGCCATCGGTACCATCAGTGAGTTGTTCGACGGTAACCCGCCGTTCAACGGGCGTGGTGCTATGTCGTTTGCCATGAACGTGGCCGAGATCCTGCGCACGCTGAAGCTCATGGATAAGTATTCATATCAAAAGTAAGGAGGAACGACGATGAAAGTATTGATGTTTGGTTGGGAATATCCTCCTCATGTGTTTGGTGGACTGGCTACCGCGAACTACGGTATCTCTGAGGGTCTGAAGGCTCAGGGCGATATCGAGACCGTGCTCTGTCTGCCTCATCCCTTTGGCGACGAGAGTCAGCATGCCTGTCGTATCGTAGCCATGAACGCCGTTCCTATCGTATACCGTGATGTCGACTACGACTACGTGAAGCAGCGCGTGGGCAGCATCATGGACCCCGATTACTATTTCAGGCTCCGCGAGCATATCTATGCCGACTTCAGCTATATGAACGTCAACGATCTTGGTGCCATGGAGTTTGCCGGTGGCTATCCGGGCAACCTGCACGAAGAGATCAACAACTATTCGATCATTGCTGGACAGGTGGCACGAACGGAGCAGTTCGATATCATCCATGCCCACGACTGGCTTACCTTCCCTGCCGGCATTCATGCCAAACAGGTGAGCGGCAAGCCTCTCTGCATCCATGTCCATGCTACCGACTTCGACCGCTCACGCGGTAAGGTGAACCCCACGGTCTACTCGATTGAGAAGAACGGTATGGACTGGGCCGACTGTATCATGTGTGTGTCGGAGCTGACCCGTCAGACGGTCATCCAACAATACCATCAGGACCCGCGTAAGTGCTTCACGGTCCACAATGCCGTCTACCCCCTGCCGCAGGAATATCAGGATATTCCGCGCCCCGATCATACGGGCAAGGAGAAGGTGGTGACCTTCCTCGGGCGCATCACCATGCAGAAAGGTCCCGAATACTTCGTCGAGGCTGCCACGATGGTGCTCCACCGTACCCGTAACGTTCGTTTCTGTATGGCGGGCTCAGGCGATATGATGGACGCGATGATCCATCTGGCTGCCGAGCGTGGCATCGCCGACCGTTTCCATTTCCCCGGCTTTATGCGAGGTCGACAGGTATATGAGTGCCTGAAAGCCTCCGATGTATATGTGATGCCCTCCGTGAGTGAGCCTTTCGGCATCTCTCCCTTGGAGGCCATGCAGTGCGGCACTCCCTCGATCATCTCCAAGCAGTCGGGCTGTGCCGAGATTCTCAACAACTGTATCAAGATCGACTACTGGGACATCCACGCCCTGGCCGATGCCATCTACTCGATCTGCCACAACGACTCGCTCTTCCAATACCTCAAGGAGGAAGGGCAGCGCGAGGTCGACCAGATTACCTGGGAGAAGGTTGGCCGCTGGATACGTACCCTCTATCTCAGAACCCTGGGGTGGGAATAATTAAATAAAGAATTAAGAATTAAGAGTTATGAAAACGATTTGTTTATATTTCGAGATACATCAGATTATTCATCTGAAGCGTTACCGTTTCTTCGATATCGGTACCGATCATTACTACTACGATGACTATGAGAACGAGCGTAGCATCACCGACATCGTAGAGCGCAGTTATATGCCCGCCCTGAATGCCCTTCACGAGATGATCCTCGAGAACGGTAAGTACTTCAAGGTGGCCTTCTCCCTCTCGGGCACAGGTATCGAGCAGTTGGAGATGCATGCCCCACAGGTACTCGAGAAGTTGCAGCAGATGAACGAGACTGGTTGCGTGGAGTTCCTGGCCGAGCCCTACAGTCACGGACTGTCGTCGCTCGCCAACGAGGAGACCTTCGCCCGCGACGTGAAGAAACAGGCTGCGAAGATCGAGGAAATGTTCGGTAAGAAGCCCACCGTCGCCCGTAACTCGTCACTTATCTACAGCAACGATATCGGTGCACAGATTGCCGCCATGGGCTTCAAGGGTATGCTCACCGAGGGTGCCAAGCACGTGCTCGGCTGGAAGTCGCCCCATTATGTGTACCACTGTCAGAATGCTCCCAGTCTGAAGCTGTTGCTCCGTGATATCGAACTGTCCGATGATATCTCCCTGCGCTTCAATAACTCCGAGTGGGACGGTTATCCGCTCTTCGCCGACGACTATATCGACCGTATCGCTCGCATGCCCGAGGAAGAGCAGATCATCAATATCTTCATGGAACTCTCCGCCCTGGGTATCGCCCAGCCCCTGTCGAGCAACATCCTCGACTTCATCAAGGCGTTGCCGGCCTGTGCCAAGGCCAAGGGCATCACATTCTCCACGCCCACCGAGATCTGCAAGGCCTGCAAGAGCATCAGTGAGCTCGACGTTCCCGACACCCTGTCGTGGGTCGACGAGGAGCGCGACGCCAGTTGCTGGCTCGGCAATGCCATGCAGCGCGAAGCCTTCGAGAAGCTCTACTCCGTGGCCGACCGTCTGCGCATAGCCGACGATCCGCGTATCAATCAAGACTGGGATTATCTGCAGGCTTCCAACAATTTCCGCTTCATGACTACTAAGCCCTCTAATGTGGGACTCGACCGTGGTATCTACAGTGGACCGTTTGATGCCTTCACCAACTATATGAATATCCTTGGCGACTTCATCAACAGGGTGAACGCTCTCTATCCGCTCGATATCGACAACGACGAGCTGGAGAGTCTGCTCACGACCATTAAGAATCAGGGAGATGAGATAGAGATGAAAGACAAGGAGATCACGCGCCTTAAGGCTCGTCTCGAAAAGCTCCAGTCCTCTGCCGCCAAGAAGCCTGCCGCTAAGAAAGCCTCTGCCGCTAAGAAAGCCTCTGCCGCCAAGAAGGCCGTAGCCAAGAAGTCAGCCGCCAAGAAAGATTGATGCGGCGGCGCTCAGGCGTTCCTATTGATGACTGATATCCTTCAGCACCAGTCCGCCCAGCATGAAGCCGAAGATGGCGGTGATGTGAGCCATCGTACCGTTGATCTGTGCCTTCGCCGAGCACCACTCGTGGTTGAGTAGGTTGGGGTCGCCAGGTCCCACCTTCGTCTTCGGGCACATACACTGCTCTGTGCCACAGGTGCCGTTGTGACCGCGGTTGGTCAGTAGCTCGTCGCTGTACACACACTGGAACTTACGCTTAGGATACAAGCCCTGACTCTTGAACTTCTTACGGAGGGCTCGCGCCAGTGGGTCGCCCTTCACCTTCCAGAACTCCGTTACCTTGATGCGGGTGGGATCCATCTTCAGGGCAGCCCCCATCGACGAGAAGAACTTCGCTTGTGTCTGACAGGCCAGACGGATGAGCAGTGCCTTATCCTTCAGCGAGTCGATGGCATCGATGATATAGTCGTAGCTGTCGAGGTCGAACGCGTCGGCCGTCTCTTGGGTGAAGATCTTCTGCAGTGCGTTGATCTCTGCCGACGGGTTGATGGAGAGCAGTCGTTCTTTCAGGGCTTCCACCTTCACCTGTCCGATGGTCTTGGTCGTCGCCATCAGTTGTCGGTTGATATTGGTGATGCACACGCGGTCACTGTCCACGATTGTCATCTGTCGGATGCCGCTTCGCACCAGACACTCTGCGCACCACGATCCGACGCCCCCCACGCCGAAGATGATGACCCGTTGCCGGGCGATCTTCTCCATGGTGTCGTCGCCGAGCAGCAGCTCACTTCTTCTGAATATCGCACTCTCTATTGCCATCGTTCTTGTATTTTGGCTGCAAAGGTACATCAAATCGTTCGAAAAACCAAAGACTTCTGTGCTTTTCCTCTCTCCCCTCCATAGCCCCCCTGAGCCCTCCGCGGTCCCTGAGCCCCCTCCCTCCGCGGTCCCTGAGCCTGTCGAAGGGCCGAAGAGGCACGTCAAATCATCGAAGGGCCGCTCCCTGTGCTTCGACAAGCTCAGCACCCGCATCGCATTCTAACGGTCCCTGAGCCTGTCGTAATCGACCTTTGGTCGCTTGGCTTGTCCAAGAAGGGACTATCACGATATATCTTTACAAATACTCCCTCATAACTCGCGTGGCGGTCAGAAACTTCATCTGAGCCCTGTACACGCGATTTTTGGGTTGTTTGTGTATTTGGCTGATAATAAGCGAGTTAAGTTTATTCACGAAAGGGGTGGCATCTTTCGTTCAAAGAGATAGGCCCCATGAGTCATTCAGATAGGGTTTACGAGTGAAAGAGATAATCCCTTATAGGGTATAGAGATGATCCCTTTCTCTCGTAAGTGCCATTCCTTACAGTCGTGGAGATAATCTCCTTGACTGTAAGAAGCCGGGGCTACCCAGAATACCCCCTCTCTCTACACCGAACAGGGCAAAAAGGGACTAAAGAAGCCCCTTGTTTTTTCTAGTTTGCAACTTCAGACGAACACTTTTTTTGGCACTTTTTCAGGACAAAACGAAGGTTGTAACTACTCTAATTCAACAGACCTTGACGGAAATATGAAGACTTCTAGAGCCGCAACGGAACACTTTTCTTGTATCTAAAGTCCTATCACATAGGGTGATATATAACTTTTATCATCAAAGATTTGGTTCGATACGAGGAATTTGTTATCTTTGCGGAGTAGAACTTAAAACAATAGTCTGACATCGATAATAACTATATAACCAATCCCTTGTTGTTTTATACAATGAGAAAAAAAATGAATAACTATGATTATAAATCGTGTTTGGACCGAGATGTATAAGGCAAAGAGCTACCTCTTGCAGATTGAATTGTATAACGATAAGAAACGCAGGTTTAACAGAGTTGCGTCGTTATTGATTGTGTTAGCTTCTGTTATTTGTGCTTCAACAGCATCATTCTCTGAATGTAAATGGGCAACCATCATCTCAGCCGTCATAGCTGCTGTTTCTGCCATTATAAAAGAATGTTTGCCTCTTCTGATGCAGTCTGATGAAGAGCTAAAGAAGATGGATAATATATATGACTTTTATAAAGGTTATTTGCAGAACCTCGAGAAACTCTTCATGGAGCGATACGATCCCAATACTGATGTAGATGATGTGAAAATGACTGCTCGATTTGACGAGATAGTAAAGACAGAAGGCAGCAACGAGTCTGAGCTAAACTGTTTGTGTCGTAGCTTAACAAAAAGAGAGGAAAAGAAGATCCAAGAGCTTACTGATAGGTATTTTGATCGGATTTATAATAATGTCTACGATAATAACATACAGTAAAAAGAAATATGGGAACAAGAACATCTGATTCAGAGAAACGCCCAACGCCTCCTAGAAGAAAGCTGGTGAAGGTTGAGCCAAAGACTCCACCTCCTGTAGCTCCTCAGAAGTAGTTGCTTGGCTTAAGAATCTTGGCTTTTATATAAGTTGTAGGCAGTTAGGAAACTGCCTACTACTACGTGTTATTTAAAACGATAGACTCTACTAAGAATGGTGGTAGACTTCGTTTTAGATCTTGTTGATGTCGACGTAGCCGTGCATGACGGCATAGATGGTAAGGGCGCTGACACTCTTCATGCCGAGCTTCTCCATGATGTTCTTACGATGGGTGATGACGGTGGACAGGCCGATATGCAGGTGGTCGGCAATCTCTTTGTTGAGATACCCTTGTACAATGAGCGACATGACCTCGATCTCACGGTCGGAGAGAATCTTACGGGTGAGGATGTCGGGCATCGGCGGGAGGTTCTCACCGTGGCCGTGCGCGTGCTGCTCAAGCATGAGCAGCGCGCGCACCAGGTCGGACTCAGGCACATTGATGCAGAGGCTGTGGAACTCGGACAGCTGTGACATACTGTCGAGCGAGAGCGTGAGCACAATGGTCTTCCGTCTGCGCTCGGCGAAGAACGCCTTGTTTTCGAGCACGATGTTCATCGCGGCAAAGTAGTGGAAGTAGCTGTCGGGACTGTTGGCCTCAAGCTCGGAGAACGAGCCGAAGGTGTCGACCGTCATGATGGGCATGACGGTCTGGAGCATCTGCTTCAGACCCATGGCCGCCAGAGTGTTGGGGTCGATGATTGCTATCTTTGGTCTACCTTGCATCATGGTGGTTATTCTATGAAAGGAAGCCGAGCAGAGCGCCGGCAGCTACGGCCGAGCCGATGACACCAGCCACATTCGGACCCATGGCATGCATGAGCAGGAAGTTGTGGCGGTCGTACTCGAGACCGAGGTTATTACTGATACGTGCAGCCATCGGCACGGCACTCACACCGGCATTGCCGATCAGCGGATTGAGCTTCTTACCTTCTGGCAGGAAGAGGTTCATGATCTTGACGAAGCATACACCGGAGGCGGTGGCTATCATGAAGGCCATGGCACCGAGGGCGAAGATCTTGATGGTGTTCATCGTGAGAAACTCGCTGGCTTGGGTGGAGCATCCGACGGTAAGGCCGAGCAGCATGACCACGATGTCGTTGAGGGCAGCGCCAGCGGTCTTGGCCAGACGGGTGGTCTTTCCACTCTCCTTGAGCAGGTTGCCGAAGAAGAGCATACCCAACAGCGGCAGGCCGGAGGGCACAATGAACGTGGTGAGCAGCAGACCGATGATGGGGAAGAGGATGCGCTCGGTCTGTGACACCTCACGGCCGGGCTTCATCTTGATGACGCGCTCTTTCTTCGTGGTGAGCAGGCGCATGATGAACGGCTGTATCACGGGCACGAGGGCCATATACGAGTAGGCGCATACAGCGATGGCACCCATGAGGTTGGGCGAGAGCTTACTCGACAGGAAGATGGCGGTAGGACCGTCGGCACCACCGATGATGGCGATGCCTGCTGCCTGTGAGGGTTCGAAGCCCATGGCCAGCGCTACCATATAGGCGCCGAAGATACCAAACTGTGCGGAGGCGCCGATGAGCATAAGCTTGGGATTGGCCAGCAGCGCCGAGAAGTCGGTCATGGCACCGATGCCGAGGAAGATAAGGGGTGGATACCACCCGTGTCGTACGCCCTGATAGAAGATGTTCAGCACGGAGGTGTCTTCGTAGAGACCGATCTCCAGTCCGGCGTCAGCGCGGAAGGGGATGTTACCCAGGATGATACCCAGTCCGATGGGTACCAGCAGGAGTGGTTCAAAATCTTTCCTGATGGCGAGCCAGATGAAGAAGGCTCCCACCACAATCATGATGAGGTTCCCGACGGTGGCATTGGCGAATGCCGTATAGGTGAGGAACTCATGGAAGTTCTGTATGATAAATTGTCCGAGATCCATGTGAGTAGACTATTGATTAATGCTATCCGATGGTCATGAGGACGGTGCCTTCCATGACACTCTCGCCCTGCTTGACGGTGATGGATGTGACTGTTCCCTCGTACTCAGACTCGATATTGTTCTGCATCTTCATGGCCTCGAGCACCAGCACGACATCGCCGCGCTTGACACTGTCGCCCACGGCTACTTTCACGTCGGTGATGGTGCCTGGCAGTGGGGCCTTGACAGCCGAGCCTGTACCTGCTGCCATCGGCTTACTGGCGGCAGGAGCCACCTCGGGAGCCACGGCCGGACGGGCCACGGGCTTGGGAGCCTCGACATGCACCTTCTTCAGGGTGCTGGCGGGGTTGATGGGCTGTTTCATCTCCACGTCAAAGAGGATGCCGTTGACATTCACCTTGGCGATGTTGCCCTCTACTTCTTCTATCTCAACGTCGTAGTCGACGCCTTGTACTCTATATTGATACTTGTTCATCTTTTCTACTATAATCTGTAAAACTATAAAAACTGCGATACACTATCTCATGTCCGGGGTTGTGGGAATCTCCGGCGCTGTGTGATTCTGAGGTTGAAGCGGATCGTGGAAGTGAGTCATCTGGGTGTACTCATAGCTCCAGTCGGTTTCTTTCGACTTGATGGTGATGATACCACTCTCCACATCATGCACATCGTCCTGATACTGCTTGAGTGCCATGGAGATGACAGCGATATAGACCTCTTTGTCGATACCTTTGGTTTTCAGACCATCCTGCAGGAGGTTGCCTGTAGCATGTGCGAGGTCGTGGGTCACCTCGACGGTCTTCGTAACAGCCTTGATGGGTTGGGTGTTGACAACCTTGCGCGCCGTATCGATATGTCGCATGATAAGGCCGAAGAGCCAGAAGAACACGAAGAGTACAGCCAGACAGAAAAACACGATGCCCATGGCCAACAGGGTGATGCCGAAGCCGTGGGGATCGTCGCGCTTCAGCTTGGCATCCTTGGTCTCGTCGGTCTTGATGAAGTTCTCAATGCCTGGGGTGACATTGTCGGCCGACTTCACGCTCCAGCCACTGGCATGGCGTGCGTAACTCTGGTCGGCGGCCAGTGCCGGGATGCTTACCGAGTCGATAAGCTCGGTGGCGTTACCGTTGTAGAGCGCCAGCCATACGGGTTCGGAGATGGGCATCGGGAGTGAGAGATGCAGCTTACCCTGTGCAGGGTTGGAGTTGCAGAAGAAGACGAGATGCTGCCGACCGCCAATCTGTGTGCGGGGATCACCACTGGGGATGACGCTCATGCGTTTGATGCGTTCGGGAACACTCATCTGCGGGTCCAGGACGGAGCGGTCGGTGGTGAAGTACATGCCACGGATATTATAGGTGGTGAACGAGGTGTTCTCCAGCTCTATCCATGCTTCACGACTGCCGTATTCGTCCACGACGCTGGCAGTGTTATTGGTCAGCACCTCGTTGATCCGGATGTTCTTGGCTCCCTGAGCAAACATCCCCGAGACACTGAGCAGCGCACCGCCGAGCAGTAGTAATGTTTTTTTCATTCTGGTTTTTGTATTATTATATAAGTTATTGTTTTTTGTGTCAGTCTGTTCAGCACCCTAGCCACAGAAGAACAGGACGATGATCTGGGCGGTGAAGATGCGAAGGAACATAGCCAGCGGATAGACCGTGGAGTAACCTACGGCCGGGGCCTCCTTAGAGCAGATGCTGTTGGCATAGGCCAGGGCAGGGGGGTCGGTATAGGTACCAGCAATCATACCTGCGATGGTGAAGTAGTTGAAACGGTAACGGAGGCGTGCGATGGGGCCGATGATCAGGATAGGGATGATCGTGATCAGGAAACCTGTGAGTACGAACAGCAGTCCGTTGCCTTGGATGACCGTCTCGAAGAAGTTGGCACCTGCCTTGATGCCTACCGAGGCGAGGAAGAGTACCAGTCCGATCTCTCGCAGCATCATATTGGCCGAGGTGGTCGTATAGGTGACCAGGTGAATCTTATAGCCATAGCGGCCGATAAGGATGGCGATGATCAGCGGACCGCCAGCCAGTCCGAGCTTCACGGGCACAGGCATGCCGGGGATGACCAAGGGCAGGGAACCGAAGATCAGTCCGAGGAAGATGCCCACGAAGATGGTGGCGATGTTTGGTGCCTCGAGACGGCGGATGCTGTTACCCATCTTTCCGGCTACGCGGTCGACGGCATCCTCGGGACCAACGACCATGATGCGGTCGCCCACCTGCAGGGGTAGTGCGGCTGAGGCAAAGAGATCCATGCCATGACGTGTCACACGGGTGACGTTCACACCATGCACACTTGAGAAGTGCATGGAGGCCAGGGTCTTGCCGTTCACCTTCGGGTTGGTAATAAGAATACGCTTCGATACGAGCGGCTGGTCCTGTTGCTCGAAGTCGATATCGATGATGGGACCGATGAAGGCGACGATGGCCTCGTAGTCGGCCTCGGCGCAGACGATCAGCATCTGGTCGCCCACATGGAACACCGTGTCACGGTTGGGTATCGAGAGCTCACCGTTATGTACGATGCGAGAGCAAACGAAGTCACGGTTCAAGAAGTCATGTACCTGCAACAGGGTCTTGCCCTCCAGATATTTGTTGGTCACCTCGAGGTGCATCTTATAGGGCTTTCTGTTGACATTGGTCTCCTCCATGCATTTCAGTTGGGCTTCCTCCTTCTCGAGCTTCACCTTGCAGATGTACCTTATTAATATGGTGGCACCGATGATGCCCAGCACACCAAGGGGGTAGGCGCACGCATAGGCCGATGCGATCTGGGGTGCTCCTTGCGGGAACACAGAGGTGAGCGCCTCGTTGGCAGCACCGAGTCCGGGGGTGTTGGTCACAGCACCATAGAGCGTTCCAACCATCATAGGCAGGTTGGTCACGTCGCTGGTATCGAAGAACAGATAGTAACAGGCGAACATCACCACGATGTTCAGCAGAATGGCGATGGCAGCCAGTCCGTTGAGCTTGATGCCGGCCATGCCGAAACTCTCGAAGAAGCCCGGGCCTACCTGCATACCAATCATGAAGACGAAGAGGATCAGACCGAAGTCCTGTACAAAGGTGAGAATAGGTGTCGGGGCTGTGAAGCCGACATGTCCGGCGATGATACCGGCGAAGAGAACGAAGGTCACTCCCAGGGAGATACCGAACAACTTAATCTTTCCTAAATAAACACCGATGGCGATGACGATGGCGTAGAGCAGAACAATATGCGCTACGGAATCTGTGGCCGTAAACAGGTCCTTCAACCATTGAAAAGAATCCATATCCAATTACTAACTTTTACTAATCCCAAATTTGACTGCAAAGTTACTTAAAAAAATGCGCATGACAAGTATTTTATATATTAAATATTGAATAAAAACTGATTTTTTATTTCTTTCACAATTCATTGTGGTTAATTGCTTAAATATTTCGTAACTTTGTAGCCTAATAATCGTAGTAGGCAAGAACCAAATTTAAAACTTAAAACAAACTTATATATAATTTTTTTATACGTATGATGGAAAACAAAGAAAAGCTCTTTACCGAGTTTACGGCGCCGACAACCCAAGAGTGGCTCGACAAGATTGAGGTCGACCTGAAGGGTGCCGACTTCCAGAAACGACTGGTATGGAGAACAAATGAAGGTTTTAATGTGCAGCCCTTCTATCGTCGGGAAGATCTGGCGAACCTGAAGACCCCCGACGCACTCCCGGGCGAGTTCCCGTTCGTGCGGGGTAACAAGAAGGACTCTAATGAGTGGTATGTCCGTCAGAATATCGAGGCCAGCGACCCGAAGGCAGCCAATGCCAAGGCACTTGACATCCTGAACAAGGGAGTCGACTCGATCGGATTCCATATCCCTGGCAAGATCGTGTCGATGGAGACGGTTTCAACGCTACTCGAGGGGATCTATTGCGAATGTATCGAGGTGAATTTCTCGACCTGTCAGCGTCACTCGCTCGAACTCGCTGAGATCCTGAAGACCTATTGGCAGAGGAAAGGCTACGACAAGGAAAAGATAGTAGGCTCTATCGAGTGGGATCCCATGAAGAAGATGGTGCTGAAAGGAAAAGATGTGTCCCCAGTGCTGGCGTTCGGTCCTAAGCTGGCTGAGTCGCTTAAGGAGTATCCTCATTTCCGTGGTGTCGTTGTTCATAGCGACGCACTCAACAATGCCGGTGCCTATATCGTTCAGGAGCTGGGCTATGCACTGGCCTGGGGTAATGAGTATCTGCAACAACTCACGGATGCCGGTGTTGATGTGGATCTGGCAGCTAAGAGCATCAAGTTCAATATGGGGGTTTCAGAGAACTACTTCATGGAGATTGCCAAGTTCCGTGCCGCCCGTCTGCTCTGGGCTCAGATCGTAAAGCAGTATGAGCCGAAGTGCGACTGTGCTTGTAAGATGATCATCAATGCGACAACCTCGACATATAATCAGACGCTGTTTGATTCGTATGTGAACCTGCTACGTTCGCAGACAGAGGCTATGAGTGCTGCCTTAGGGAGTGTGCACTCGATGGTGGTTACCCCGTTCGATGCACCCTACGAAGAGGCCACGGATTTCTCGGAGCGTATTGCTCGCAACCAACAGTTGCTGATCAAGGAGGAAAGTCATTTCGACCGTATCGTCGACCCGTCGGCAGGCTCTTATTATATCGAGCACCTCACCGATGCGTTGGCCACCGAGGCATGGAAGATCTTCCTGAAGGTGGAAGATGAGGGTGGTTTCCTTGCAGCCGTGAAGGCCGGCACCATCCAGGATGATATAAACGCCACGAACGTGAAGCGTCATGGCGATGCCGCCAAGCGCAAGGAGTTCTTGCTGGGTACCAACCAGTTCCCTAACTTCACAGAGAAGAGTGAGGGTAAGCGCGCCTATCATCACGTCTGTGGTTGTGGTGGCGCTCATCATCATGGTGGGGATAGCGTTTCGCTGAAGACGATCGAGAGTACCCGTCTGGCGGCCGACTTTGAGGACCTGCGTATCCATACCGAGGAGACGAGGGTGCCTACAGCCTTTATGTTGACTATTGGTAATCTGGCCATGCGTCAGGCTCGTGCGCAGTTCTCGTGTAACTTCCTCACCTGTGCTGGTTACAAGGTCATCGACAATCTTGGCTTCAAGACCGTTGAGGAGGGTGTCGACGCTGCGCTCGAGGCTAAGGCCGATATCGTGGTGATCTGCTCTTCGGATGATGAGTATGCCGAGTATGCTATTCCTGCCTTTAAGTACTTGGATGGTCGTGCGATGTTCGTCGTGGCTGGCGCTCCTGCTTGCATGGAGGACCTGAAGGCTGCCGGCATCGAGAACTACATCCATGTGAAGTGTAATGTCCTCGAGACTTTAAAAGAATATAATCAGAAACTTGGTATCTAAAAGAATAGGAGATTGAATGATGCGTAAACAATTTAAAGATATAGATATCTACGCTGGCATCAAGGCTCAGGATGGTGCCAAGTGGATTAAGGATAATGGGATCGTAGAGAACTGGAAGACGCCCGAGCATATTGAGGTGAGACCGGTCTATACGAAGGAAGACCTCGAAGGGATGGAGCACCTCGACTTCACAGCCGGTATCCCTCCCTATCTGCGTGGTCCGTACTCGATGATGTATCCGTTTAAACCGTGGACTATCCGACAGTATGCCGGATTCTCAACGGCCGAGGAATCGAACGCTTTCTATCGTCGAAACTTGGCTTCAGGCCAGAAGGGTCTGAGTGTTGCCTTCGACCTGCCGACCCATCGTGGCTATGACCCCGACAACGCCCGTGTAGTGGGTGATGTGGGCAAGGCTGGTGTGAGTATCTGCAACGAGGAGAACATGAAGGTGCTCTTTGGTGGCATCCCTCTCAACAAGATGTCAGTGTCGATGACCATGAACGGTGCCGTGTTGCCCATCCTGGCCTTCTACATCGTGGCTGGTCTGGAGCAGGGCGCACAGCTCGAGGAGATGGCTGGTACTATCCAGAACGATATCCTGAAGGAGTTCATGGTGCGTAATACCTATATTTATCCCCCTGCCTTCTCGATGAAGATTATCGCCGATATCTTCGAGTATACCTCACAGAAGATGCCGAAGTTCAACAGTATCTCGATCTCGGGTTATCACATGCAGGAGGCAGGAGCTACGGCAGATATCGAGTTGGCCTACACCCTGGCCGATGGTATGGACTACCTTCGTACGGGTGTGAATGCTGGCATCGACGTGGATGCTTTTGCACCGCGACTGAGTTTCTTCTGGGCCATCGGCATGAACCACTTCATGGAGATAGCCAAGATGCGTGCAGGTCGACTGCTGTGGGCGAAGATCGTGAAGAGCTTCGGTGCCAAGAACCCGAAGTCGCTGGCACTGCGTACCCACTCGCAGACATCTGGTTGGTCGCTCACCGAACAGGATCCCTTCAATAATGTGGGACGAACCTGTATCGAGGCCATGGCTGCCGTACTGGGACACACCCAGTCGTTGCATACCAATGCCCTTGACGAGGCTATCGCACTGCCTACCGCCTTCTCGGCTCGTATCGCTCGTAATACTCAGATATACATCCAGAAAGAGACAAAGGTCTGTAAGAAGATCGATCCGTGGGCTGGTAGCTCATATGTTGAGACCCTGACCAATGAACTCGTACATAAGGCTTGGGAGCATATCCAGGAGATCGAGAAGTTGGGCGGTATGGCCAAGGCTATTGAGACCGGTCTGCCCAAGATGCGTATCGAGG
>JAEEGL015908023.1_pt1 | contig 19227 bp, 15 predicted proteins | sample 9134231 | NCBI WGS metagenome assembly JAEEGL01 (sample SAMN16246548, study PRJNA631951) | gut metagenome | biome: gut microbiome; feature: rumen; material: fiber-attached | host: Bos | place: Iran: Karaj | collected 2018-10 | reverse complement strand
TGGTAATACCATATTTGATGAGTAGAGGTCTAACAATACCTTATAGAGTATATGTGAACATGTAGAAATATATTCATATATAAATTCGTTAAAATATGAGTTTACTTATAGAGTGAATTATTTATTCACTTTTGTTCTTTTTATATTTATATAAAATTATAATTTTTTGGCTCAAATACTCATTTTTATACGTAATTTTTTAATTATATTAAAATAAAATTTTTTTATTCTTAAATTTACTTGATAATTATGCTATAATACGCTTAAATGGAAATTGTTTATTAGGAGGACTTATCATGGGTAAGACATTAACAATGAAAATTTTAGATTCTCATTTAGTATCTGAGGATTTAGAAAATAATAAATTAAATATTAAGATTGATCAAACTTTAACACAAGATGCTACAGGTACAATGGCATACTTAGAGTTTATCAGTTTTGGACTAGATAGAGTTAAAACAGAACTATCTGTATCATATGTAGATCATAATACATTACAAAATGGTTTTATGAACGCAGATGACCACAAGTTCTTACAAACTGTCGCTGATAAATACGGAATCGTATTTTCAAAGGCAGGAAATGGTATTTGCCATCAAGTAAATCTTGAACGCTTTGCAAAGCCAGGAAGAACAATTTTAGGTTCTGATTCACATACACCTACATCTTCAGGTGTTGGTGCACTTGCAATTGGAGCAGGAGGATTAGATGTTGCATGCGCAATGGCTGGTATGCCTTTTTCAATTGTTAAACCAAAGGTAGTTGGTGTTAAGCTACTTAACAAGTTAAGAGATGGTGTATCTGCAAAGGATATCATTATTCATTTAATTGGCTTAATGACAGTTAAGGGTGGAGTAAATAAGGTTATTGAATACTATGGTGATGGTGTTAAGACATTATCAGTACCTGAAAGAGCAACTATTTGTAACATGGGTGCTGAGCTTGGTGCTACATCATCTGTATTCCCATCAGATGAAGAAACATTAAAGTTCTTAAAGATTCAAAAGAGAGAAGAGGATTATATTCCACTATCTCGTGATGAGGATTCAGAATATGATGAGAATATCACTATTGATTTAGCAACATTAGAGCCAGAAGCATCATGCCCTAATTCACCAGATAATGTAAAGAAGATTTCAGAATTATCTGATATTAAGGTAGACCAAGTATTAATTGGTTCTTGTACAAATTCAAGCTACTATGATTTTGTTAAGGTAGCATCAATTCTTAAGGGTAAGAAAATCCATAAGGATGTATCATTAGGAATCGCACCTGGTTCTCAACAAGTATTACAAATGATTACTAAAAATGGTATTTTAGATGTATTACTCGAGGCTGGTGCTAGAATATTAGAATCTGCATGTGGACCATGTATCGGTATGGGTCAATCACCTGCAACTGATGCAGTTTCACTACGTACATTTAATAGAAACTTCTATGGTAGAAGTGGTACAAACTCAGCTAAGGTATATTTAGTATCTCCTGAGGTAGCTGCTCTATCTGCAGTTAATGGTTATATTTCATCACCACTTGGTATGAAGTTAAATGAATTCAGCTTAGATGTTGATTATCCTAAGTGTGATAGCCTACTTTATAAGCCAACTTATACAAGTGAGGTTGTTATGGGACCAAACATTAAGATGATTCCAAAGTTTGAGCCAATTGGTAACAAGTTTGAAGCTAAGGTTATGATTTCACTTGAGGATAATATTACAACAGACCACATTATGCCTGCAGGTGCTAAGGTATTACCTTATAGATCAAATATTGAAAAGATTTCTGAATTTGTTTTCTCTAATATTGATGAAGGCTTCTCAAAGAGATGCTTAGAAAACAAGTCAGGTGTAATTGTTGCAAAGCAAAACTATGGTCAAGGCTCATCAAGAGAGCATGCTGCTATTGCTCCTCGTTATTTAGGAATTAAGGCAGTTATTGCAACTTCATTCGCAAGAATCCATAAGAAGAATTTAATTAACTTTGGTATTCTTCCTATTGAGCTTGATATTGAAGCTAAGCTTTATGATGATATTGAAGTATCATTTGATGAAAAAACAATTACAGTTACTAATAAGACAACTAATAAATCATATTCAAAGGAAAATGATTTAACAGAAGAAGAGTATAAACTAATTAGCGTTGGAGGCTTATTAAATACATTCTAACTCTAATTATAGAAAGGATTTCTATGAGTGATTTTTTAAAGACAAAATATCAAGACCTACTTAAAGATGGTGAAATCGCTCCTGAGCTATATGATGAATATAGAGTAAAAAGAGGATTAAGAAACGACAATGGTACTGGTGTATTAGTTGGTTTAACTAAGGTTGCCGAGGTATCTGGATATAATGTTGAAAATGATGTTAAATTACCAAAGAAGGGTAATCTATACTATCGTGGAATCGATATTACAAAGGTCGTATCTTTAGCTAAGGATGATTTTGGATATGAAAAGACTTGCTTCTTACTATTATTTGGACATTATCCAAATGAAGAAGAATCAAAGGAATTTATAAATATATTAAAGGATAATTATGATCTTCCAGCTGATTTTATGGAAAATATCATATTAAAGAACCCATCAAGAAGCTTAATGAATCATATTTCTAGATGTATATTATCACTATATTCATTTGATGATGATCCTGATAATCTAGATGGATATGAGCTAATTAAGAAGAGTATCTCAATTATTGCAAAGATGCCTTCAATTGTTGCCTATTCACTACAAACTAAGACACATTATCTTGATAAGGATTCATTAACTATCCATTATCCAAAGCGTGAATATTCATTTGCTGAAAATCTACTTTATATGTCAAGAAATGATGGCTTATTCACTGAGCTTGAGGCAAAAACTTTAGATAGATGCTTAATAGTTCATGCAGACCATGGTGGTGGTAATAATAGTGCCTTCGTTGGTACTTGTGTTGCATCAACATTAACTGATATTTATTCAATGATTACTGCATCTATGTCATCTTTAAAGGGACCTCGTCATGGTGGAGCTAATATGGCTGTACAGGATATGATGTCTGAGATTATATCTGATATTGGTCTTAATGCTACTGATGACGAAATCAAAGCTATCATTGAAAAGATTATGGCAAAGGAATATTTCGATAAGACTGGCTTAGTTTATGGTATAGGTCATGCGATTTATACACTTTCTGATCCAAGATGTGAAATATTAAGAAGCGAAACTGAAAAGCTATCAATTGAAAAGAATTTATATGATAGATTTAAGTTCTATGAGCGCTTTGAAAAAATCGCTATTGGATGTTTAGAAAAGAAAACTGGAAAGAAATGCTGCGCTAATGTCGATTTCTATTCAGGCTTTATATATGAAATGCTTGGTATTCCAAGAGATTTATTCATTCCAATTTTTGCAGCTGCGAGAGTAGTAGGATGGATATCTCATGATATTGAGAATTTATTATATTGTAATAAGATAGTAAGACCAGCAACTAAATACGTTGGTACTGAAGAGGAATAAAAAATGAGGGAGTAATCCCTCATATTTTTTAAGGAGGTAACTATGAAAATTGGAATATTAGGCTTTGGAGCTGTTGGAATTTCAGTTTATTATGAGCTAAAGGACTATAAGGATATTTATATTCTTGTAGATGAGGCTAGAAAAGAAAAATATGAAAATACTAAATTCTATGTAAATGAGAATTTAATTACTCCTAATTATGTAACAAATAAGGTTATGAATTTAGTTATTGTTGCGGTTAAGAATTATGATTTAGATAATGCTTTAGATTCAATAACTCCATTTGTTAATAAGAATACTATATTATTACCACTATTAAATGGAATTGAAGCACACGATAAAATAAAGGAAAGATTCCCATTTAATAGAGTATTATATGGTGTTATTAATATTGAAGCTAACAAGAATGGAAATAAGATTAAGGCATCTAAAATTATTAACCTTCAATATGGTGATGAGTATAACTATAATCTTAAAGCTCCACTTATGTTCTTAAGAAAGCTATTTAATAGCTATAAGATAAATAATAATATTTATCATGATATGAAAAGAAGAATGTGGTTAAAATGGATGCTAAATTTAGGTATTAACCAATACTCAGCACTTTATAATATGACCTATTTAGAAATGAATAATAAGGATTCGTTAGAATATTTATTTAATATCTATGATGAGGTATATAAGGTAGCTCAAGCTTATAAAATTAATTTAACTTTCGATGATTTAGAATATACAAAGAATATGTGTCGTAATTTTAAATCAAATAGAGTAACATCTCTAACTGATGATGTTAATAATAAAAGAAAAGATGAATCATATTATTTTGGTCATAAATTAATTAGTCTCGCAGAGGCTAAAAATATAGATGTTCCATACAATAAAAAAATCTATAAAGATTTATGTAAAAAAATTGAAGATAATAAGTAAAAATGATATAATTTAGTTTGGTCTAGGAGGAAAAGAAATGAATAGTTTATTAAAGAAGTGTATTGCAGAATGCTTAGGTACATTCGTACTAGTATTCGTTGCATGTGGCGTTGCAATTATTACTGGTGATATTGTTGCAACAGCATTAGCATTCGGCCTTGTTATCGTAGCTATGGCATATTCAATTGGTAATATTTCAGGATGTCATATTAATCCTGCTGTATCATTTGCTTGTGCTATGGATAAGAGAATGAGCTGGAAGGAATTTGCATGCTATACTTGCGCACAAGTAGTAGGTGGATTTTTAGGTGCAGTTTTATTGTTTGGAATCTTAAAGATGTGTGGTGTTGATGTTCCAACTGGTGGATCTAACTTCATCATTGGTGGAGAATATGATGTATTAAAAGTAATCGCATCAATTCTTGTTGAGGTTGTCTTAACATTCATCTTTGTATTTGTAATTTTATTTACTACAAAGAAGGATTCAAAGGTTTCAAATATTGCTGGTATCATCATTGGTTTAACTTTAACATTAGTTCATTTAATTGGTATTAACTTAACTGGTACATCAGTTAACCCTGCAAGAAGCTTAGCTACAGCTTTAGGTAATGCAATTTTCTATCAAGATTTAACTGCTTTATCACAAGTATGGATCTTCTTAGTTGCTCCAATTGGTGGTGCTGCATTAGCTGCTTTAGTATTTGCTTTATTACATAAGGAAAAGACTGAAACTAAAGAAACAACAACTGAAGAATAATTAATAAAAGGCCTACAAGTATTAAATTAATACTTAAAAGCCTTTTTTTCTTTAATTAAAGTTGAAAAGAAATAATAAAAGTGTTAGAATTTAGTCGTGATTTTTAAATCTAGGAAAAAGATAAGTAAATTTAGTAATAAATTTATAAGCGAGAGTAGTTTGGTGAAAGTACTTAATTTATCTAAATTGAAAGACACTTTTTGAGAGCCTTTAAAAAAGGACGTATCAGGCGTTAACGACAAAGAGAGCTTATGCTAAATTAAGGTGGCACCGCGGATTATTTCGTCCTTATTCAATATAGGGCGTTTTTATTTTTATGGAGATTATATATGAATTTAAAACTTCCCAAAATAAAGTTAGGTAAAATCACATTGAGAGAAATAGAAGAGGCTGATTATTTAGATTTATTTTATATTGGGTCTAAAATGGAGGTATGTAAATACCTAAATTGGGGTCCATATAAGAATCCAAATGAGGCACTATTTACTATCAGAGAAATATTCCTAAAAAGACCTGATGAGGGCCTTCCTATTGGTTATTCAATTATTATGGATAATAAAATGATAGGTGAGATTGATTTTCATACATATAAGAAAAATGAAAATTCAATGGAGATAGGATATTTCCTAGACCCAAGTTATTGGGGCTTAGGTATAATTAGAAAATGTATTAAGAAGATGCTAAGTATTGGCTTTAATCAATTAGGACTAGATAAAATAGTTTTAGGTAGTCTAGTTGAGAATGAAAGATCAATTAATACAATCATTAATTCTAATTTTAAATATGAATATGAGAAAATGATTGATATGGGTGAGGAATATAAACTTGCAAAATATTACTCATTTTATAAAAGTGATTTTAAGGAGGAATAAATATGATAACTAAACCAAAGGGTACATATGATGTATTACCAAATGAATCGCCTAAATGGGCAAGCTTAGAAAATGTTATTAGAAAGATTTGTAAGCTTTATAACTATAAGGAAATAAGAACTCCAATTTTCGAGTCTAGTGAGGTTTTCCATAGAGATCAAAATGATACATCTGATATGGTTACAAAGGAAACTTATGATTTCTTAGATAGATCAGAAAGAAAAATAACATTACGTCCAGAAGGAACTGCAGGTGTTGCAAGAAGCTTTATTGAAAATAAGCTTTATGTAGAAAACCCAGTAAGTAAATTATTCTATATGGGACCTATGTTTAGATATGAGCGTCCTCAAAAGGGAAGAAATAGACAATTCAATCAATTTGGTGTTGAGGCACTAGGAAGTGATTCACCACTTATTGATGTTGAGGTAATATCGCTTGGCGCATCATTAATTAGAGCACTTGGCTTAAAGGATGTTACAGTAAAGATTAATTCCTTAGGTGATGAGGAATCAAGAGCTAATTATAAGAATGTTTTAATAGAGCATTTTTCTAAATATAAAGAGGATTTATGTCAAGACTGTTTAAATCGTTTAGAAAAGAATCCTTTAAGAATATTAGACTGTAAGGTTGATAGAGATAAGGAATTCTTCAAAACAGCACCTAAAATCAATGAATATTTAAATGAATATTCAAAGAATAGATTTAAAGAGGTATTATCATCACTTGATGATATTGAACTAAAGTATGTTGTTGATGATAATCTAGTAAGAGGCTTAGATTATTATTCTCATACAGTATTTGAGCTTGAGGTAAATATTCCTGAATTCGGTGCTCAAAATGTAATTGGTGCTGGTGGAAGATACGACCAATTAATTTCTGATTTAGGTGGACCTAAGACTCCAGGTGTTGGTATGGCATTTGGTCTAGAAAGATTATTACTTGCTAGTGAATATTCATCTAAGAATCTAGTTAAGCCAGAAGGTATCATGGCATATTTTATAGCACTAGGTAAGAATGCTGAAAAGGAAGCATTAAGATTAATTAATGTTTGTAGAATTGGTGGACTTTCTTGTGAAATGGATTATCTATCAGGAGGCTTAAAGAGTCAATTTAAGAAGGCTGATAAGAATAATGCTAGATTCACATTTATCCTAGGTGATGATGAATTAAATAACTTCAAGATTAATGTTAAGGATAACTTAACTGATGAGCAAGAAACAATTTCTTTATATGATGTTTATACATATATGATTAATAAGCTAAATAAGGAAAATAATCCATGTAGTGGATGTAATCTAAAAAAGGAGTAAGAGTATGGAAAGAGTAATGCTTAAAAATATAAAGCTTGGTAAGGTTAATAAGGTTGCAGGCTTTGTTGAATCAATTAGAAACAAAAAATCAATGTGTTTTATCGTTTTAAGAGACGTATCAAACAAGCTTCAAATTACAATCGAAAAGTCAAAGCACCCATCTTGGGAAGAGATGCTTTCTAAGATTACTATTGATACAGTAATTGAAGCAGAAGGAAAGATTGTTAAGTCTGAATATGTTAAATTAAATGGTATGGAAATGTATCCTGATAAGGTTAAAATCATTTCTTCAATTGCAGAGCCATCTCCAATTGTAGCTCCAAAGGGTGAGGAAACTAATATCGATTTAAGACTTGATTACCGTTGGATTGATTTAAGAACTGAAAAGAATACATTAATGTTTAAGACTCAATCATGCTTCGTAAATGCATGTAGAGAATTCTTAGTAAATAATGATTTCATTGAAATTCATACACCAAAGCTAATCGGTGCTGAATCTGAATCAGGTGCTGGTGTATTCAAGGTTGATTATTTTGATAAGAACGCATATTTAGCACAATCTCCTCAATTCTATAAGCAAATGGCTATGGCATCAGGCTTCGAAAGAATATTTGAAACTGGTCCAGTATTTAGAGCTGAGAAGTTCGCATCAAGAAAGCACGCAACAGAATTTACAGGATTAGATTTAGAATTCTCATACATCAAATCATTTAAGGATGTAATGAAGATGGAAGAGCGTATGATTAATTACGCAATGAAGGCTGTAAAGAAAAAGTTTGGTAAGGAAATAAAGGAAAAGTTTGGAATTGATGTAATAGTTCCAAAGCTTCCATTCCCAGTAATGGACTTACATGATGTATATGATGAGCTTGAAAAGCGTTATGGATATAAGGTTCCTGAAAGTGAAAAGGGTGATTTAACTACTGAAGGCGAGCGCATGGTAGAAAAATTATCAAAGGATATGTTTGGTCATGAATTCTTATTCATAACAGGCTATAGTAAGGAATGCCGTGCATTCTATCATATGAGAGATAAGAATGGTGTACCTTGTGGATATGACTTAATTTGGAAGGGCTGTGAAATTACAACAGGTGCCCAAAGAGAGCATAGATATGAAGTATTACTAAAGCAATGTAAGGAAAAGGGCTTAGAAGAAGATGTTAAGTTCTATCTAGATTTCTTTAAGTATGGTTGTCCTCCTCATGGTGGATTTGGTATCGGTGTAGATAGAATGACTATGATTCTATTTAATGAAGGAATCAAGGATGCAATGTTTATCTTCCGTGGCCCAGATAGATTAAATCCATAATAAAAAAATATCCCAGAATTAACTGGGATATTTTTTATTGGTCAAGTGATGGACCTTGATTATTTTCTTCAAATGCTAGTTCTTGATAAGAAGAAGCTATTTCATTTTTATATGATTGCTTTAATATAATTGGTGTTATAAATGAAGTAATTAATATTAATAGTAAAACGAATGGTTGAATTGATGCAGAAATTATATTTGCATCTATTCCCTTTTGAGCACAGATTAAGCAAACCTCAGCTCTACACATCATGCCTGCACCACATCTAATTGAATCCTTAAGTGAGAACTTACACATTTTAGCACCTAAGCCACAGCCTAAGAACTTACCTAGTATACCTGCAATTATAAATACAATACCGAATACTACAAACTGCCATGTAAAATCAGATGTTGATGTAAATGATGACATTGAGGTTATTCCAACCTTCGCGAAGAAGACTGGTGTAAATATCATATAGGATGCGATATCTGTTCTTCTTTCAATATATTCTGTATCCTTAGTACCAGATAAAATCAAGCCTGCGAAGAAGGCACCTGTGATATCTGCGATACCAAACCATTTTTCACTTGCGTATGCATAGAAAAAGGCAACAGCTATTGCAAATATTGGAACTCTTCTATGATGGTCATATTTATTAGAGATTTTCTTAAATAGCTTTCTTAGTGGAATACCTAAGCCTAGGGCAAATAGGAAGAATAGAACTGTCTTAATTACAACTATACCTATACTCCAGCCTACATCACCGAAGCTATCGCCTAACATTAATTTAAATAAATAAGATATGAAATCAGAAGCTTCAGTTACACCACCAGTTCCAGCCACTGCCTTATCTAGTGATAATATAACAGAAAGTATTATTACACCTATAATATCATCTAGTATTGCAGAAGATACTATTGCTGTACCTATAGGAGTATTTAATTTTCCTAATTCCTTAAGCGCTGCGATAGTAACTGAAACAGATGTTGCAGTTAATATTACTCCATAGAATAAATACATAAATATAGCTCTTACTGAAAAATCAGGAGTTTTACCTATATTTAAAAGAAGTGCTGATAAGAATCCGAATATCATAGGAACTATTACACCTAAAAGTGTAATAACAAGTGCAGCAACTCCTGTTTTCTTAATTTGCTTTAGATCAGTTTCAATACCTGCAGAAAACATTATTAGTACAACACCAATTTCTGCAACTATTGAAATACCCTTCATCGCATCACTTGAGAAGAATGCATATTCTTCTAAACCACCAGAAAGTGGTATTAAAGTTATTAATCCTAATATAACTCCTGTGAATAATAATCCTATTACCTGAGGAAGTCCTATTTTTTTACAAACTATGGATAATAGCTTTGATATAACTAGTATTAATGCTAGTGGTAAAAATATAGCAAAAGCATCCATTTTATAGCCTTCTTTCTTAACACAAAATTAATTGTATCACTAACGAAACTAAAAATCGATAAGAAATTTAATTTTTTTATATGATGGAAAAAATATCACAAAAATAATTTTTGTGTTAATTTTTCCAAACATTATTAAACCAAAGAGTATAATCTAGTTGAAAGGAGATTAAATATGCTTCATATAAGTCTAAAGAAAACAGATGATAAAGAAAGAAGAAAAATGATTTTATCAGGCAATTTGTGGCGCACAATATTGATGATTATCTTTCCTCTGGCTATATATCAATTATTTAACAGTTTCTATACCCTTTTTGATCAAGTCATATGTGCACAAATATCTACTGATGCTCAAAATGCAGTATCAGCGATAAGTCAGATTAAAAACACAATCTCAGCTTTCGGTGGAGGTTTGGCTGCCGGTGGTGCTGTTATTGTTTCCCGATATTTTGGCGCTGGTGAAATCAAGCATGCAAGAAATGCATCAAGCAATCTTTTCTTTATGTCCATTGTTATGAGCATACTTCTATGTGCGTTATTTATTCCCCTTGCAGTCCCTATCATGAAACTATGCCAAATCGCGGATTCCTCAATCGCGATTGGCGTAGGTTTCTTTCAACTACAATTATTAGAATTATCCTTTGTTTCTTTAAATAATGTATTTATAGGACTTGAAAAGGCCAAGGGTAATTCAAGATTAATATTATTGTTAAATGTTGGTGTGCTTGTTATTAAGCTAGGCTTAACTTGTCTATTTGTATTTGCCTTCCAATTAAAAGATATAATATTTGTTGAACTTGCAACTATAATAGCTCAAGCCTGCTTAACAGCTATTGGTTTATTCGTATTATTTAGAAAATCAAATATATTAAGATTATCCTTAAGAATGCTTAGACCAAAAAAAATCTATGTATTAAAGATATTAAAATTATCTATTCCTATTTTCTTAGGAAAGTTCGTAATGTCTTTAGGAAAGGTAGTAGTTAATGCTATCTGTGGAGGATTTTGGAATGGAGTCACAGATGGATTAATAGTTGGTACACTTGGTGTAAGTAATAATATATGTGGTTTAATTACATCTCCGACTAACTCATTTGAGGAAGGAGAATCAACTATAGTTTCTCAAAATCTAGGTAATAAGAATATTAGAAGATCTATGAAAACTTTTGTTAGAACTTTAATATTAGTTACGGGTGTATCACTTTTAGGTTGGGTATTATTAAGATTTGTTCTTATTGATAATATAGTTGAGCTATTTACATCTGCTGATCAAAAATCTGATATTTATAAAAATATGGTTAAGGAAATATTTAGATTTGACTCCCTATCTATTATTGCCTTAGGTATAACAGCTGCCGTATTAGGACTTTTATACGGATTTGGTCAAACAGGACTATCTACAGTATTAAATCTATCAAGAATTGGATCAAGAATTATATTCTTAGTTACAATTCACGCAATATCACCTGATTTATCTCCAACACTATGTGCAGGTTTATCTATGGGTATATCAAACGCTGTAATATTATTACTTGCAATATTATTCCTTGTTATATTTATATTAAAGATAAAGAAGAAGGGCTATCAAGGAATGAGATTTTCAGACCCAGAGCCTGAGGTATCAGAATTAAAATTTGAAGATGATAATAAGAATAATACTAATAGTAATATAGAAAATAATACTGAAGATTCTATTATAGTAGATGGTAGTGAAGCTGTAATCGAAAATAATGTTACAAATTAGAAAAATTGAAGCACATTTTATGTGCTTTATTTTTTTTTAATCTTGAAAAAAAAGACCTTAAATATTATAATATAGCTGTTTAGAGATTTCTAACCAAAAGTTTAGGAATTGTAAACAAAAGGAGGTTATTTCATGTTTAATTTAGGCAACAAATTAAAAGAAAAAAGAAAGCTTTTAATGCTAACCCAACAAGAGCTTGCAAATAGATGTGAATTAACCAAGGGTTATATTTCACAGCTTGAAAATAATATGGTTTCTCCATCTTTAGAAACCTTAGAAATTATTTTAGAGGTGTTAGGAACCACACTATCTGATTTCTTTAAGGATAATAGTAATAAAGAAATCATATTTAATAAGGATGAGCAATATGACAAGAAATTTGATTCATATTTACAAACATGGCTAGTCCCAACAGCGCAGGAGCACCAAATGGAGCCTATTTTAGTAATGATAGATCCAAATGGTGAAACATATCATGACTATCCTCATACGGGTGAGGAATTTGGATATGTTATTGAGGGTGAAGTAATAGTATGTTATGGTGATGTGACTCGAATTTGTAAAAAAGGTGAGTCATTTTATTTTGTTTCAAATAAGCAACACTACCTAAGAAATGAATCTGATAGTGTAGCTAAGGTTTTATGGGTTTCATGCCCACCAAATTTTTAATAGTAAGGAGTTTTTAAGATGAGTAGAGTAATAATTATTGGTTGTGGTGGTGTAGCACAAGTTGCTATTCATAAATGCTGTATGCATTCAGAGGTGTTTACTGATTTATGTATCGCATCTCGTACTAAGTCTAAATGTGATAAGTTAAAGGAAAAGTTACAACCTAAAACTAAGACTAATATCACAACAGCACAGGTTGACGCAAATGATTATGATGCACTTGTTAAGCTATTCAAGGAATTTAAGCCTGAAATAGTTATGCATTTAGGTATGCCATATCACAATCTAGTAATAATGGATGCTTGCTTAGAATGTAACTCTCATTATTTAGATACAGCTGCATATGAGCCTGAGGATGTATCAGAGCCAGTATGGAGAAAAAGATATGAGGAAAGAAGAAAGGAAAAGGGATTTTCTGCTTACTTCGATTATGCATATCAATGGGAATATATGGAAAAGTTTAGAGAAAAGGGCTTAATTGCACTTTTAGGCTGTGGCTTTGACCCAGGTGTTACACAAGGCTATGTTGCTTATGCGAAGAAGCATGAATTTGATACTATTGAAACTTTAGATATCCTAGATTGTAATGGTGGAGATCATGGTTATCCATTCGCTACTAACTTCAATTCTGAAATCAATTTAAGAGAAGTATCATCTCCTGCATCATATTATGAGAATGGTCACTGGATTGAAATTCCTGCAATGAGTGTTAAGCATGAATATTATTTTGATGGTGTTGGTAAAAAGGATATGTATTTATTACACCATGAGGAAATTGAATCAATTGCTAAAAACTTCCCTGAGATTAAAAGAATGAGATTTTATATGACTTTTGGTGAATCATATATTCGTCATATGAATTGTCTTGAGGATGTAGGTATGCTTTCAACAAAGCCTATTATGTATGAAGGAAAGGAAATTGTACCTATTCAATTTTTAAAGGCATTACTTCCAGATCCTGCAACATTAGGTGCTCGTACTATTGGTAAAACAAATATCGGTTGTATTTTTACAGGCTATAAGGATGGTAAGTGGAAGAAATATTATATTTATAATATGTGTGACCACCAAGAATCTTATAAGGAAGTTGAATCTCAAGCTGTAAGCTATACAACAGGTGTACCTGCAATGTGTGGTGCTATGCTAATTTTAAATGGTACTTGGAAGGATAGTGGAGTTCATACAGTTGAAGAATATGATCCAGATCCATTTATCGACCTACTTAATAAAAATGGTCTTCCAATTACTGAATCATATGAACCAATTATGGTGGACTAATTATGAATATAATAGATAATACTTATCCATTTAAAAGATTTTTAAATAATAAACCAGAGGATTTATTTAAGGATATTAAGACACCTGCTTATATTATTGATGAGGCTGGATTAATTTATAATGGAAAAATATTAAAGAAATTACAGGATGAAACAGGCTGTAAAATCCTACTTGCTCAAAAAGCATTCAGTAATTTCAATTTATATCCATTATTATCAGAATTCCTAGCAGGTACTGAGGCATCAGGTCTTTATGAGGCAAGACTTGGTAAAGAGGAGATGCCTAATAAGGAAGTACATGTATTTTGTGGTGCTTATAAGGATTCTGAATTTGATGAGCTATTAAATTATGCAGATCATATAGTTTTTAATTCAGTTAATCAATTAAAAAGATTTGGAGCACTTGCTAAATCTCGTGGGAAAGAAATAGGTATTAGAATTAATCCTGAATTCTCAACTCAAAATGGACCAGAGATTTATAATCCATGCTCTAAGGGAAGTAGACTTGGAATAACTCTAGATTCATTTAATCGTGAAATGACACCTGAATTAATTAATATTCTTGATGGAATTCATTTCCATACATTATGCCAACAAAATTCAGATGACTTAAAAAAGACATTAGATGTAGTTGAAGAGAAGTTCTCTAAATATTTTACTAATCTAAAATGGATTAACTTTGGTGGAGGACACCATATAACAAGATTTGATTATGATATTGATTTATTAAAATCATGTATTAATCATATTAAAAATAAATATAATCTAGATGTATATTTAGAGCCAGGTGAAGGAGTAGTATTAAACGCAGGCTTTTTAGCTACTCGCGTACTTGATACTTTTAAGAGTAATAATTTCAATTTTATTATTACAGACACAAGTGCATCATGCCATATGCCTGATGTAGTAGAGATGCCTTATATTCCACCTCTATATCAAGCTGACCTAGAGGGTAATACTATTGATGTAAGAATAGGTGGACCAACTTGCCTTGCTGGTGACTTTATAGGTAGCTATAAATTATATAAAATGCCAAAAATTAATGACCTATTAGTATTTGGTGATATGGCACTTTATACATCAGTAAAAAGTAACACCTTTAATGGTATGCCACTAGCTGATATTTACGTATTAAAGAGTGATAACAAAATCGAAAAATTAACCGATTTTGGATACAATGATTTTAAATATAGATTAGGTAGTATGAAATAATGTAAAATATGCTTTTCATTTTTTACATTTTTTTCTTTTTTGCAAAAAATAATTAATGTAAACTTATTGAAAATAAGATAAAATATCTTATAATGTGCATATAAGTACTATTAGGGGAATAAAGATGAAAAAAGTATTAATTGCGGGTTGTGGTATCGCTGGACTTACTTGCGGAACATACCTACTAAACAAGGGTTATAGTGTAGAAATTTATGATAAGAACGACTATGCAGGCGGTTTTTTAACTGTGTCTGAAAAGGATGGTATGATTATTGATACATGCCTACACTGGATGACTGGAACTAAAGAAGGAACAAGATTAAATAAGATATGGAAAACTAATGGTGCTTTAGATAACGCAAAGATTATTGATCCAGTATCTTTCTTTGATGTTACTTATGAAGGAAAAACTTTAAGATTTTATAGAGATATTGATTTATTATCAGAGGAATTACATAAATATAGTGATAATGATGATAAGGAAATCGATAGATTAATAGATACAATTAAAACAATTGGTATAATGGAAACTCCATCTGATATACCTTATGAATTAGGTAAGCCTTTAGACTTAAACGCTGATGTTAAGGTATTAATGAAGACTGTTTATTATATAAATAAGTCATTAGAGGAACTTGCTAATAGATTTAATAGTGAAATAATAAAGTTTGCATTATTAAATTTCCCAGTTAATAGAAAGTTCTCAGCTTATTACTTTGTAATGACTTTATCTAATTATATTAATGGTAATGCATCCCTTCCTGTTGGTTGTAGTAAGGGTGTAAGAGATAGAATGGTTGAACGCTTCCTATCACTTGGTGGAAAAATTCATTTAAATTCTAATGTATCTAAGATTATTATTGATAATAATGTAGCTAAGGGATTAGTAGTAGATGGTAATGAAATATATGGTGATTATATAGTTTCATCACTAGATGTTCATTATACATTTAATAAATTATTAGATAATAAATACTCATCTAGTCCATATGATGAGATGGATAAGGATCCAGTAAAATATCCACCATATAGCTACGTTGTAGTATCATTTAAAACTAAATATGATTTTAAGGATTCTATTAGTATGACTCATAAGGTTGATGAATATGAATTCTTTGGTAAGAAATATAATGATATATCATTTAGACAATATGGCTATGATAAAACATTAACTAATGGTGATTATAAGGTTGTAGAAGTATTAATGACTACATACCTTGATGAATATAACTATTTAAAGAATTTATCTAAGGATGAATACTTAAAGCTAATTGATGATATGAGTAAATTCTTTAAAGAAAAGCTTGAAGGAATTTATCATGAGGAATTCATTCCAATTGACTTCCTATCACCTATTAAGCTAGAAGCAGCAAATAACTCATATAAGGGTAACTTTATGTGCTATGTTTTAACTAAAAAGGTACCATCTTATGTTAGAAGCTTTTTAGTTGAAGGCTTATCAAATTTTGTCCTTGCAAATCAATGGCTAGTACTACCTGGTGGTACACCTGTTGCCGCAACAAATGGTAAGCTTGCATCTCAATTAGTTTTATACCTAGATGGTCAAGATTTTCATATTGATTAAAGGTATAAAAAAGGTTATAATAAGTTATAATTTTGATGATTTGAGGTATTATTTATGTCTACAGAAGTTTCACTATCTATGTTCGAAAGAAACGCTAAAAAATTTAATAAGAAGGGCTTAAGAAGAGATTATCATTCAATTCCTTTGAATTATAGCGAATATGTTCCTTTCCCTCCTGCTTATACAACTAAGAAGATAGTTCTTCAAATAACAGTAGATAAGGGTAATGTTTCTGATTTAATCAAATACTTTGAGGATAAGGGATTTAAGAATATTGGAAGTGTCAATTATCTTCATTTAGAGGAATTAATTAACCAATATAATAACAATAAGGATAAATATACAATTGATCCAAAGGTAATTGAAGCTATTACTAAGGATTATGAATTACAAAAGGAACAATCAGAGCCTTTTAAGGAAGTTGAAAATGATGATGCAGTATTCTATATTGTTCCATTTAATGATACTATTGAAACATTATTTGAGTTCATTAAGACTCAAAAGGCTGGTATCCTAAAGTTTGCACAAGATAATGATATTACAATCATGTCAAAGATAATTGGCTTTAGTAATCAACTAGATGGCTTCTTAGGATTCAATTTCTTTGATGCAGATAAGGAAACTGAAGAAGTAATTGATTATGCAGCAAGAGTAACAGTTGGTGTTGACTTTAAAAATAGAGTACCTGTATATAATGCATGTGTATTATTATCATCAATTGGTGAAAATGAAGATGAATTAACTGATAGTGATATTAACTGTCATATCGTTGCAGAAAACGCAAGAAATCTAGAATAAGAAAAAATTGTCTCAGTTTTGAGACAATATTTTTTTATGTATATAAAATAAAAAAGGTGATAATCACCTTATTTTTTAAAAATGGCGTTTCGGACAGGATTCGAACCTGCGACCCACGGCTTAGAAGGCCGTTGCTCTATCCAGCTGAGCTACCGAAACATCTATTTAATCGATATGCTCGTTTATTATATAACAAACAAAATTCAGTTTCAAGTATTAAATTGTTGATTTTTAAATCAAAGAAAAAAATAGGTTTTATTTATTGATGCAAAGTGGTAAAATATAAAAGAAGTTTTTTAAGTTAAAGGAGGTTATAATATGGAAAACAATGAATTTCAAGACAGAGAATATTTCGAAGAACTAAAGAGCATATTAGAACTACCGTTAACTGACGAGGAAAAAAAGGAAAGATTACTACAATACCATGAGAGTGATATTGCAGAATTACTTGAGGAATTAGAGCCTCAGGATAGAGATAAGCTTTATAAGATTTTAGGTAATGATAATGTTGCCGATGTATTCACACATGCTGAAAATGTTGAGGAACTAGTTTCTGAACTAGAACCAGAAAAAGCAGCCGATATCATCGAAAACATGGACGCCGATGATGCGATCGACGTACTAGATGAATTACCTGAAGAACAAAGAGAAGAAATCGTATCCTTAATGGATGAGGAATCAAGAGAGGATATCAAAAAGATTTATAAATATGAAGATTCTATGATTGGTAGTCACATGACTAATAACTTCATTAAGATCTTGATTTCTAATACTGTAAAGGAAGCTATGAAGAGAGTTGTCCAAGAGGCAGCTGATAATGATAATGTTTCTATTATTTATGTAGTTAATGATAAAGATCAATTATATGGTGTCTTAGAATTAAGAGATTTAATTATTGCAAGACAAAATACAGATTTAAAATCAATAATTAAATTAAACTACCCATACTTTAGAGCAACTGAGCCAGTTGAGGACTGCTTAGTTGAAATGAAGGAATATGGTTTGGACTCATATGCTATTTTGGATAAGGATGATGTCCTTGTTGGTGTAATTACATCAGATGACGTAACAGAGGCAGTAGATGACTCATTAGGAGAGGACTATGCTAAGTTAGCCGGTTTAACTGAGGAAGAGGATATCGATGAGGGTGTTTTACAATCAGTTAAAAAGCGTCTACCTTGGTTAATAGTATTATTAGCCTTAGGCTTAGTTCAATCATTCACAATGACTGGATTTGAAAGTGTAATTGCAGCACTTCCAATTATTGTATTTTTCCAAACTCTAGTACTAGATATGGCTGGTAATGCAGGTACTCAATCACTTGCCGTTACAATAAGACTTATCTCTGGTACTGAAGAGGGTAGAAAGCAAATTAGAAAAATGATATTTAAGGAATTAAGAGTTGGTTTCTTTAATGGTTTAATTTTAGGAACTATTTCATTCCTATTTGTATTTTTCTTCCTATGGATTACAAAGCAAGGCGTTATTTTAGGAAATGAATTCTCATTTGCTGAAGCCTTAAGAGGTGCTGGTATAGTAGGTATTGCATTATTTAGTGCTATGACTGTATCAAGCCTAGTTGGTGCATTTGTACCAGTAGTATTTATGAAAATTCATATTGACCCAGCCGTTGCCTCAGGTCCATTCATCACAACTATAAATGATATAACAGCATTATTAATTTATTATGGAATGGCAATGCTTTTATTTAATCTAATGTAAGGAGTAACCTATGAACAAGCAAGAATTTAATGAAATGCAAGATGAATTTGCAAATTATGTATATCAATATGAAAACTTTATTAAAGCTGGAATTATAAATGATGCATTTTATAATCAATATTTCTTTAATGATGCATTAAGATTG
>JAEEGL016826431.1_pt1 | contig 19228 bp, 15 predicted proteins | sample 9134231 | NCBI WGS metagenome assembly JAEEGL01 (sample SAMN16246548, study PRJNA631951) | gut metagenome | biome: gut microbiome; feature: rumen; material: fiber-attached | host: Bos | place: Iran: Karaj | collected 2018-10 | reverse complement strand
GTCAACAGATTTTTCTGCCATCTGAGTGGTTTTGGAGGGGATAATGCCTTGCCAACCAAAGGGACGAATGCCAAAATAGTCGATGGGATAAAACGTCATTTTTACCGCTAACACATTGGTAATCCAACCGATAAGTCCGCTAATAACAGGCATCAGTATGTAGACATAATTTTGATATATAAAATCCCAAAACATAACAATACGGCATTGATGAATGCAAATATAATAAAAAACGGCTTGCGATGTATCAAAATCACTCCGTTATCTGCGCCGAAATTTTCAACACCACATTATCGTGTCCGCTCTGTGGACTATTGGTAACGAGGGTTAAATATTTGGTTACCAAGTTTTTCTTACCTTCGGCGTTGAAAAATATTGTGATAGTGCCGGTTTCGCCGGGCTGCACCACGGGCGTATTGATTTTGTATGATATGCAGTCGCTAAAATTGCGGATAGCACGAATTTCGAGCGGCGATGTGCCGGAGTTTTTGTATGTAAGTTTCTGAAATACAGTAGATTCTTTTTCTACATTTTTAAAACTCACATCCTTGCCGTCGGGAAACTCTATCAACGGCGGATTTTTGGTTTGCTCTGCCGTAAACTTCTCTGTGATAATAGATTTGAAGTTTAATTTGTAAGAATATGTGTTGACCAAAATACCGGCCTGAAAATCAAAATAGTCCCAACCGTCGCATTTTTTTGTGGCAAACTCGGCTTTGATTTCACCCTTTGCTCCGGGTTTCAAAATTTTGGGGGACACTGAGAGAGTGAGATACGGCGGAATATTTGCGTTGTCGGGCTCTACAACGAGGTCTGCCTTGGTAGGATTATATATTTCAATGGTCTGTTTTACGGTTTCGCCTTTTGAAACGCTGCCGAAATTCACGGTGGTTTTCTTCAAACGCAAATCAAAAAACGTGTAGGGATAATCGGCAGAAATAGGTTCGGGACGCGGCTGCACGACACCCGAAATATAAAGCACATCTTGAATATTCTTGCCATTGTGCATCACTGTAATGCTCTTGGTAAAAGCCCCGGGACGTTCGCGCGGGTCGAATGTAGCATCCACATAGCCTTCCTGACCAGGCATCACAGGCTCTTTGCTCCACGCCGGCGACGTACATCCGCACGAGGTATAAACCTTTGATACCACCAAAGGCTTATCGCCCGTATTTTTGTACACAAATCGGTGAGTAACAGCACCATCCAGTTCGCCAATGTTGCCAAAATTATGTTCCAATTCTGCAAATTCTACCACCGGCTGAGCCGTGGCAGTTACAGAAATTGCCAACAAAAATGTTACTATATATATAAGGTGTGTTTTTTTCATAAACCAATTTCGTAAATATCTATACTATTGTTAAAAAACGTTGGAACAATAAGAATATTTTGCTGCGGCAGATACTCAAAATCGGCGGCATTAACCCCCTCACGAGCGTTCACAAGCAAACGACATTCTTTTTGAGTTACAGCAAAAATATTGCCCAAAAAGTCTGACGCAATAAAAGTGCTGTCATTGTGATATTTAAGTCCGTCGGGAGTAAAATGTAGTTTTGCAAAAACCCTTCTACGAGCGTTAAGAGGGTCGATAGTAATAATGCGGTCGGCGGCTGCCATAGCAATTTTGGCATCGGCACGACAAATTCCGTTTGCCCCGGCACAAAGCGAATCGGCAAAAAGTTTTTGCAAATCACCTTGTTGCGAAATTTTAAACACGCATCCAGCCTTAGTGTCAGACACATACACATTATTGTCGGCATCAGAAGCCACATCGTTGAGAAACTCCGCACCTTCGGGCTGGTAAATTTTTGTAACCGTTTGCGATTCAATATTATAAACCACAATACGGTCGATATCAGCAATAAAAAGAGTTTGTCCTGCAACAGTCATTCCCTTTGGCGCATTCAAATTGGCAATAGGCAGAGTATCAATAATTTCACCCGAAAGCATTACCCGCGTTATATAGCCAGAAGAATCTTTTACATCGGGTTCGCCATTGATATTCGACACGTAGATATAATTGTTGCGCGTATCCAACGTAATAGATTCGGGAATTTTGAAACCCTTATTCGATGCCAACAACCTTGCACCCACAAAATTAGTTGGCGTAGGTTCTGATTCGTATTTGTCGATAGGAAATACAATTTTTGATTGATTATTAGTGCTATTTTTCGATCGGCACGATGTAATCATTAATGCCGAAAACGTTATCAGCAAAAGAGTTGCAAGCGGTAGTATGTGTTTTTTCTTCATTTTTGTTTTACTTTATATACAAAATACTATACTAAAATAATGCCATACATCATCGCATTAACAAAATAAAAGCCGTTTCCTCGGGGGGGGATGGGAAACGGCCAAAATCAATAACAATAAAAATCAATAAAATAAAATCAAATCAAAAAAATTTTAAACAAATAAAAATAACATGAATAATACACAATTAAAAACAAAAAAATACTCAAATCTAAATCAAATCACCATTGCTCAAAGCAATACAATATAATTAATAAACCAATTTTATTCAAATTTATACTTAGTAATCAGTATCATAAACTGATTTTTGAGATCGGTAACCGTGGTAATAACCTCGGCGGGAACGCTATCTTTGTTTCTACGCAATACCTGCTCAGCTTCGTCCATAACTGCCACATGGCGTTCGAGGTTGTGAACAAACTCTGCCATAATTTTCATACGGGTACGTTCAAGATTGCGGTCGGCATTTTGAAGAGCCTTAGATTGTAATTTTTCTTTTTCTTGCAATTCGCGGTTTTGTTCAAGTATTTCAGCTTGTTGCAATTCAAGTTCTTTGTGAAGTTTGTTGAGTTCTTCAACTTTTTCTTGAAGTTCTTTTTCTTGCGCCTTTGATTTCTCTATTGCGCTAATCAAGTTAGATTCGTTATCGTGAAGTTTTTGATTTGCCTTGTTAAGTTCCTCCTGCTGAGCCGCCATAGCTTGCTGTGCATTTTGGAGCTCGGTTAAATTGTTACGCATTTCATCCTCCTGTGCCGCCATTTTGTCGGCTTGAAGCTTCAATTCAAGCTCCTGCTTTTTGCTTGCAGTAATGTCGGTGGCCATATTGAGGATTTTGTATGGGAATCCATCGCTATCAATAATCGGGGTAAACACTTGGTGCAACCAATGTTCCTCGCCACCAGTTACATACTTATCGGTACGTTTAACCACTTCGCCATCGCGTACACGATTCCAGAAATCGGCGTCTTGTAGCGAATTTTCTGCAGTAGTATCGCGAAATTCGTCTAATGTACGTCCAATGGTTTGTTCGCGCTGAAGGTTCATAGTCTTGCAGAATGCCTCGTTAACACTTGTGATGTTACCAGTGAGGTCGTACTCAATAACGAGCGACGAACTGTTAACGGCGTTGAGAATACTCTGCATCTCAGCCTCTTTACGAGCAGATTCTTCCTGAGTAGCCTGAAGTTCTTCGAGGTTTTGACGCATCTCCTCCTCTTGCGAAGCCATTTCCTCGGCTTGCTGCTGCGACTGTGCAAGAAGTTCTGCAGTTCTCTGGTTGATTTTTGCGATTGAAAGTGTGGAGGCAATTGATTCCGAAACTTTTTCTACAAAGTCGATTTCGTGTTTCTCCATCTTCTTAAACGAAGCAATTTCCATAACACCGAAAATCTGTTCCTCTACCTTCAGCGGCATAATCAACAGGCAATTGGGATTTGCTCCGCCAAGACCTGATGTTATTGAAAGATAGTCGTTTGGCAGGTCGGTAAGGTATACATACGATTTTTCAATGGCACACGTACCTATAAGACCCTCACCAAGATATATTTTCTTTTTCTTCTTGCGCTCTTGATTGTAGGCATACGAAGATACAAGTTCGAGATAAACGTCGTTTTTATCGTTGTCGTTATAGAGGAAAAGACCGCCTTGGTTTGCATCCAAGAAATGGATAAGATTTTTTAACACATTGTTAGCCAAGTCGGTAATATTGCTCGTACTTTGACGGAGAATTTCAGAAAATTGTGTTAAACCTTCGTTTGCCCACTTACGCAAGCTGTCCTCGCGCTGACGCTTCTGGTCTTCCTGTTGCGATTTGTAAAGATTTCCACGCATCTCGAGGAGCGAGTTGCCCAATAAGTCGTTTTCGCTCAAAGGTTTAAATTCAGTGTCCAAGTTACCGCTACCAATGCTGCTCGCAAACTGAGTGGTTTCTTTTAAGCCATGGGCAAAAGTATTAAGTTCCACAGCCATATCCGCCAACTCGTCGTTAGTGTTGCACTTGATTTCCTCGTCGGGAATGATACCTTTACTGAGTGCGTTGACATATCCGCTGATTTTGGATATTGCCGAAGTGATTTTGCTTGAGAATTTTGCAATAGCCAAAGCCAAGGCACAAATGATGAGTATCGCAATTATTATAAGGAATAATATTGTGGCAGATGCAGTATGCTCTTTCTGTTCCGAAATCTTGGTAAGCATTGAATCAATGTCGTCAAGTTTAGATTTTTCAACCGAAAGGTCAAACAGAAGTCCCTCTTCGCGGTTAAAACCAATCTCCTTGTCGATTTTTACAAGCGATGTAAAGAATCGTTTGAAATCGTTGACAGGTTTAAGCTTTTCGGCAGATTTTGCTTTGTTCTTTTGTTGAGATTGAATTTGAGGTTGTGGAGCAACGGCAGCCGAATCTGATTGTGTGGTATCGCGTTGAACAATAGGAATGGGTTCGGGCTCAATAATTGCAGCACTACCCATATTTTGAGTGTAAATGGTTACAAAATCGTTGTAATAAGCTGGGTCTTTGCGGTTTAGATATTGCACTTCCATCTCTTTCAACGACGACAATATGGGTGCGGGCAACGATTTTTGAGCTACGGCAGATGCGTAACTGCGCTCTATCTCGCCAATTATACCAGTAGAGAACGAACCGCGCTTGTAAAATTTAGAAGCTACCAAATTTAACAAATCGCCATAACTTGTAGCATTCTCTTTCAGCATGTAAATGTTGTTGTTGAGGTCGAGAACTGCTGTTGTAGGCATGTTGAGTAGTTCGTCAAAATTCTTATTAATCTGCTTTTGCTCAAGTTCAAATTTGCGCAAATATTCGTTTTCCATTGTTTTGAAAAACGTATTGTCGGTGGTGTAATAAAGCAAAAACGATTGCTCATACTCTTTGAGTTTGAGATATTCGAGTTTTAGCGTGAGCACTTTCTGCTCATAATCTTCGTAGGCTTTGTTCCTGCCCAAAAGTACCACAAATATCACAGATACAATAATAAAGGGCAATAGAGTTATTAACAGGAATAACCTAAACTTCGACTTTATGGAGAGTTTGAACTTTTTCATAAATTTCAACTTTGTTTTTCAGTCCACTATACCTAAAATATAGGCTACTAAAATTATAAAATTTTAAATTAATGTCAAAATTTTTTAAAAGAAAAATTTTTATTTCTAATTATTTGTGTAATAGCAAAATAACCCGACATTTTAATTAATAATGTCTTTTAATGTTATGTAATTCGGGAAAAAAGGATTACTTTTGACCCGTTTTTTGTTTGCTATTGTTTGCAAATATACAAATTTAGTACCGAATATAAAAATTTTCTGCATTAATATAATGAGCAATATTTTATACCCGCTAAAATTTTCTCCGGTCTACAAGACGAGAATATGGGGTGGAAACAAATTTGAAAAACTATTCAATCGTCACGGTTTGCCAGGACATTGCGGCGAAAGTTGGGAGGTTAGCGATGTACCTAACTCGGTGTCGGTGGTTAGCAACGGTTTTTTAAAAGGCAACAGTCTCGACGAGTTGGTAGAAGTTTACATGGGCGACCTTGTGGGCGACTCGGTTTACGAAACCTTTGGCAACTATTTTCCTCTATTGGTTAAATTCATCGATGCCACCGACGACCTTTCGGTACAGGTGCATCCCGACGACAACCTTGCTTGGCAACGCCACAATTGCCCGGGAAAAACCGAAATGTGGTATGTGGTTCACGCCGAAAAAGATTCAAGCCTTATAGCGGGATTCAACAACAAAATCACTAAAGATGAATACGTTACAGCCGTAGAAAATGGCAGTTTGCACAATAAGCTCAACATCCTTGACGTAAAAGAGGGCGATGTGTTTTTTGTTCCGCCGGGCTGCGTTCACGCTATTGGCAAGGGGGTTCTCTTGTTAGAAGTGCAGCAATCAAGCGATATTACATACCGTATTTTTGACTACAACCGTCGCGACGACGATGGCAACCTGCGCGAACTACATACCGAACTTGCCGTTGACGCTTTGGATTTTGAATGTGTAAGCAATAGCAAGCAAAAATACACTCCTAAAAAAAACACAGAGGTCAATATTATTGATTGTAAATACTTTACAACCAATATTTTTGAACTCGACATGCCTATAGAACGCGATTATCCCGAAATCGACTCCTTTATAATATATATATGTGTGGAGGGTGGTTGCCGAATTGAATATGGCGACAAAGACGAAAGCATAGACCTTGTTTGTGGCGAAACGGTGCTTATACCTGCAGTTATCAAAAACTTACGGTTTTTCCCGAAAAACAGCGCCAAACTTTTAGAGGTATATATCAAGATAGACAACAACAATTAAGAGGTATTTCGGCGGCTGATGCTAACACGTTTTTTTATAAAATTATATAGGTATCTCGGCAAGCGTAAAACACTTACCGCGATACTATTGTTGTTGGCATGCTCAGTGGCCGCTTTATGCGCTTCGAGGCTTAATTTTAGAGAAGACATCTCGGATTTTCTTCCTCAAAAAAGCGGTTATTCAAAGGTGTCGAAATTTATTGGGATTGCAGCTGGTAATTCGCGTATCTTTATATATATCAAGCAAAAAGACAGCACTTACACACCCGACACTATTACTCGCCGAATGGATAGTTTTGCTAACTATCTCAAAAAAACAGGATCTCCGCTTGTGGCTGATATTAAAGCCCGCAACGACGAAAATGCAATCAACACTACAGCTAAATTTGTTCAAGAAAATATTCCGCTGTTTGTTAATAATCAAAACTTTAAGTTTGCTGCTGATTCTTGTTTAACGCCTCAACACGCTCAAAAAGCTATTCAAACCGATAAAACCATTCTGCAATCGCCTGCTCCGGGATATGTAAAAAATGTGGTACAAAACGACCCTCTCGGAATGTTCGTAAGCGTATTATCTGATTTACAAAACTTTAAACCGGCAGGAGGTTACCAAATTTACAACGGCTACATAATGGAGCCCGAAATGAAACGGGGTGTAATATTTTTTGATTCGCCTACTGGAATGAGCGAAAGCGGCGTTAACGCACAGATTGTAAATATTATGCAAAATGCAGCCGATGATTTTCAAAAAATATATCCCGACACTGAGGTTACAATATTTGGTCCGCCTGTAATTGCAGTGTGTAATGCTGCTCAAATCAAAAAAGATTCGCTCATTACTTCAGTATTTTCTATTATACTGATTTTGCTAATACTGTGGTTTTCAATACGAAACATACGCAACCTTTTGGTAATGGGAGCAACTCTCGTGTTTGGATTTGCAGCAGCAGCAGCTATGTCGTGGATAGTGTTTGGAGGCATTTCGGTAATAGCTCTTGGCATTTGCGCAGTGTTTACGGGCATAGCAGCCAATTATCCGCTACATTTTATAACGCATTATTACCATAGCGGTGATATGGAACAAAATATCAGAGAGATAACTGCGCCACTAATTACAGGAAACGTTACCACTGTAGCAGCTTTTTTGGCGTTGGTATTTGCCGATAGTCCAGCACTTCGTGATTTAGGTTTTGCTGGTGGTATTTTGCTAATTGCAGCCATATTGTTCACATTAGTTTTTTGTCCGCATTTGGTAAAAAAGATAGACACAGAAAAAGAATCTACAAAACGAGGTATTAATCTGAATTTCAATTTTTTGCAAAAAAAATATGTAATAATCCCCGTTTTGATAATAACCCCTGTGCTTGTGTGGCTTAGCACCAACACTAAGTTTGACGGCGATATGAGTCGTCTCAACTATATGACTCCCGACCTACGCACCGAAGCCAACCATACTTTTGGAATGCTCAACAGCGACAGCGCAGTGTCGGTTTATGTTGCCACCACAGGAAACAATATCGAAGAGGCTCTACAACGTTACGAAAAAGCAGCTCCCATAGCCGACAGCCTTCTCAAAAACCAAACAATATTAAAAGTTTCTGGTATAGGTAATTTTGTGCCATCAAAACAAATGCAGCAGCAACGCATTAACCAATGGAACTCATTTACAACCAATTACCGTGATTCTATCATCCATCTTACTGAATTTAATGCCGAACAACAAAATCTCAACAAAAACTATTTCAACAAAGCGGCAAAGATACTTTCAGATACTTTTTCGGTAAAGGACTTAGCATTTTTTGAACCTATAATCAACACAGGTGCAGGTGGTTACATCAACGAAGATTCGTCGGGCGCAGCAGTTATCACTATTTTGCGAGTAAAACCCGATATGGCTAAAACCGTTTCTGAATGTTTTGCCAACATCGACCCCAACATATCAGCCTTTGACGAACGCATTGTATCGCAAACTCTTACCGAAAGTCTGAGCGACAATTTCAATTTTGTGCTATTTTCGGCAGGTTTTATAGTTTTTGTGTTTTTAACAATATCGTTTGGAAGGGCAGAGCTCAGTATTATATCGTTTATTCCACTAACAATCAGTTGGTTTTGGATTCTCGGCATAATGTATATCTGCGGAATAAGTTTCAATATTGTCAACATTATCCTCGCAACGTTTATTTTTGGTCAGGGCGACGACTACACCGTTTTTATCACCGAAGGCTTAATTTACGAACATTCGCGCGGACGCAAGGTGCTCGATTCGTTTAAAAGTAGCGTGGCAATTTCGTCGTTGATAATGTTTGTGGGCATAGGGTCGCTGGTGTTTGCTCAGCATCCTGCAATGAAAAGTCTTGGCATTGTGGTAGTTATAGGAATGTTTTCGGTGGTGGCGGCTGCGTATATTTTTCCCCCGATGCTCTACAACTTTTTGGTAAAAGAGCGCAACGGCAATCCGCGAATATTTCCTTACACTTTTAGAAGTATGGCAAATTCGCTGTTTTATTTTCTCAAGTTTTTGTGGATATGCATTTTGATGCGCGTCTACACCATATTTGTAAAAAACCGCGACAAAATACACACCCAAATGCACCGCTATGTGCAAATGATTTACAAGGCTCCGCGCGTAAAATTTGAAGTTTCAAACCCCAACGGCGAAAAATTTTCAAAGCCATCGCTCATAATTGCCAATCATCAAAGCAGTTTTGACATACTCGTCATCAAGAGCCTCGCTCCAAAAATTCTTTTCCTCACCAACGACGCTCAGCAAAAAAACTTTATCTACGGCAGTTTTCTCAAAAAAGCCGATTTTTACCCGTCGTCGCTTGGCTACGATGTGCTTACCGAAAAATTCAAACCGCTTGTAGCTCAGGGATATTCTATTGTGGTTTTCCCCGAAGGAACACGCTCAAACAACGGACAGGTACACCGTTTTCATCAAGGCGCATTCTATTTGGCAAAGCAACTCAACCTCGATATAGTGCCAGTGGTTTTGCTCGGGCTCAACCTCATTTTCAAAAAAGGCAGTTTGATTGTAAACCCCGGCAAAATGGTGTTAGAAATTGGAAAACGTTTCACCCAAGACGATCCTCTAATGGGCGATACCACTTTGGAAACCGCGCGAAATTTTCGTCATCATATCATCAATCGATTGCAAGATATGCAAAAGCAACATCAAAATACCGATTTTTACCGTCAGTTGGTGTTTCACAACTATCTTTACAAGGGAAGCGAAATTGCAAACACTGTTAAAAAGAATCTCAACGGTAATCTCGAATATATTGATAATTTTGAGGGCGCAACTAAGCATATCGACAACTGCGGCTACGGCGAAATTGCTCTTATGTTTGCTCTTGTGCATCCCGAAACTGAGGTTACAGCTTCGGATCCAGACCCCGACAAGATTCTCGTTGCCAAAAACTGCGTCTCTGTTCCACCAAACTTAAAGTATATCGGATAAACCATGCGACACCTTATTATATTAATAGCATTTTTTGTTTCGGCAAATCTTAACGCGCAAGAATACATACAATTATGGGGAAAACACCCCGAAGATTTTCGCAAAAAAGCAGTGCGCCTCTACCATATACCCGCCGGCGAAATGCAAAGCAACAAAGCCATAATATTTTGTCCCGGAGGCAGTTACTGTTATTTAGCAAAAGAAAACGAAGGTTTTTCACCAGCACGGTTGTTCAACAAATTTGGTTACGATTGTTATGTGCTTATTTATCGTCGTGGAATGCGTGGCAACCGTTATCCATCGCAAATTCAAGATTTGCAAATGGCTATCAACTACATCAAGACAATGTATCAGACATACGACACTCTCGGAGTTTGCGGTTTTTCGGCAGGAGGGCACCTCAGCGGCACGTCTGCAATATATTTCGACAAGGATTTCAACAATCTTTTTGACGACAATTTGCCCAAAAACTATTTTCGTCCCGATTTTGCAATTATGATTTACCCCGTTATAACTATGCAAGACGGATATGTGCACAAAAAATCACGTAGAAACCTGCTTGGGCAATACTACACCGAGACTGCCAAAGACAGTATGAGTCTCGAACGCCATGTACACAATCAAATGCCGCCGATATTTGTTATCAATTGCACCGACGACCCTATTGTTGATTATCACAATGCATTGATATTCAACGATTCACTTAACTCAACATCGGTTAAACATTACTACAAACTATACAACCAAGGCGGACACGGATTCGGCATCAAAACCGAACGGATAAAATCAGAGGATAAATCCGCTGCTTTGTGGTACGAAGATTTTTTCAAGTTTATCAACGAGTGCTCGCATTAAACATTATGGCTTGATAAAGCAGCTGATAGCGTTATGATCGGAAAGATATTCGGGATGAGTTTGGAATCCCCACGACTGCAATTCGGGCGAATGAAGAATATAATCGATACGAAACTTTAAGAATTTCAACGACATAGTAGTACCAAATCCCGTACCGCTTGAGCAAAACGCATCTTTTAAATCGCCTCTAACTTTTCGATAGCAATAGGATACGGGAGGCTCGTTAAAATCGCCGCAAACCACCACAGGATATGGCGAGGCCTTTATCATAGAATCTATTGCCGCAGCTTGCATACTGCGTTCAGAATATGCAGAACCTATTTTTTGGTAAATATTTCTAAAGCCTGTAATATTTTTGCTGTTGTTTTTATGGTCGAGACTATCAATAAAACTATAATCGTCGTAGCCCAAGTGAATAGATTTTAAATGGATATTAAACACACGGATACGCTTGCCATACACCACAGCATCGGCAGTAATACCGTTGATATGATTGGCGCTGTCAATAATATAACGGCGGTTTTCAAGTTTAAACCGCGAAAAAATCACATATCCTTTGTCGGTTTTTAGCCAATGCTCGTCGGTATTATAATCGTGAACAATATAGGAAGCATTCAATTCATTACTGATGATGGTTTCGTTGTTGACACTATCGGCATAACGAGCGTAAAATTCCTGAAAGCACACTATATCAGGCGATTGAAAAGCCAAAAATTTAAAAATCTGTTCGCGTGTGTTGCCGTTTTTATCTATCCAATTGTATCTATCCAAAAGTCTGACATTAAACGACATAACCTTAATAGCCGAATCGTTGGTGCCATTTCGGTTGCCATTACTAAAATATGCCGAAGGATTCAACTGAACTGTATTGCGTACAAAACCAATCCCAAGCAGCACTACGCCTACCACTATAAAAGCAGCTTTACGTTTAAGAACCAACAACACAACAACATACAAGATATCAATAGCAAGTATGTATGGGAAAGCCATTCCCACAAATTGCGGAAACTGAAACACTTCGGGATTGATATACACTGCAGAATACGCCAACAATGTAACAAATACCAAAACCGCCGTAATGTAATGTTTACAACGGCTAAGTATTCTCCAAACAATATGTCTGCGGTTTCCGCCTTCGTTTTCCATTACTGGATTTGCATTAAAGTTCTTCTACAAACTTAGGAATTTCTACCACAGGTTTGTTTTTGTCGAGCAAAAAGGTCAAATATGTAATTTTTTTACCCTCGGCAAGAAACATTTTTTCGTAAAATGTTTGAATATCAACTGCCACTCCCTTAAAATCAGAAGCATAAAGGTTGTCGGTGGCAAACTCTGGGGTAATTCCGTTGGCTTCGAGCAGAGCCTTTGTGTAAAAATGCAACAAACGGCTATCGGTTTTTAAGTGTATCCGAGCACCGTTGACACAAATTTTACGATAAAGATTTAAAAAGTAAGCCGATGTAAGACGTTTGTTCTGTTTTTTGGGCTGCGGGTCGGCAAATGTTACCCAAATTTCTGAAACTTCGTCTTGGTCAAAAAACTTATCTATTAAATCAATCTTAGTGCGCAGAAAACCCACATTATCAAGATTTTGCTCCAAAGCCGACTTAGCTCCCGTCCAAATTCTTGCACCCTTGATATCAATACCAATATAGTTGCCAGAAGGGTTGTTTTTGGCAAGTCCCACTGTGTATTCGCCTTTGCCACAGCCGAGTTCAAGTGTTAAAGGGTTGGCGTTGCGAAAAAAATCGTCGCGCCATTTTCCTCTCAATATATAAGGTGTGCGGTTAAACGAAACATCGTCTGGTTGCACAACGTTTTTAAAATCTGCCATTTCGGCAAATTTGGCAAGTTTGTTTTTCGACATTTTACTTATCTGATTTTGGATGTTTATCCATTATGATGCCTATTTCGTCGATACATGGAAGTTTTTCCATACGCATACCATGCTGAATAGCAAAGCGGTAGTTGCCCGTAGTTGGAAATCTAACGCCTGTTTTAAAAGGTATCTCGTAGTCGATGATATCAAGTGCAGGGTCGCCTGTGGTATGCCCCTGTTCGTCGGCAAGTATACATTCAAGCGTATCAACCTCCACTACATTTTCGGGCGAATATGTATTGATAAAAAGCCAAAGGTTGCGCGACTGAAAATACACATTGCTCCTGATGGCAATTTTAATATCATAAAACTGCGCCGAATCGTCTACCGGCACTGTAATATTAACCAAAGAATCCATGTGCCACACCATATCAGGTATGGTAACGCGCTCCACAAAAACGCGGTTTGGGTTGCAAGATGCCAACACAAGCGCCAATAATCCAACAAACAATAATTTTATTTTCATACTAAAAAAATATTTTCTGCAAATGTAGTTTATTTTATAAACGCTGCCAAATAAAAATGGAACTATATTTGTAAAAAGGCATTTAAAGACAACAAGAATAATGTAAAAAACAATGTACGTAAGCGAGGAACATCGAAACATATTGAAGTTCGACATTTTTAAAGACCATGTCGGCATACTCAACTTTGTGACTACAAGTTTTCAACCCGACGTTGACTACGGGGTATTCAACATCGGATATTCTGGTATTGGCGACTTTGTGGTTAACAGAGTAAAACTTGCTATGACATTTGGACTTACACCCGAAAATTTTGTGTTCCAAACTCAGGCGCATACTGCCAACTATCACATTGTTACACAAGAAGATGCTGGTGCTGGATTTTATCTAAAACAAAACGCCATTCAAGACAACGATATTTTAATAACCAATCAACCCGGATTGTGCCTTATTACACGCAGTGCCGATTGTGTGCCGGTGCTAATGTATGCGCCTAAGGTAAAGGCTATTGCTGCTATTCACTCCGGACGCGAAGGATGCAGATTAGGTGCAGCTCCCAAGGCCGCCGAAATACTTCACACCCAGTTCGGAGCATCATACAACGACATTCTTGTAGGCATTGGTCCGCACATTTGCAAAAACTGCTACACTGTAGACCGAGAGTGCGCCGACAACTATTTGCAACGCAAATACTACGCTCCCAACATCGTAGAACTTGCTGAATATGGTAAGTATACCATTGATATGAAAAAGACCATCATCGGCGACCTCATGCACATGGGCATACCTATCAGCAACATTGAGCAAAGCAACCTTTGCACTAAGCACCATGCCCCATCGTTTTTTTCGGCTCGCAATGGCAACAAAGAACGTTTTTGTGCTGGCATTATGCTGCTATAAAAAATTTAGCCCAAGGTGCACATTATTAAAAAAATGAGTATTTTTGCACCAATCAATTCTACAACAACATGAAAACTAAAATCGCATTATTTCTTATGCTCGCCTTCGTGGTATCATGCTCGCAAAAAAGCACACAAACCGAAGGCGAGGTCAGTATGACAATTAAATCAGAAGAGAGCCCTGTAACTATGTCGGTATCCTCAGCTCCACAACCCACCGAACAGGCACCAGAAACCGACACAATAGTGGTAATCCAAGAAACCGTCACTGTTCCTGAAGCTTACAGCAAATTCAACCTCGATATTATTGACGACGATTCGTTGACATCTGCCGACAACGACACCATAGCAGTTGACGATGTTATCCCCGATTCTACCGACAGCAACAAATACCGTCAGGCTTACCGCACAGGCATTTCGTTTGGCGCAGTACGAAAAGGATACCCAAACAAAGAGAAATTTTCTGAAATAATTTTGCAAAACGAACAAAAAGGCGATGCATCTTCGGCAGCAATTATGATGGCTGGAAAATATTTTAAAATGCTGCAAATGTTTGCCGACAAAACCAAAGACGAAAAACGGTTGAAACAGGCTATCGATGGTCTTGATAATCTTCGTGGCTATATCAACGAAGCTTTGCAATCAAACAAAGACGTTAGCACAAACATTCTTTTGCAAAAAATATCGGATAACGCCATGGCTTGCCGCACCGTTTACGAAAAATGCAATGCCGATTACGACGGACAAACCGATAAATACCGAGCTCTCGCCGACACTATCAGCATTATGCAGAAAAACCTTTTTGCAGAATAACATTATTTAACTTGTAGTTAAAATTTGATTGTGTAATTTTGCAGCGTTTCAAAAATAAATTACAAAATGAAAGCATCAAAACTGATTATTTTATTTGCCGTAATGTGCATTGCGGTAGTATCTTGCAAAAAAGAAGAACTGCAAATCGACAAAGATACCGACGTTATAAAATCGTATCTCAAAGAACACAACATCAACGCTCAGGATATCGACCACGTTTTTTATGTAGAAAATGTTGTAGGTACAGGCGAACAATGTGAAATGGGCGACACAGTATTTATCAAATATTCTTACAAGTCGCTCAAAGACCCTAACAAAGTATTAGTAAATCAATTAGACATTGCTGAACAGATTTTTCTACCATATTCTCGCTCTTCGAGCTCAAGCATTCTTTACGGATTGCAAATTGGTTTGCCCACAATGAAAGAGGGAGGAAAAACCACATTTTACATTCCCGCTTCGTATGCATTTGGTCGTGATTCGCTTTCTAATGGCGAAACCAACGCAAATCTTATCTTCGACGTAGAACTCTGCGAAATTTACCATCGCGACAAACGCCACTAATTTAGGTGCGAAAACGATTTCTGATATGAAGAAAAAAGTGGTTATAGGCCTCAGCGGAGGTGTTGACAGTGCAGTGTCGGCTCTATTATTAAAACAGCAGGGCTACGATGTGCATGCTCTGTTTATGATCAATTGGAAAAATAGCTCAGTAACACTCTCAGGCGATTGCACTTGGGAAGAAGATCAGCTTGTGGCTCAGATGGTTGCCAAGCAAATTGGTATTCCACTGCATGTGGTTGACTCTTCAGAGCGATACATGAGCCACGTGGTAGACTATATGTTCAACGAATATAGCCGTGGACGTACTCCAAACCCCGATGTGCTCTGCAACCGCGAAATCAAGTTTGAAATCTTTAACCGTTACGCCCAAGAACTTGGTGCCGACTATGTTGCCACAGGTCATTACTGCCGTCGCGACGAGATAGTAGGTGCCGATGGTAAAACTTACAGCCGTTTGCTTGCAGGGTCTGACCCTAACAAAGACCAAAGCTATTTTCTTTGTCAAATGAGTCAAGAGCAATTAAAAAATGTGCTCTTTCCCATTGGCGATATTATTAAACCCGAAGTTAGGCGAATAGCCGCCGAAGCCAATCTTGCATGCGCCAAACGCAAAGATTCTCAGGGTATATGCTTTGTGGGCAAGGTTGATTTGCCTGTTTTTCTTCAACAGAAACTTAAATCTAAAGAGGGCAATATTGTAGAAATCACCGACGATGCGTTTGTATACCGACGCCGTCACGACAACCCCGACGACCTTGAAGCGCTTGCGAAACCATACGTCTACACTCCCGATGATGGCTTTATCATAGCCAAACATATTGGTGCTCAATATTACACTATTGGTCAGCGAAAAGGTTTGAATATTGGCGGACACGAAAAGCCTGTTTACGTAATTGCCACCGACATTGAACGAAACATTATATACATAGGCATGGGCGACGAGCATCCAGGTCTGTTTCGCAAGGCTCTTTTTATCAACGAAGACGAAATTCACAACGTTCGACCCGATCTTGCCTTAAAAAATGGCGAATCTCTCCGTTGCAAGGTGCGAATCCGCTATCGTCAGCCGCTGCAAGATGCCGAAATTTTTAAAACCGAAAAGGGAATTTTTATAAAATTCGATATTCCGCAAAAAAGTATTACCCCCGGACAATTCGCCGCTTGGTACGTAAACGACGAACTTATCGGCTCTGGTGTAATAGCCTTTTAAAGCCATTCTAAGGGCATTTATCCACCCAAAATGTAACATCATCAAAATAATGTTACACGAATAATTTAAGCATGTAACGCCATTAGGAAACACAGGAAACAAAAGGCGGTTTTATGAAACAAAAAAAAAATTTTTAACCTTGCAACATCAAAAAACACAATTGTAACAAAAAACTTAGGTCAGCTACTTTTATCGATGTATATTTGCACATCGTTTAAAAGTATTGATTTAAGTATTAATAGGTTAGAGTAAAAGGAAAGCCGCCCGTAGTGATTACGCGCGGCTTTTTTAATAAACACAAACCCCATGATTTTTAAATCACAAAATAAAATTCTGTTTTTTCTGCGTTGCTCGATACGTGCAAACGGCTATTGTGTAGCGCAAGAAAACTATTGCAAAGCTGCAAACCAAGTCCTGTACCTGTTTCGCCATTTGTGCCACGCGACGAGGCTACTTCGTGAGCGTTTTCTATCTTAGATATTATCTGTGGAGGTATCACCACACCAGTATCCCAAACGCTTATTCGATGTTGTCCGTCTTTTTCGGTTAGTTCTATACCCACAGAGCCTCCTTTGTTGCAAAATTTCACAGCATTCGACACCAAATTGCGCAATATGGTATAAATCATTGTGGCATCGCCTTTAATAACCGAGCCGACCGACACTTTATTATATATAGTAATTTTTTTATTGTCGGCCATCAATCTTACAAGACTTATCACATTGTCTACCACATCGCACAAAACAAAATCGGTAACATTCATCTTGATACGACCTGTAACGCATTTAGAATAATCCAAAAGATTTACCAACAAATCGTATCCCCTTGATGCCGAATCGCGAAGTATGCGGGCATATTCAAGAGCTTCGGTGTAACGCTGCTGCTTAATCACCCTGTCGAGCATATCCGAAAAACCTATAATTGCATTAAACGGATTTCTCAGGTCGTGCCCGATAATACCCATTAATTTGGTGCGCTCTTCTATCTCGGCTTTTAAGCGGAATTGAGTCTCTTTGTAAAGTGTTATGTCAGAGATAGAACCAAAAATCTTAACAATTTCTCCATCATTACCCGTAATAGGGCTGCCTTTGATAGTAATCCATCGCTTTACATGGTCGATAGGGCGGATAATTTCCAAATCAATATCCACCTCATCGTTCTGACCTTCGAGAAAGTTTGTAAAATACTTATAAGCAATTACTTTAGATTCGCGAGTAAACAATCCAAGAAAACCCGAAAAATCGTTGCGGTAACCGTCGTCGATTCCGAGTATGGTTTTCACCTTGCGAGTGCAATTCCATGTGCCCGACACAAAATCATAATCGTAGCAAGGGCTATAAAGATTGTCTAAATACTCATGAATACGCGTAAAATTAATAACGCTATTGATATAATACGAACCGTGGCTTAATTTAGGCGACCTATTTTCGTAATATATGCTCGCCCGTCTGAGTATTTGCGACCCTACAGCGCAAGCCCATTTACCCAATCTTTTGATAGTATGAGGGTCGAATGTGTTATCGCCATGAGGCGACAAGCTGGTGGTTTCTGCCATTTTAAAACCATCGATAAACTCCACTGCTATTGTAACTCCGTTATACACAATGGGTATAATAACGCACAGCGAACCATCGTCAAAAGAGGTCATCATCGCCTCTTTTAAACCTGAATCGATAAAATGCTTGCCAATCTGACCAATAAATTGATAAGTGCGGCGGAAACCATTGTTGACAGGATGACTAACCTTGCCCGACATCGACACTGCCACCAAATCGCCTGTGGTAAAACTTGTAATCAGCATCACAGAATCAGACGATACCACTAACTGCAAATAATTGTCGGCTACTTCGGCTGCCTGCGACACCGGAACACTGCTGTCGTAGGATACGCATCCGCCAAGCATTATGGCTCTGTCTGATATTTTGTCGATTGAAACCACAGTTGATTTGTATCTTTGGTTCACAAATATAAGAAAATATTTATTCGCCGTACACAAAAAAAGAGAAAAATTGCAAAAAAAATCGCACGAATTAACATATTTTTTGACGATTATTAAGGCAGAAATCTCTATATTTGCAAAAATTATACACGATATTATTTAACACATTAAAACAATATAATAATGCAAAAAATTGACAATTACAATTTCAAAGGCAAAAAAGTTATTGTTCGTGTTGACTTTAACGTTCCTTTGAACAAAGAGACTCACGAAGTTTCGGACGACACTCGTATCCGCGGTGCTCTCCCCACAATCAAGAAAATTATCGAAGACGGCGGCTGCGCTATCCTTATGAGCCACATGGGTCGTCCCAAAAAGAACCCCGATCCTCAATTCTCGCTCAAACAGATTATCCCCGCTATCGAAAAATATCTCGGACCCATCAAGTTTGCTGCCGACTGCGCTAACGCTGATGCCGAGGCTAAAGCTTTGAAAAACGGCGAAATCCTTCTTCTCGAAAACCTCCGTTTCTACGCTGAGGAAGAGGGCAAACCCAGAGG
>JAEEGL016443764.1_pt1 | contig 19228 bp, 16 predicted proteins | sample 9134231 | NCBI WGS metagenome assembly JAEEGL01 (sample SAMN16246548, study PRJNA631951) | gut metagenome | biome: gut microbiome; feature: rumen; material: fiber-attached | host: Bos | place: Iran: Karaj | collected 2018-10 | reverse complement strand
TAGCGCATCACGATCATCTTCTTGCCCCCTTTGAGCATCATCTTGTCGTCGGTCACCCAAAGTGCCGTGGCCTCGCGCAGTCCGACCACCGTCATGTCTTGGTTGACGGCGAGGTACTCGTTGATGCGGTCCTGACGCGTCTCGCCGCCGTGCTTAATCATCTTGTCGATCTCGGGGGGCGGGTCGAGATAAGGCGTGTTGATTGGGAACGGCACCAGGTGGAGGCACTTGAACGAAGCGGGTTGCACGATGGGCATGTCGTTGGTGGTGCACAGCGTCGGGCAGGCCACATTGGAGCCGGCGCTCCATCCCATGTAAGGAACGCCCTTCAGGGCCTGTTCGCGGATGGCGTCCATCAGGCCATAGCGGTGCATCTCGGCCACGAGGTGGAAGGTGTTGCCGCCACCCACCACGATGCAGTCGGCCTCCTTGACGGCCTTCACCTTGTCGTCGAAATGATGCACCGAGGTGAAGTTCTCAAGGCCGAACTTGCTGCGGAACACATTCCTCACCTTCGACTCGTAGGCGTCGTAGCTCTCGGGATAGACCATCCCACCGATGTTGACGCCCGCGAAGGGGATGAAGATGATGTTGCTTTCCTTATTAATATGGTTCTCCAAGCAGAAAAGCTCGATTTGGGTGGTAGCCCAGGCGAGGTAGTTCTCGCCGAAGTTGGTCGAATTGCTGATCAGTAGTAATCTCATGATATAAACAGTTGGTTAACGATGGTGCAAAAATAGCAAAAAAGCGATTGCGTGCGCAAGGAAGCGCAAAAAAGCGCCTTATTGCGAGAAAAATATCCATTTGATAATCAAAGCATTGCAAAAATCAGCAAAAATTTTCCCGTTTTTTTGCTTGCATAATTGAAAAAAGCTGTACTTTTGCAGTGTCAAAAACGACTGGACTAGTAGCTCAATTGGATAGAGTCCCTGACTACGGATCAGGCGGTTGTGGGTTCGACTCCCGCCTAGTTCACATAAGGTTCCGCAAAAAGAACCTTTTTTGGCCCATTCGACTAGAGGCTAGGTCGTCAGATTCTCACTCTGGAAACAGCGGTTCGATTCCGCTATGGGCTACAAAAGAGCCGCAACTCGTGAGTTGCGGCTCTTTTCTTTTGCCCAGATTTGCGGCAAAGATTAAAACGGCCTCCGTATTGGTCCGATGACCGTAAAAACACGATTAGTAATAACGATAACGACCATATCTTCAAGCACTAATCGAATGCTAAATAATATGGAGGCTCGTAATATTAAAACCATACATACCTATTTTTGAGCAATTATTCAACCGATTGGTTGCTTCGTTAGATTCTATCGGTTTTGCGTTATATGACCTCCTTCGTCTGTTTGCAGTAGTTTCGGGTCTTGCTCATTGTCTTCCTTTTAACGATAACACTCTTTGTTTCCTTTCCTCGTATTTTTCTCTCAGCATGCCGTATGTTGCGCACAGGTATTTCAAGGCCTCATCAATGACGCGGAGCTCGCTGTCATAATCCTTGCGTTTTCGATAGATAACCATCAACCTGTCGTAAGCGTGGCAGGCCGGGTATGCGTTTTCGCCTATGTTCTGCTCATAGCATCTTATGGCCTCGTCTATGTTGCATTCCTTTTCGTAGGCTGTGCCTTCGTTGTTCAACTTTGCGCAACGGGCAAGAGCCTCGTCTCTTTTGACTTGCTCTTGTTTGAGGTACAAGGTTCTGTTGTAGTCAACATCGGAGATTTCCAGATCGGTTTCTCCGTTTAGCATGGCTCTGCTCATTCTGCCGAACAACTCTCTAGGTATTACCCCTTTATATTCATTGAAAAATGAATCTATGTTTACTTTCATGACTACTTTTCTGTTTTGGTGAGCGATTTGTCTATTTGTTTTCTTTTTCGAATATCTGTTTATACTTTTCTTCTAATTAAAGGCTTAATTTCTCCAAAACTATTGCACAATCCAAATATGGGATTTTGGTAAATCTTTCAATATAAGTAGTATTTACTTTTCAATTGCCTTAGGAATAAATGTGTTTTGGTTGTGAAATAGTCAGTTTTGCCACACGATTTTTCCCTCATTATTGACATAACCCTTCTTGTCCCCAATTTTTATCGAAGCCAACCCATCAATGAAATCATATGCATAGTCAAATTGTGGATTAATAACAATCTTGCCCTCTTTGTTGATATAACCAAACTTCCCATCTTTGCCTCCAAACTTCACACCTGCCAATCCTTCAGAAAACTTTAAGGCAACCCCATCAAAAAATTGCGGTTCAATGACAATCTTGCCCTCTTTGTTGATAAACCCCCACTTACCGCCAATCTTCACGCTTGCAAGACCTTCGGAAAAATACCATGCGTCATCAAATTGAGGTTTGATAACATATTTACCTTTGTTATCAACAAAGCCATACTTGCCATCAATCATCATGATCTCATTACCAAGATACTCCCACTTCCCACCAGCCTGAACTACTGCAACGCCTTCGGTGAAAGCTAATGCAAAGCCGAACTGCGGTTTAACCATATATTTCCCATTTTTGTCAATATAACCATACTTGCCCCCAACGCATACCATAGCAAGCCCTTCACTGAATGGCAAAGTACTATCAAATTGTGGATTGATGACGTATTTCCCCTCTTTGTTGATAAACCCCCATTTATTGCCAATTTTAACTTCTGCTAACCCCTCGGAGAAACGTTCCGCTTCATCAAACTGTGGATTGATGACATAATTTCCTTCTTTATCAATATAACCACACTTCCCATTATACTCATCTACCACACATGCCAACCCCTCAAAAAAGTTACTTGCTTTGCCAAATTGCGGCTTGATAACATATCTACCTGCTTTGTTGATATAACCATACTCACCTGTAACAAACACAATTGCCAACCCATCATGGAAGCGGTTTGCTCTATCAAACAGTGGCTTGATGACAATATTACCTGAATAATCTATATATCCCCATTTGCTACCATCATAGATAGGATAAATAACGGCATTTTCGTTAATCAAAATACTATCATTGATTGGCATTGCTTCACTCTTTTCGTCTTTCGTGATGTTTTCATTGTTTTGGCAAGCTACACAAACAAAAACCAGTGCCAATAAACTTAAAATTTTATTCATGTTCAATTTTGGTTTAATTGTGCAAAGATACGTATTTATAATAAAAATGCAACTTCTATAAAAAGCTTCTTCTCCGCGATAGACACCCTAATGGTCAACGGAACGCTGTGATGCAACTACCAGTACTGCATCACGCACGGCATAGACTGAAGACACTTCGCGTCACGGGAAAAAACCGCGAAAAAGGCTAGTTCGAGGTCTCCTGACTCGTCCCTCATAGAGCCGACAAATTAATCATGGCAAGGATTTTCACCATACCTTAAATTATGTTATTCTTGTGGTGTAGATATGTTATGTTGCGTTTATGTCAACAAGAAAGCCCCCACCAAGCGGCAGGGGCTTTCAAGAACCAAAAACCAAAATTTATGAAACCTTTTACTTGCAGCCATTTGCATGGCCACAGGCCTTAATGATAAGAACCGCTGCAAAAGTATATTTTTTTGGAAACAGTGATGCTATTTTTGGAAAACAAATCCATTTTTTCTTGACAGCGACCTTTTTTCTTCTTATATTTGCAACCCTAAACACAAAAAAGCACTGCACTATGGAAAAATTCATGGACAAACTCACCGAGGCCATTATCCGCAACGACGGACTCTCAGAGACCGAGGCCAAAGCCAAGCTCAACTTGATTTACATTAAAATGGGACAATCCGAAATCAAGGAATTCGTCGACGAATACATCGACTGGCTCATGACCGAGAAGAAGCTGAACTACAAGGCCATTCTTATGACACCCGACGTCCAGCTACACGACATGTTCGTTGCCGAGTTCAAGCACTAATACTCCAACTGGCGCACGTCGAAATGACGCATCTCGTATAGCTCGTCCAAGTGCTTCTTCAACCTGCGTGCCATGGGACGGAAGGTATAGTACGTAATGGTGGCCGAGATGGGCGCACCCACCAACGGTAACACCTTACCCGCTCCCTTCGCAAAGCCCTCCTTCGTCATATTGATACCAATCCATTGCGCTATCTTGATGGCGTATTTCGCCATGAGGGTCTCCGATATCTTGACACTTGCATGCTTCGATGCCTGTGCCACCACCTTTCCCAATGCCTCCACAGCCAATTTGTTACCCATCATCACACCCACAAACAGCGTCATGATGTTGAGCGACTCGTCGTCCAACTGGTTGTTGATGTCGGTCAGCGAAGGCCAGCCGTAGAGATACATCAGCTTTTGCATCAGTGAGAGGATGTGGCCGTAGAACTGCGCGAGGTCGGTGGGGATGGTACCCGCCATCCACCAGCCACCGGGCAAGCCCATCAGCGCCGAGGTACCGCACACCATGGTGAGGTGGTAGCTGATGCACTGGTTGGCCAGCTTGTCGATCTCTTTCTTGGTCAGCACCTTGGTAGGACTGTCGTTGACAGCGGTAATCACCTCCATCGGGGTGCAGAATTTGGTCAGCTCCTTGGTGAGGAACTCATCACGGTCGACCTTCACAAAAGGCAACTTCACACTGGTGGCCAGCACCCTGTTCCACAAGGTCAGGCTCTGCGTGGTTTTTTCATTGGTTTCTTCGCTCATTTCTTTTTCTTGTTTTTTGTTGTTTGGCTATCTGGCGACAGACGCTTTCTTCTATCAGTCGGCTGCCACAATGTGACAACCCTACAAATCCCATACCACAATCCCCCACTCTCAACTCTCAACTCTCAACTAATAACCGTACTTCTCCTTCCACTTCTCGCGCAGGCTTCTCCTAATCTCGCGTTCGCGCGGGTTGTCTTGTGGCTCATACAGCACCGTACCAGAGATGGCTTCCGGCATAAACTCCTGCTCCACGAAATTGCCTTCAAAGGCATGGGCGTATTTGTAGCCGTCGTGATAGCCGAGGTCTTTCATCAGCTTGGTGGGTGCATTGCGGAGATGCAAAGGCACGGGCAGGTCGCCCGTCTCGCGCACCAGGGCCTGTGCCGCGTCGATGGCAGCCACGGCAGCGTTGCTCTTGGCCGACGAGGCCAGATAGGCCACCGTCTGCGCCAAAATGATACGGCTCTCGGGCCACCCGATCTTGTTGACGGCGTCGAAGCAGGTATTGGCGAGCAGCAAGGCATTGGGGTTGGCATTTCCGATGTCCTCGGAAGCCAAGATCAGCATCCTGCGGGCAATGAACAAGGGGTCCTCCCCTGCCTCTATCATGCGGGCGAGGTAATACAAGGCCGCGTTGGGGTCGCTGCCGCGCATCGACTTGATGAAGGCCGAGATGATGTCGTAATGCATCTCGCCCAACTTGTCGTATTTCACCAGGTTGCTCTGGATGCAGTCGGTGGTGAAGTCGTTGGTGACGACCAATTCCTCGGCGGTCTCGTCAAGGTCGTTCAGCGAGGTGACAACCAACTCGATGGCATTGAGCAGCTTGCGTCCGTCGCCGCCGCTGATCTGCATCAAGGCCTCAGGCTCCCTGACGGTGATCTTCTTGCCGAAGTCGTATTCCAAGGCCTTCACCGCCTTGTCCAGGAGGACCTGCAGGTCTTCTTTCTCCAACGACTTGAGCACATACACCTGACACCGTGACAGCAACGGCGAGATGACCTCGAACGAGGGGTTCTCCGTCGTGGCGCCGATGAGGGTGACCAAGCCCTTCTCTACCGCGCCGAGCAACGAGTCCTGCTGCGACTTGCTGAAACGATGGATCTCGTCGATAAACAAGATAGGTGCCTCGGGCAGCATCCGGGCGCGGTCGATGACCTCGCGCACTTCCTTCACGCCGCTGCTGACGGCGCTCAGCTGGAAGAACTGCCGCTTGACCTGCTTCGAGATGATGAAAGCCAGGGTGGTCTTACCCACGCCGGGCGGTCCCCAGAAAATCATGGAAGGCACGCGCCCGCTCTCGATGGCACGGCGCAACACGGCATTCTCGCCGATGATGTGCTTCTGCCCTATATAGTCGTCCAACGTCGTGGGACGAAGACGTTCCGCCAATGGGATGGTTGATTGCATCATTTACTCTTTTAAACCGCGCAAAGTTACAAAAAAAACTTTATTTTTGCATCGATAATCGCATCTACGCACACATTAACCGACACTTTTATCTCCCGATAACTAGCCATGCTAAGAAGAAGACTCAACAAAATGCTGACCTACGGCAAGGGGAGCCAGCTGCTGTTTCTCCTCATAGTGGTAATCATCCTCTTCGTGCTGTTCCTGTTCATCTCCGCCATCTTAGGATGGAACTACGGATGGCAAGACATCATCGCCATGTTCCTCGACCCCGGCGGTTTCGGAGGCGCGGGCGAGCACGACGGATTCCGCCTTGTCGCCACCCTCACGGGCATCTTCCTGTTCTCCACCCTGTTCATCTCGGTGTTCAACAACATCTTCGACAACATCTCGGAATCAGCTAAGACCGGCTCCGTGCGCTACCGCACCAAGAACCACATCCTCATTCTGGGCGTCAACCACCAGCTCCTGCCCATGCTCCATGCCCTGAACGAGGAGAACGGCAAGCAGGACATCGTCATCATGACGAAAAACAGCGTCGAGGACCTCAACGCGGAGATTGCCTCCCGTTTCGCAGGCAGCCGTTTCATGAACCGCATCATCCTCTACCATGGCGCCTGGGACACCATGGACGAGCTGAAGACCGCCATGCCACAATATGCCGAGACCATCTACATCTTGGGCGACGACGGCACCGACAGCGACTCGACCAACATACGGTGCTGCAACCTGCTGAAGACCATCTGCGCCACCGCCAACAAGAAGATCTATTGTTTCATGATGTTGGAGAACGGCTCTTCATTCGACCTCTATATGAAAGGCACGCAGAGCATCAGCACCGACAACCTGAAAATCGACATCGTCAACACCCGTGAATACGCCGCCGAGCAGGTGCTCGCTGGCGACAGCTTCCTGCCCGCCATCAAGGCCGACGACCCACGGTACTCCCACTTCGTCGTGCTGGGCACGGGAGGCATGGCCAAGGCTGTGGCCTTCACCGTGGCGCACCTCTCCCACTACCCGAGGCAGAACGGCGCCATCCGTTACACCCGCATCAGTATCATCGGCGAAGGCATGAAGGCTTGGATGGACAACTTAGCAGCCTCGCGTCCGGGACTCTTCCAACGGGCCCGCTACGTTTACATCGCCCCCGACGGCACCGAGGAACGCCACCTTCCTGAGAGGGACTTCCTCGACGTGGAATGGGAGTTTATCGACATGTCGGACACGGCACCGCAAGCCAGAAAGATGATCGAGACATGGGCAGCAGACCACGAGCACCAAGCCCTGAGTCTGTCCATCTGCCATGCCGACCAGCGCATCAGGACCGCCTCGTTGCTGCATCTGCCACCCGTCGTCTACGACAAGACCCATCCCGTCCCCATCTGCATCTACCTTGAAGAAGACGGCGAAATCGCCCTCAGCGCCATGGAGATGGGCGACTATGGCTTCATCAAGCCCTTTGGTCCGGCGATGGGCAGCAGCAGCGACCCCCTGTTCAAGAACAGGTCGAAACGAGGCATCCTCGTCAACGCCATCTACAACGTGGGCAAGACGGGCATGGACAACTACGACCTCTATGCGGCATGGTACGACGGCTCGGAGACCGACAAATTCGCCAGCACCTATTGCGCCAACGCCCTCGACTTCAGATGGGCCAACTTCGATCCGTTGGGCGACCGCGAACCCATCTACGAAGCCGAACACCGCCGCTGGATGATGACGAAACTGCTCATGAACCTCGAGCACCCCTGCATCGTCCCCTACGAAGAAGTGGAACAATACAAGATCGACAACTTCAAAAACATCATCGACTGGATGCTCGACACCTACAAGGAGAAAGGCGAGTTCCCGAAATACAAAGAATAACACCATGGAACAACAACTCAAAGTCATCAGCATCACCGAGAGCATCGACATGGGCAGCCGCGACTACGACTGCGAGACGAAGTCGTTCAGGCTCTCCGAACTCACCAAAGACGCACGATTAGAAGTCAGCGAATCGTGGGGGCAACCAAACCCCGACGACGCCGACGACACCATCCACATCGTCTGGGAACTGACCGACCTGGAACTGACCGACGACGCCCTCTCATTCACCATGATGGGCGACCGCTTCACGGTCAACCGCCATTGGCAGGTGCTCGGCACCGACAGCTACGACATCCCCAACGCCTACATCACGGAGTCGAAACGCCTCATCTTCTTTTTCGACACCGAAGAGAGAGCCGCCGAGAGCCAATACGACCGGCTGAAAGTGCTCTACGACCAGATGTCGGCCAACGAAGAGGGCGGCGACTTCTGGAAGAACATCCCCTTGGCCAAGGAAGCCCTCCATCTCATCAAAGACGTGGCGCCCCATGAAGACGACGACATCCTCAAAGAGTTCTGCGAGCTGGTGGTGGACGAGAAACTGCTGCTTGAAGCCGACACCCCACGCCTCATCCTCTCCTTCATGGACTATTGGCACGTCATGGACGAAAGCACCTACAACTGGGAAGAAGACACCACCCGCCTGATTCGGATGATCGACCCGGCGACGGAAGAAGAAGAGCGGAAGGAGCTGATGATGCACGACCGCTATCTGCTCTACGACCCAGTGCAACTCACCGAGGCATGGGAAGAACATATCTACGACGTGGAAGCAAAACTCGATGAGATCTTCAAAGACCATCCGCGCCACATGGGTTTCTGCCACCTCTACTGGTCCGAGAAACGCACCGTCTTGGCCAAATACGGCATCGACTGGCGCTCGCCGGCGAGGATGAACCCCAGGACCATGTTTGATTAAGCCATTAAAAACACAACAATAACACCATGAGACACCTTAAGACCCTTCTCGTCATCACGTTGCTGGCCATCTTTTCGGACTCCCAGGCCTGCACCAATTTCCTCATCACCAAAGGCGCCAGCGTCGACGGCTCCAACTTCATCAGCTACTGCGCCGACTCGCACATCCGCTACGGCGAGCTCTACTTCACCCCTGCCGCCGACTGGCCCGCAGGCAGCATGCGCGTGTGCTACGACCGTGGCACCAACGCCCCACGTGGCAGCGTGCCGCAGCCCGCTCACACCTATCAGGTGGTAGGTTATATCAACGAGAACCAAGTGGCCCTCGGCGAGACCACCTTCGGCGGCCGCGAGGAGCTGATGGACCCGACAGGCATCGTCGACTACGGCAGCCTCATGTTCATCGCACTGGAGCGTAGCACCTCGGCACGCGAGGCCATCAAGATCATGGCCGACCTCGTGGAGGCCTACGGCTACGGCAGCGACGGCGAGTCGTTCTCGATCAGCGACGCCGACGAGGTGTGGTATATGGAGATCATGCCCAAGGGCTATACGCCGACGGTGACCAAGACCGGCGACACCATCAACGCCGACCGCGGCGCCGTGTGGGTGGCCATCCGCATCCCCGACGGCTATGTGAGCGGCCACGCCAACGCCGCCCGCATCACCACCTTCCCCTTGCGCAACGGCAAGACCTCCATCACCGACAAAGACTGGAAGAAACTCTACAACAAAGAGGTGGAAGTCGTCTATTCGCACGACATCATCGACGTGGCCCGCCGCCATGGCTACTTCAGCGGCAAGGACAAAGACTTCGACTTCAGCGCTGCCTATGCCCCCGTCGACTTCAGCGCCGCCCGCGTGTGCGACTTCCGCGTGTGGACCATGTTCAACAAAGTGTGCGACGGCATGGACGAATACTGGGACTACGTCACCGGCAAGGACCTCACCCACCGCATGCCCCTGTACGTCAAGCCCAAGGACAAGGTCAGCCTCAGCGACATGATGAGTTTCCAGCGCGACCACTTCCAAGGCACCGAGCTCGACAAGACCCAAGACGTGGGCGCAGGGCCCTTCGGCTCGCCCTTCCGCTTCAACCCGCTCTATTGGGAATACGACGGCAAGCCTTACCTCAACGAGCGCAGCATCGAGGTGGTGCAGACGGGCTTCTCCTTCATCGCGCAGAGCCGCTCATGGCTGCCCAACACCATCGGCGGCATCATCTGGTTCGGAGTGGACGACACCAACTCGACCGTCTACACGCCCTTCTACTGTTCCATCAGCGAGGTGCCCATCGAATACCGTTCGGGCAATGGCGACATGCTGACCTACAGCGACAACGCCGCCTTCTGGGTCTTCAACCGTCTGGCGCATTTCAAATACCTATTCTACAACCGCGTCATCGGCGACATCCAAGCCGTGCAAAACGAGCTGGAGAGCGGCTACCAGGAGCAGGTCAACTATGCCGACAACCAGGCCTTGAGCCTCTATGCCCAAGACCCGAAGCTGGCCGTCGCCTACCTCACCGACTTCTCCAACCAAGCGGGACACAACACCGTAGCCACCTGGAAGGAGCTGGACAACTATTTGTTGGTGAAATACTTAGATAGCAACGTAAAACAGGAAGAAAACGGCGAGTTCAAACGCAACGGCTACGGCTATCCCGCCCGACCCAAGCAGCCCGGCTATCCTGATTCGTGGAAGAAAGCGGTAATTGACCAGACCGGCGACAGGTTCAGAAGGCCATAAACTTCTTGATCTCCGCCTCATCCATATTGCGGAGCCCATATTCACGCACCACCACGCCGTCGTCCATGAAGACGACAACAGGCAGGTTACCGCTGACGGCCTTCAGAAGAAGCGGCACCTCGGGATAGATCACGTCGCGATAACGTGCCGACTCCGACTGCTCGTAGAACCTTGCGACGCTTTCCTCATTGCCAATGAAGAGATAGGTGATACTCTCGTCCGGAAAGCCATAGAACCGTTGCATCAGCGAGAGCTTTTGCGCCGCCACCTTGCAGTACTCACAAGCCGTCGAAAAGAAGCAGACCACCTGCTTGCCTTCGCGCAGATGCAGCGTATCCAAAGGAGCCGTGTCGAGCATCTCATCGAAATACTCCATCTGCAGGTTCTGTTCAGGGTCAGAATCCGATATCATGTTGTCGGGCGGCGAGGCCAAAAAGACACCGACGGCAGAGGCTATAACGATAAGACATAGGATAATCCAGCGGAATGGTGTCGTCCAGCTTTTCATCTTGAATATCCAGAGGAAAAGCAGCATCAACACCCCGTTTTTGATGAGACTCTGCTTGGGGTCGAGCTGAAGGAAGTCGCCAAAACAGTGGCAACTGTCGGTGCGGCCGATGACGAGCGCGTAGATTAATAATAAGGTATAGCCTGCCAACATGGCCATGCTCCCCCACCAATACAGTTTGTGCAGGGTGTGGCTTATCAAGCCAAGGCCGAGGGCCAGTTCCAGGATGATGGCCAAACGGGCGACGATGAAAGAGAAGTTAAGGCTAAAGAAATGGTAGCTGTAGACGTAGATCTCGAAACGGTCGACGCCGACGATCTTCAAGACGGCCGACACGATGAACACCAGGCCCAGAAGGACCTTCAAGGCCGATTTGCCGAACGAGCGGGAAGCCTCCAACGCTTACGGTTTGTTGTTATGGTTGTTGAACAGGTTCTCCCACCAGCTGGGGTTCTCGCCCGTCACCTCGTATTCCGACACTTCCACGCAGATGACCTGCGTCCAGCCGTTGAATTCCCTCGACTTGTCGGCACAGGTGGAACCGTCCTCGATGGTGTAATAGTCCTCGCCGAGATTCACCACCTCCTCGTTCTCGATGGAGGTGCACCGGCAATACCGCGTCTTCTTGCATGAAGGCAGGACCAGTATTAGCAGCGCTACGACAATCAACAAACACTTTTTCATTCGTTTGGGTTTTATTGGTGCAAAAATAGTAAAAATAAGAACATCATCAGATAAACGACGAAAATTTCCAATTATTACAGTTAGCATCATAACCCTATAACTTTCTATATACAATAGAAAGAGATTCCCCTTCGCCATGCTCGGGGAATGGAGTAAACGCAATGAATTATTATGCGGCGGCTGGTAGAGTCTCTTTCGTATCGAAGCTTTATATGCCGCCGCCTTTATAATGACTTATTCTTACTCCATTCCCGCAGGGAATCTCATGCAAATTCGGGGTGCAGCTGGGCAAATTTCCGATCATATTGACGGATGCGGCTCAGCGAGCGGCGTGTCCACACGAGGCGCAAGGCATCGCGTTCCTCCTCGGTGAGGTGCCAGTCGATGTCGGTGGAGGCATGGAGACGGTTGGTCAGCGAATAGAGGAGCAAGGCCGCCGAGACGCTGATGTTGTAGCTCTCGGTGAAACCGAACATCGGGATGCGGACGTGCATGTCGGCATGCTCGACGGCATAGTCGGAGAGGCCGAGTTTCTCGGTGCCGAACACCAAGGCGACGGGATGGTCGAGGGGCAAGGTGTCGGGCGTGAAGTCGTCGCGATGCGGACAGGTGGCCACGATCTTGTAGCCCTGCTCGTGCAGCCGTTCGTAGGCCGCCGGCGTGTTGAACTCCTGGCTCTCGTAATAATACATATTGAGCCACTTGGTGCTGCCCAACACCACGTCGGGATTCACGTCATAATGGTTCGTGTTCTCGACGATATGGATGTCCTGGATGCCTCGCAGGTCGCAGCTGCGCAGCACCGCGCTGGCGTTGTGAGGCTGGAAGATGTCCTCCAAGACGACGGTGACATGCCGCGTGCGGTAGTCGAGCACCTCCTCGAAACGCTGCCGACGCTCGTCGGTGATGAAGGGCGTCAGAAACTCGAGCATGGCTTTGTCGCGGGCCGCATCCTGCTGCAATTCAAGGCCCTGCATCTCTCTTCCGTCGTATACAATCGATCTCTTCATTCGGTCATTATTTGGATAAAGCACTGCAAAAATACGAAAAAAGAAAAATTTCAAGAAAAATGGTCGAAGGTAAGCCGAAAAAGCGTACTTTTGCACCCAAAATTTTGAATAGTTATAGTTATGGCAAAGCAAAACACTAAACAAGGAGACGAAAGGCTCGAAAACGTTGAATCAGCCTTAAGCAAAACCGAACTTTGGATCGAAAACAACCAGAAGATTCTTTGGATTATCCTCATCGCCCTGTTGGTCATCGGCGTGGGTATTTTCTTCATCAACAAATACCAGAAGGAGCGCAACCTGAAGGCCCAAAACCAAAGCTTCCCGCAAGAGATCACTTTTGAAGAGCAAGCCACCAAGGCCGTTGACTTCGCCTCATATTACATGGAGAACGAGAACTACGCTGCCGCTCTGAACGGCGACGGCGAGAACGTCGGTTTCCTCGACATCGTCAACAGCTACGGCTCGACGAAGGCTGGCAAGCTGGCCGCCTACTACGCCGGCATCTGCTACCTGAAGCAAGGTGACTACAACAACGCCATCGAGTATCTGAAAAAATACACCAACGACGACAAGGTGTTGGCTCCCATGTCGCTGGGTCTCATCGGCGACTGCTATATGCAGCTCGGCGACCAGCAAAACGCCGTCTCTTACTACGAGAAGTCGACCAAGAAGAGCCCCAATGAGTTCTGCACCCCGATGTTCCTCCAGAAGCTGGGCATGACCTATGAGATCATGGGCAACAACGCCAAGGCTCTGGAAGCCTACAAGACCTTGAAAGCCGACTTCCCGAACAGCAGCGAGGCCTTCGAGATCAGCAAGAACATCGCCTACCTCGAGCAGAAGATGAAATAAAGACAATCCAACAAAACAACATAATCCTGGCTCTTCGGGGTCAGGATTTTTTTTGACAGCCCATGGAACACAAGATCAGAATCGCTTATTTCGGCACGCCCGAGTTCGCCGCCTCGCAGCTCGAAGCCATCCTCGCAGCAGGCTATGAGGTGGCCGTCGTCGTCACCATGCCCGACAAACCCGCCGGCCGCGGACGCCAGATACAGTATTCCGACGTCAAGAAGACCGCGTTGGAGCATGGCCTGCCCCTGCTCCAGCCCGAGAAGCTGAGAGACCCGCTGTTTCTGGAGCAGCTGGCTTCTTACCAAGCCAACCTGTTCGTCGTGGTGGCTTTCAGGATGCTGCCTGCCGTGGTGTGGCAGATGCCCAAACTCGGCACCTTCAACCTCCACGCCTCGCTGCTGCCCCAGTACCGTGGCGCGGCGCCCATCAACTTCGCCATCATCAACGGCGAGAGCGAGACGGGCCTCACCACCTTCTTCCTCAACGAGGAGATCGACAAGGGCGCCGTCATCATGCGCGAACACGTCAGCATCCGTCCCGACGAGACCGCAGGAGAGCTTCACGACGAACTGATGCTGTTGGGTAACAAAGTGGTCGTGGAGACCATCCAAAAGATCGAACAAGGCGTTGTTGAAGCCCTGCCTCAAGAAGAGCTCGCCGAAGGCCAAACGCTGAAGCCCGCTCCCAAGATTAGCAAGGAGTTCTGCAACGTCGACTGGCACCAGGACTGCCTGACCGTCTACAACCACATCCGCGGGTTGTCGCCCTACCCTGCCGCCCACTCCCAACTCGTTTCCGAAGCTGGCGAACGCATCGACATGAAGATCTTCGCCGCCGACATGGAAGCCTGCGAAACCGGCATGACCGTGGGCAGCGTCGTCACCGACAACAAGAAATACCTCAAGATAGCCGTCACCGACGGTTTCATCCACCTCACCAAGGTGCAGCAAGCCGGAAAAAAGGCCATGCCGATAGAAGACTTTTTGAGGGGCACGCAGCTCAACGGGCTCTGGAAAACGGCCACGGAGTGAACGAAATAGGCCATTTTTACCTTTTTTTTCTATTTTTTCGATAAAAATGATGCATTTTTTCTCGAAAATGCTTGCATTATTGAAAAATACATTATTTTTGTCGGGTAAAAGTTTAACCCTAATTAAAACTTACTATGAATAAAGTAGAATTAATCGCTGCCGTGGCCGAAAAGGCTGGCATGACCAAAGTCGACGCTAGAAAGGCCGTCGATGCCATCATCGAAGTTTCCAAAGCCGAACTCAAGAAGGACGGCAAGATCGCCCTCGTTGGTTTCGGTACCATGGGCGTGACCAAGCGTCCTGCCAGACAAGGCCGCAACCCCAGAACGGGTAAGACCATCAAGATCGCCGCTAAGAAGGTCGTCAGATTCAAACCCGCTGCTAACATTCTGAAATAATACAACTCATTTCAGGAACTAAAAAGAGCCGTTGTCACCGACGGCTTTTTTTGTTGTCCTTTCGCTTCACCATGCCGCCGTCCTCCACCAGCAACACGCCGTTGTCGACGAGGTAACGGATGGCGTCGAGCACCTGCGACTCCTCAAACTCGTCGCAACGCGAAACGACCTCCTTTATCGGCAGCCCCTCCTCACCCATCACGGTCTGCAGCCGCTCCTCGATGCTGTCGTAAGGCACCATGGCCTGCCGTTGGCACACGTCGCAGCGGCCACAGGTCTGGCGCGTCGTCTCGTTGAAATAACGCAGCAGCTGCACACTGCGGCATTCCAGGTCGTTGCTAACGAAGTCGATGACGGCTTTCACGCGTTCCTCGGCATCGCGCTTGCGGTCGTAGTAGTTCTCCTTGGAGAGACCGAAATGCCGGGTGTCGACAAACTCGGAGAGGAAAAGGATTTGCGGCTTGTCATTGCGTTGCGCATAGGAAAGGAAATGATACGACTCCAGCTTCTTCAGCTGTTCCACCACCTTGTCGGCCGTCAATCCCGTTTTCTTCGCCAACGTCTCCTCGCTGACCTTCACAAAATCGGTCATCACGCCGGGCAGGCTGCGCAACATGCATTTGATGAGCTCGCCATATTGCGGGTTGTTGACTTGGAAGCCATAGATGTCGTCGCGCGACACCTTGATCATCACCTTGGAGGGCTCGTCGAAGCTGTCGGAAAGGGCAAAAAAGCCTTCCTTCTCAAGGATCTTCAAGGTGTGGAACACCTCAACCATAGTGAATCCGTAGCGGTTGGCGAAGTCGCCGATGACGAAAGGATACGACATGTTCTCCCCTGCCCCGATGGGGATGTTGAAGTAGTTACCCAGGGCATTGTATATCAGCTTGATGCGATCGAGCTCAGGAAACGACTGCGCGAGGTTGTCTTGTAGTTTCTGTATGTCGGCGGGCGAGATGAGGAGGAAAGCCTCGGAGGGCTTCAGGTCGCGGCCGGCGCGACCTGCCTCCTGGAAGTAGGCCTCGATGCTGTCGGGAAGGTCCATGTGGATGACGAGGCGTACGTCGGGCTTGTCGATGCCCATGCCGAAGGCGTTGGTGGCGGCGATGACCTTCACCTTGCCTTTCATCCAGAGGTTCTGGCGTTGGTCACGCGTCTTGGCATCCAAGCCAGCATGATAGAAGGTGGCGCTGATGCCCACCGAGTTGAGCCAGTCGGCAATGACCTGGGTGCGCTTGCGGTTGCGCACATACACGATGGCGCTGCCCTCCTTCATAGCCTCCAACTTGCGGCGCAGCACACCGTATTTGTCGGCCTCGCGGACCACGTTGTAGGTCACATTCTTGCGCTCGAAGCTGCTTTGAAAGACATTCTTCTCCTTGAAGCCCAGACGCAGCTGGATATCATCCACCACTTTAGCCGTCGCCGTGGCAGTGAGGGCCAACACAGGTGTCTTGGGCATATAAGGCCGGATGTCGGCGATCTTCAGATAAGGTGGACGAAAGTCATAGCCCCACTGCGAGATGCAGTGCGATTCGTCGACAGCCAGCAGGCAGACCTTCATCCGCTTCACGGCTTCAAGGAAGGTGTTGGTTTGTAGGCGCTCGGGCGAGACATACAGGAACTTCAGCCGCCCAAAGACCGCCTGGTTGTAGGCCAGCTCCAGTTCATCGGGGTGCATGCCCGAGTAAATGGCTGCGGCAGGGATGCCTTTATCAACAAGATGTGCCACCTGGTCCTTCATCAGCGCGATGAGCGGCGTGATGACGAGGCAGAGGCCCTCCATCGCCATGGCCGGTACCTGGAAGCAGATGCTCTTGCCGCCGCCCGTGGGCAGCAGCGCCAGCGTGTCCTTCCCTGCCATCACCGAGTCGACGATGTCTTCCTGGAGGGGACGGAACGAGGGGTAGCCCCAGTATTTTTGCAATATGGCACGGGTGGCGGCGGACATGGTTACTTCAGCTTCTCGATCTCTATTTGTAATTGAAGCATCTCGTCGCGGTACTGCGCTGCAGCCAAGAAGTCCATCTCCTTGACGGCCTTCTCCATGTTCTTCTTGGCCTGCTGGATGGCGCGCTGCAGTTGTTTCTTCGACATGTTGGCATGGCTTTCGGCAGCTATCGTAGCGCCGTCGCCCGTTTGCCCATACGACACTGGCGCAGGCTGGCCTCTCAAGGTACCCAACGAGTTGTCGATGGCCTTGACGATGGTCTTAGGGACGATGCCGTGCGCCTCGTTGTAGGCCATCTGCTTGGCACGACGACGGGCCGTCTCTTCGATGGTCTTGCGCATCGAGTCGGTGATGGTGTCGGCGTACATGATGACCTTGCTCTCGGCATTACGCGCGGCACGGCCCGCCGTCTGCACCAAGGAACGCTCCGAACGGAGGAACCCCTCCTTGTCAGCATCGAGGATGGCCACGAGGCTGACCTCGGGCAGATCCAAACCCTCACGCAGCAGGTTGACACCGACCAACACGTCGAAGTCGCCCAGGCGCAGGCCTTGCAGGATCTCCACACGTTCCATGGTGTCGACGTCGGAGTGGATATAACGTGTCTTGATCTTCAGGTTGTTGAGGTAGGTGTTCAGCTCCTCGGCCATGCGTTTCGTCAGAGTGGTGACGAGCACGCGCTGGTTCTTCTCCACCACCTTGTGGATCTCGTCGATGAGGTCGTCGACCTGGTTCAGGCTGGGACGCACCTCGATGACGGGGTCGAGCAGGCCCGTGGGACGGATGAGCTGCTCCACAAACACGCCCTCGCTCTGCTGCAGCTCAAACTCGGCAGGCGTAGCGCTGACGTAGATGGTCTGTCCTGTCAACGACTCGAACTCATCGAACTGCAAGGGTCTGTTGTCCAGTGCCGAAGGCAGGCGGAAGCCATACTCCACCAAGGTCTGCTTGCGCGAGCGGTCGCCGCCGTGCATGCCACGGATCTGCGGGATGGTGACATGGCTCTCGTCGATGATGGTGATGAAGTCGTCGGGGAAATAGTCGAGCAGGCAGAACGGCCTCGTGCCCGGGCTGCGTCCGTCGAAATAGCGCGAGTAGTTCTCGATGCCCGAGCAATAGCCCAGCTCCCTCATCATCTCGATGTCGTAGTTGACGCGGTCCTCCAGACGCTTGGCTTCAAGGTTCTTCCCTATCTCGCGAAAATACTCAGCCTGCTTAAACATGTCGTCCTGAATCTCGGTCACGGCCGAGTTCAGCTTGGCCTGCGAGGTCACGAAGATGTTGGCAGGGAAGATGGTCAGTTCCGAGAGGTCCTCCATCTTACGTCCTGTCACGGGGTTGAGCATCTCTAAGCTGTCGATTTCATCGTCCCAGAACACGATGCGGTAGGCATAGTCGGCATAGGCGGGAAACACGTCCATGGTCTCCCCTTTCACCCTAAACTTGCCTTGCGTGAACTCAATCTCGTTGCGCACATACAATGCCCCCACCAAGGCCTTGGCCACCTCGTCGCGGCTGATCTTCATGCCACGCTCCAGATAGATGACGTTCTTGCCGAAGTCGTCGGGGTTGCCGATGCCATAGAGGCACGACACCGAGGACACCACGATGATGTCCCTCCTTCCCGACAGCAAGGCCGAGGTCGTCGCCAGGCGCATCTTGTCGATGTCGGAGTTGATGGCGAGGTCCTTTTCTATATAGGTGTTGGTGGCAGGGATGAAGGCCTCGGGCTGGTAGTAGTCGTAATACGACACGAAATAGTTCACCGCATTCTCCGGGAAGAACTGCTTGAACTCGCCGTAGAGCTGTGCCGCGAGGGTCTTGTTGTGGCTCAGCACCAAGGCGGGCCTATTCACCTGTGCCAGCACGTTGGCGATGGTAAAGGTCTTGCCCGAGCCCGTCACGCCTAATAGCGTCTGGGCACGGTCGCCACGGTTGAGGCCGTCCACCAATTGTTGGATGGCTTCGGGCTGGTCGCCGGTGGGTTGGAATTCGGAAACGAGTTTGAAGTTCATAATTTGCAAAGATACGAAAAAAAGTCCCAACCGCAAGGGCTGGGACTTCGTTGTTATCGTAACAATAACGCGATTTACTTCACCTGGTCGACGATGGCCTTGAAGGCTTGAGGATCGTTGAGGGCGAGGTCGGCGAGGACCTTGCGGTTGATCTCGATGCCCGACTTGGTGAGC
>JAEEGL013157714.1_pt1 | contig 19228 bp, 25 predicted proteins | sample 9134231 | NCBI WGS metagenome assembly JAEEGL01 (sample SAMN16246548, study PRJNA631951) | gut metagenome | biome: gut microbiome; feature: rumen; material: fiber-attached | host: Bos | place: Iran: Karaj | collected 2018-10 | reverse complement strand
ATCATAATGAAGTTTCATATTATCTTTATCACCGACGTGTGTATCAGTGAGTTGAAGAATACGAAAATCATCTGAATAGTTCATTTTCAAGACATAATCTTTGGCTTCATAGTTTTTAACCGCACATGCGGAAAGACAAATCGCCATTATGCTTGGAAAAAGAAATAATCCTTTTTTACTCATATTGTCTCCTTATAATGCTATCTAATATTTTAAAACATCATTTTAAATGTTTCATTAGTTTTGATTTTATGAGTTTCAATAATCTAAATATGTAAAATAAAACAAACATTTTTCAGTTATAATTTGTGTATAAGCATAAATATATGAATAAAAAAGAATTTGACATTTTACGTAGCCGAGAACCAGAAGCATTTCAATATGTTGATAATGGTGTATTAGAAGGTCCTAATTGGGAAGGTATTAAGGGCTTATATTTTTTATCCAACAACCAGATGATTAGCAAAACGCTTGTTGAAAAATGCGCAAGAAATCTTCAGATTCTACTTTTTGAAGAAGGTGTTGTTGAAATAGAGGAACGTGCATTCTTTGATCATAGATGCGAGCATATTGTCCTTCCTAGTAGTCTTAAATATTTAGGGGCTGAAGCCTTTTATAGTAAAAGCCTTTTATCAATTGATCTTCCAAACATTTTTCTTAAAGAAATACTCTCTAACAATTTATTAAATGAATTCCATTTTGTTGGAGATTACCTATTTTGCAAAAAGAATACTCTTGGAGGTCAACACATTTATATCAAAACCACTGACTTTGATTATGATCTCTTTGAACTGTTTGAAGATTTATCTTCGGTTCACATTTCCACGCCAGACGCTTCGATATTATTAAAAACATCAGTAGTGCCAAAATTAATAAATACTATTTATGTAAGTTCTAAAAGCATGAACTTTGAACACACAACAGAATATTTAAAAGATCTATCTGGAAACATTATTTTCGTTAAAAAGAAAAAGAAAATCGCGTTTGGCCCTTGGTATACATATATAAGCGCTTTTCCTGAAATGGAATATATGAGCAAGAAAAGTATAGAATACAGTATTTTCGCCAATCCAAACTTTGCATGGAATCATGGAATCATTAAAAATAATTTTAGGATGGTTGTTTATATTCCAAATAAGAAGAAAATAATGCTTAATAGCTGCGAGTTGTTTTCTCCTAATGTTTTGATTAATCACTTTGATATCGAAGAATTAATAATAATTAATTACAACCTTGATTTGTTTGATGTAAGCACTCTCGTTATTGCTTTGCAATTGTTTGAAGAGAGTTGCAAAAATCCTAAAACTGCATATCTTCATTGGAAAAGACCACTGAACATTATAGTGCCAAAAGATAGTAAGTTTGGCTCTATCCCATTACTTTTTGGTTCATCAAACTATATGCGTATAAAGGTGGAAGATGTTGACGAGCCAGATGAATTTATAGAATAAAAGGACTAAATAAATTAGAATATGATTACTTCATTTGGTAATCTAACATTCACTTGCTAAACAGATGCCATCCAGTTTTAATGGGTGGCTTTTGTTTTTGTACGTTTTATGGTACAATTTATATACATTAAATAGCATAGTTGAATTTATATTTTATGCTTATTGCAGGAGGTATTTTTATGTCCGAAAAACCAAATGATACTGCTAGACTTCAGTTTTTAGCGGTCCTTGAATACTTGCTAACTAAAACAGATGAAGAACATTTATCTAGAACTTCAGATATTCAAAAATATGCTGTAGAACAATATGGCGTAACTCTTAGAAGAGAACAAGTTAAATCCATCGTTGAACACATTTATGAATTATCTAAGACACGAAAAAAGGTTTTGCCATACGAAATTAGATGCTCCTGCAAAACAGGCATTAATAGAAAGTATTATGTCGCTAAAAAGAAATTTGATACTAATGCTATTGTCAAAATTTGTTCAGCAATCTTAAATGAGAAAACAGTTAGTAATAGTGATGCCACTTATTTGGTAGACCAATTAGTAAATGATTATGTTGTGACAAATAAACAAAAAGAAGTAAAAAAGAGAATTAGCCAAAGAAACCGCAATGTCAAAAAGATGGACCCTGCACTTTCTAGGCAAACAGACCTAATTTATGACCTCGAATTAAGCCATAACGTTTTTAAGTTCTCGTTAAAAGCGACTTCAGATGATGTCTTTGAGCAAAGCGGCTATTCCTATACTCCAGATATCATCAAAATAGAACCTCAAGTTGATTACAATGGCGTTGTAATTAAAGTAGAAGAAGAAAAAAAGTCTAAACACCTTTACGTTTTTATCTATTTACAAGAATTAAAAGCAGTTATCAAAACTAGTATCGACAACGTGATTAATATTGAAGACTGGGGCATTCCTTACCGTAATGGAAACACCAATTTATTGGATGAAGAAGCCCAACTTGGAAGAATATATAGAGAACGCATTGACCACAGAACGGGAGAACATTTAAGTCCATATACGACAGTTCAAAGAGTAATGGAAAGAAAGTGGGGCAAAAACCCAATCCTTTACGAAACCGTTACATTCAAATTCTGCATCAACAGAAAAGATAAACTAGATAAAGCTTTGTTTAATAGGACAAAAGAATCATTTGAAAAGTTCTTTGAGTGTCCAATGCAAAGCGAACGAAAAGAAAGAGAGTGTATTTTTGACAAAGGAACTGACTATGAAAGAACCGTGACCGCAGTTGATGTATACGTAACAGTAAATACAGATTTCCACACATTTAAGAAATGGGTCACGGAAGAGGCTTTACTACTTGATAACATTGTGGTTATGACACCAGAATTAAGAAATTGGAACGATCGTCTTCTTGAAGGTTTGATTGAAAGATATGCTAATCGCCTTAATAAATATGGCTATCGTTATCAATATGTGGTTTCAAAAACATTGACTGAACAAGCTCAAAAAGACCAAGAAGAATATGAAAAAGAGATTGCGGAATGGAGAGCTAAAAGAAAAGCAATATTAGCAAAAGCCACAAACAATAATCAAGGTTCCGAGCAAAAATAATAACAATAACAAAGAGGATTTTGGAACGGAAGTCCGATCCTCTTTTTATTTTACCTGAATATAGAAAAGTACTAATTTTAGTACAAAATATTGGAATAAAAATCATATCTAAATATAGCGGCTAAACTATTGACAAGAAAGCGAGGATGAAGATGATAAATACAACCGCAAATTTTAATGCTGCTCAAAATATAATTGATGCTTTAAAAAAGAAAAGTAAGCGCTCGTTTGCTTATTGCTCTAAATCTCTTGAAAAACAAGCTTATTACTTTTCTCCTGCTTATAGAGATTTTATCTTAAAAGTATTAAATAATAATTCATTAAAGATTAAAAATCTTTATAAATCTGGTTCTATCGAATCTATTGATTATGAAAATGATAATAAAGATAAGTTAACAAAAAGAAAAAAGAATCAAATTTATACAGACATTAGTGATAAAGACACTCTTCCCCACGAACTTGGCCACGCAGTTGACTTTTGGTTTGGTAGAGAAAAAGCATTATCTACTTTAGTTTTAATTGAAGAAGACAAGACTCTTTATGATGTTTTTACTGAAGAGTTTGAAAACAAGTATCAAGAACTCTTTAAGTTAGTAATGAATGAATATAAAGAAATAATAAATTCAAACATTAACAATAACGCCTATGACATCTTGATTGACAATATGCCTAAATATAAAGAATTAAGAAGTCTAGACATTAATGAAAAAGACAAAGAATTAATTTTAAAAAGAAAGAAACTTCAAAGTGAATTATACAAATCTGGTTTTGTTGAAACTTATTATCTTCTTTTAAAGAAAAAATGTTTCTCAATTCTCAATACAAAATACTCGCCTATATTAGACGCGTTATCTTCTAAATATGATTTTGAATATCTTTGTTTAGATCATCACGAGAGTGTGTATTACAAATGTTCGAAATACCGTCCAGTTTATGAATTTTTCGCAAATGTATTTGCCGCTAAAGTAACATCTAAACATCTTCATTTTGATAATTTAATAAAACTTCTTCCAAAATCCTTTAATGCTTTTGAAAAGTTATTTGTCATTTTTTATGACCATCTTCAAAACAATAAAAGATTTAACGATGTGAAATTAAAGAAAGGAGTCTCTAATGAACTATAAACAATTTTTAAATAAAAAGATAATTAATAAAAATAATGAAAATGGTGTTGTCACTTTTATTGATGCTGAACATATAAAAGTTAAATATTTAGAAAAAGAAACAACCTATAATCTTGAAATTTCGTTTAAGAACAAATATCTAACTATTGTTGACTCCAAATTCCAATCTTTAATTGAAGAAGATCTTTTAAGCAAAGAAAACAAAAGACTTCAAAAAGAGAAACTAATCGAAGATAACAACAAGATTGTCATTAAAAGAAATAAAACAATCAATCAACAATATAGAAAACTTTCTAAAAAGAATAGAGAACTATGTTCTTTGTTTGGAAGAGATTTCGAATATCCGCCATATAAACGATTTAAGAAGAGATATAAATACCTCATTAGAGAACCTCGCGCTGAGGGGATCATCGCACAGACATACGGAAAGTGAATGCACTAATTTCCGCACAAAATAGGGGTATACATTATTTCATTAAAAATCGCGTTTTATAATCACAATCAGAAAGCGGGGTAGACATATGGACGATTTAACAAAAAGAATGACAGATGAAGAAGAACTCGAACAATTCGAAGATGATGAAGAAGAGTTCGAAATGTTTGCGGCAAGACGCCGTGTTATTGAAAGAGGCGGTAAAGAAGAATTAGCAACAAAAGAAAATGTTCCTTCTTACCAACTAATCAACGCTACAAAATTAGAAGATGGCGAAGAACCATTAGGCCGTGTTATCGGTCACGTAAACCAAAAGAAAGAATTATTATCCGTTATTGAATGGTTCAAACGTTCCAAAGAACTTAAAGCCAAAGGGGTTTCAATTCCTAAAGGCGTGATTCTCTTTGGACAACCAGGTAACGGCAAATCCTTAATGATTAAAGAAATTATTAGATGTTCCGAAGCACCAGTATTTGTGTTCCAAGGTGAACAAGCAAATGTGGTGGAAGGCATCTGCGAAACATTCAAAAAGGCAAGAGAAGCGGGTCACGCAATCATTGTCTTTGATGAATTAGACTTACTTATTAATAAAGAAAGAAGAGTTGTGCGTGCACTTCAAGAAAACCTCGATGGTGTTGAATCTGAAGATGACATCTTAGTGCTTGCAGCAACTAACTATATTAGAGAAATCCCTGACCCATTACTTCGTCACGGAAGACTTGAAAAATTAATTAAGATTCCTTTCCCAACTGGGGAAGAAGCTTTAGAACTCCTTAAAAAACACTTCAAAGAATTCAATCTCAAATTCCCAGAAGATTTCGACGATGAAGAAGTCGCATTATCGCTCAATGGCATTAGCTGCGCTGGTGTTAAAGCAGTGGTCAATGACTTAGTCTTAAGAAATGGGTTTGAAAATATCACTTCTGAAATGATTGATAATTCTATCTATAACATCACTGATAGAGTTAAAGACACACCAGAAGAAGATAACTTAGAAGTTGCTATCCACGAAGCTGGTCACGCAGTAGTGGCCAAAGCATTCCCGGAATACTTCATTATCAATAGATTGAATATCTCTGGTGCAAGCGGACAATTCCACGCAAAAGAAGTTGAAAGAGGTTTCTGGCCATATGAGAAAGTAATCGCTGATATCAAAATCTCAATGGCGGGTGTCCTTGCTCAAAAAGTCTTGTGCGGTAGAGGTTCAAGGGGCTGCGATGATGATTTACAAAACGCAAGAATTGATGCCTACAATATGTTCAATATTTGTGGTTATTCATCTTGTTGGGAAACACTCCCTGTTATCAAACCAGGAGCAAGAACGGATACAGTCTACAAAAGAAGAAAGATGGAAAGAAAGATTGAAAAGCTTCTCAAGAAATGTGAGAAAGAAACAATTAAGTACATCAAAAACCACAAACAACAAATTACTAACTTAGGGAAACTACTCTTTGAAAAGAAACACCTTAAGTCATCAGAAATCCTATCCGCTATTGGGTAGGATCTTCTGAGAAAGGGGGAAAAGATGAAAAAAGAACGAAAGAGACTTGTCTTGTCTAATGATCCTATCATCGCAAGGCAGCAAATTGGCGAATGGACTAGACAATTTTGGGAAGAACATGAAGATTTAAGGAAGTCATTAGCAGAAGGTCCAAAACCGGAGGGTGATGAATGATAACAACCATCAATGATGTTATTGAAAGATTTAAAGACAAAAAAGAATTCTCTCTTTCAATGATTCAAAGAGAAATGCCTATTGGTTTTGTCCAAGCAACAAAACTTATTAAAGAACTTGAAGATAATCAATTCATCATTAAGAAAGAAAACAACAAATATGTCTTTAATAAGAAGAAAATAAAAGATGAACTAGGAATTGAATTTAGGCCTTCTATTAAACTAATTTTCCTTGATGTGGATGGTGTATTAAATTGTTCCACAACTAAAGAAAAATGCGTAGTTTATACGGGAATTGAAGAAAAAAAGGTTGCAATTCTTAAACAAATTGTTGATGAAACAAACGCGAAGATAATCTTAATTTCTACCTGGAGATATGCTTGGTATAAGTTGCCACAGCTCAAATCTCAACAAGATGAATTAGCGGATTATCTTGACCAAAAGTTGTCCGCCCAAGGACTTGCTATATTTGATAAAATTGATAATGAAGCCATTGGTAGAGGGAAGGGAATCTTGGACTACCTCAATCGTTTGAAGTTAAAGGATATCGACATTGATAGTTTTATTGTTATTGATGATGAAATCTCTGATTATAAATCCACACGATTAATGTCTCATTTAATTCAAACTGGATATAAGGATGGTTTACTAAATAAACACTTAAGAAAATCAATTAAGATATTGAACGCTTATTAGGAGGATAACATATGCTAGGTGCAATTATTGGCGACATGGTGGGATCTGTTTATGAGTTCCATCCAATCAAAACAAAAGATTTCGAACTTTTTGACACAAGGATGAGAATGACCGATGATTCCATTCTCACTTTAGAAGTAGCAAAAGTTTTAATGAACCATTTTCCAATTGATTATTCGAATGAATCTTTAGAATCAATTAAAAAAGATTTAATAACCCATTTTGCAATCGCTTGGTCAAAAAATCGTGGAGCCGGTTGGGGTGGTAGGTTTTATTCTTGGTGTAGCAACGCATATAGATTAGGAACTGCTGAACCATATAATTCATTTGGTAATGGTTCCGCGATGAGAATATCTCCTGTTGGTTGGATTGCTAAAAGCGAAGAAGAAGTTAAGGTATTGTCTAAAACCGTTAGTGAGATTACCCACAATCATCCTGAAGGCATTAAAGGTGCCGAAGCCGTGGCCATGTGCATCTTCCTTGCTTTGCATGGTTCTTCTATCGAGCAAATTAAAGAAAGAATGATTAAAGATTATTATCCCGAAATAGCTAATTTTGATTTTGATGAGTTAGTTAGAACTTATGAATTCTCTGAGATTTGTCAAAAGAGCGTGCCTCAAGCTATCTACTGTTTCTTAATTTCCACTAGTTTAGAAGACGCAATTAGAAACTGCGTCGCCATCGGAGGAGATTGTGATACAACTGGCGCAATGGCTGGGGCTATCGCTGAAGCATATTATCAAAAGGATAATCCATCAAAATTCGAAGACAACTACCTATATATGATGATTGATCCAGAAATAGAAAAGATCATAAAAGATTTCCACCAAACAATTGGTAGCAAAAAGTTTTTTATGAAGATAGGAGAAGATTATGAAATCATTTGATGTTAATAAAGTAATGAATGAATTAATTAGAACAAATCCAAATGGGTTCATTAATGAATGCCATTTCCAACTCGAATTTGGTTTTGCACTTAAAAGAGTGTTTCCGAGATATACGATTACGTTTGAGTGGAACCAAAACAAAAAAAGAATAGATTTAATTGCAGATGATAAAAGGGAGAGGATTGGATTTGAGTTCAAATATTTCACCAAAAAAGAATCACAACCTCGATCTCTTAAATATGGCACAAAAATCTCCTTTAAGTCTCATAGAAATGCTGATCTTCATCGTATTGGTTTTTGGAAGGATATTGAAAAACTAGAAGGCCTTTTGAACGATAAAAGAATTAATAGTGGATATTGTCTTTTCTTGACCAATGATTTCAATGCATTTGATAAAACTGAAAACGCAGACAAAGACTTTGATATTTCAAATGGTACAAAACCCATTTCATCACACCTTATCCATCGTACCAAACAAGGAGATGTTGATTATGAAGCCAATGTATTAGGGAAATATACATTAGAGAACAAAGTATACGGAAATGATTTTTACTACCTTATTGTGCCTATTTTTTAATAATATATTATCTACAAAAAGAACCTCAAAAATGATATAATTAATATATCCATAAAGAGTGTGGTTAGGGACAAGCCCAGAGATCCACCGACAACCCAAGTAATGTTGGGTGCCAAAGCTTGAACGATGGGAAGAAATATAAAATATAAAATATTGCTCCTGTCGTAACGATGGGAGTTTTTTAATTCCTCTTTATGGTGATTTTAAGAAGGAGGAATTATGGAAGACTTATTAGAAAAAGATTGTATCGTTATTGCAAATGAATGTGGACTTCTATCTTTGTGTTCAAAATACAAAATCCCATGTAAATTTGTTCATTCTAGTTTGTTTGATGGCGATTCAATCCAATATACATTCATTGTTTCAAAAAATGGCGTTAAGAGATGCGCTGATGATGTTCCGCCTGATTTAACGGTTTTTAGGACACTCGAATCATTAAAGTTTTATCTATTTATTAGATCCTTATTCAATGGCAAAATCGTTGTCCATAAAGAAGACTATCATATTTATTTAAAAACGATTAAATGTCTTAAAAAAATAGGAATTAAAACAATTAAAGACAAAACATATTTTGATGGAGCTAATTTTTTTCGTGTCTCGCGTGGATGTTTCAAAGAACTAAGTTATATTGAATTTAAAATTACAGTGACAATGGCGAACGGCCTGTCATATAAGGCAAGCATATTTTTACGCGATTTAAAAGAATTTATCAAAAATAAAAGCAACTACAAAAAATACATAACTTACCGTCAAACTAAAATAGGAGAAGAATAATGAACAACGATAGAACAAGACCATTTTTGTTATCCCCGATTTACCATGGAGGACCTTTATCTTGGATGGAAAAATATTTTAGGGGCAGATTAAAAGTATTTAGAGAAGAAAATCCCGATTTTAATGAATTTTTGAAAGAAGTTGAACAAGAGATTAATGATAGGAAATTATCTTTTTGTGGAAACATTCTTTCCTTTCTACAAGGTGAAGCCAAACCAAATTGGGTATGCACTAAAAAATCACTGCTACATATGTTTGTTAAACTATATAATTATGATTTTTCCGCATCTCAAACAGTTGATTATATTGGTAAGTGTCATAACGCGTATACATATCTTGTTAATACAAAACTAAAGATTTCTAACGAATATAGCATCAGTACTATTAATACTCGGTGGGACTTTTCCGCAAGAGATTGTTTGGAAATCACATTGTCGCCTATCATTGAACCAAAAGACTTAGATGATTCTTTCTTTATTAGAGTCACTTTGTGCTCACTAACAGAACGAGATACAGATGTTGATTATCAAAGTGACACAAAAGTAGAACTTGCCGCGGATAAGGATATATATAAAGATGCTTTGTGTCTGTTTGATTACTATCAAGGGAATACCTTTTTAAATAAAGCTCTCAAATTTACAATAGACTCACTTATCAAATATGGAGTAATTAGAAAAGTAGGACATCTAGAATATGTAGATTGCTATACGTTTAAAAAACCACATTCCTATAGGATTGAAATACCCAAAAGGAGTTGATGATATGCACAACATTTTTGGTGTTGAAAGGCATTTGTCTAAAATAACAACTTCTTTGTGCGTTGGTGGTGGCAGCGGATCTGTCATCTTTAGCGCCAATGGTGTCATTGTTAAAAATGACATTTCTTGCATTGATGAAAATTGTTTTGATGAGCGTTATATAGGCCCTGGCGGTTATCTTATTTTCAAAGGATTTGTCAAAGTTGGACCACGCGCTATAACATCTTCACTTTTCAAAGATATCGTTTTTGAACAAGATGCTTCTCTTAATGAAAATGCATTCTTTTCGAAATTAGTTAATTCAAATCTCTATAAGAACTTTATTTTATATAGCAAAAAAGGTGGCAATGTTGAAAGATTTGCAAAGGAACATGGGTTTACATTTAAAGAATTACGTAATTTTAAACAAACCTTAGATGGCAATAAATATCCTTTAACGTGCCAATATAAGAAAAACATTGAATTTAGCAGAGGCACAAAAAGGATTTATGTAAATGAAGACAGATTTATCTTCCTTGATAAGGCAAAAAAGAAGAATGGTAATTATGTTTTCTTCCAAAGCCCCTTTATTAACGGCAAATATTTAAAAGAAGTAGAAACAATTCTTAGTCATTGTGAAAAAGACAAACAACATATGATCTATACAGGGATTGATCAAAAGTGGTTTTATGTGACACTAAATATTTTTAATGTTAAAAAGTATGTGGCTGTACTTGAAAAGACTTTTAGTCATACAGAAGTGTTAACATATCTTCGAAGACTCAAAAGAATATGAAACTTATATTTTTAGACATTGATGGTGTGCTTAATTCATCTTCTGGGACTGGGCCATATATTTCTGATATGGAAGTAGATAAGCTGGCTCTTTTAAGAAAGCTAATTATTGATACACGTTCCACCGGAATAGTTATTACTAGTGACAGAAGATATTCTAAAGTTGATATGAAAGAAAAATTAAATGTCTTTGAAGAATATAAAATACCTATTATCGGACAATTAAGACTTCCAAACGAAAATGATCCTGATGATAATCGTGGGAAACAAATAATGGATTATATAGCAGATCATTCAAATGAGGTTGAAAAGGTAGCTATCTTAGATGACATTGATGACGGCATATCTAATCTATTCCACGAAGATTTTATCTTAGTAAACCGTGTGTTTGGGCTAAATGAAGAAGTCTATAAAAAGGCCGTTAAGATACTCCTTTAAACATATTTGTACATAATTGCGAACAAATCGGTAGCCTCTCTATATTTATATATTTTGTTTGTGAATAATTGTGGTAAAAAGGAGCATACGCTAATGAATTACTTAAACTTCACAAACCAACATTCTTTTATGAATGCCATTCAAAAAATGTCTAATGATGACATTACTCTTCATAGAAAATCTATAACTAAGTTATTAGAAACAATTAAATTCGATTACAACTTATTTAGAAGTAATCTTTATTCCAAATATATTATTAACGCTAAAAAATTGTCTTCCTTAAAAGACGAAATTTTTGTTTTCGAAAGTTATAAAAAACTTTTAAAGAAATTATTTAATTATTCTTGTAGCATTAATAAATCTTTAAATGCTTATAAACAATTTGATGATTCTTCATTAGAAGACTTTGATTGTGATAGAAATGAATCTATCAACATAATTGAAGAAACTTCAAACAAAATTTCTAACGAAAATGAATCTGGTTACTATGACCAACTAGAATCATTATCAACTTTAGTTATGAATCAATCAGCATTGTTTTATAACAAGTTAACTAATGAATATTTATTAAATAAGGATTTTATTAACCAATTTTCAAATACTCCAAAAAATCTATTTGGAGGTTTAGATGAAAATAATAATCCTGATTTTAAACATTCATTAAATACATTTATATATCAACTTGTCTTTGACATTGATTTTGTCGAGGGCCACATTTAGGTGTGGCCTTCTACGAAAGGAATAATTATCTATGAAGTTTGTCAGAAATATAAATCACAAAAATGATGTTGAAGATCTCGGGGCTGCTATTCGCTTTTTGCGAGATGCATATGAACAAGGGAAAGTGTCTGAAATTGAAAATATGGAAGAAGTGTTGGACGCTCTTGATGTGGTCGAACAATTAGAAAGAGCGTTGCGTTTGCTTGAAGAAAATCATATTGCATTTTAAGGGGAAAATTATGGAAGAAAAGAAGAAACTATATCCTGGCGATGTTGGATATCCAGGAGGCGTTACTTACACCACGATAATAGTGGATGGAAAAGCAAAAGAAGTTAGAACTGAAAAAGATGCCTATGGCAATGTTGTATCAGTAATAGTTAGAGATAAACTATTTGGCATTTTTTAAGATGTATAATAAAGGTAAGTACAGAAATATGAGCAAGAAACCAATTTGCGTAAAAGATTTAAATGAGTTATTGAAACTGAAAAAAGATGGTTTTGAAATTTATCAAAACAAGAATTATTTAAGTTCCCTTAATGAAAATACCGAAATTATTGTTGTCGGGACTTTTATCCCCCAAAACATTGATTACTTTTATTTTGGCGACAAAGGTAGAAAACTTTATCAAAATGTTATAGATGCCAGTAGAGAAACTAATTTTGATGAGGAAAAAGAAGCAATTAAGCGCGAAACTAATGCCAACAAAAAACAGCAACTGCTAATAAAATTTATTGATCATTTAGCGAAAGAAAAAATAGCTTTTTGCGATTTATTTAAAGACACTCTTCAAAAAGTTGGAGAAGTTACTGATGGTACTATTGTTGCATATACAATTGATAATGATTTTATTTCAAAAATTAACAACCACAAAAGTAGCATTTTAGTCGTTCCTGGTTCGAGATTAGCCGAGGAAATTTTAAGAACTAATGTTACTAACAAAAAGGCACAAATTAAGTATTGTCAAATGTTTAATGGTGGAAAAAACGATGACTGGATAGAAATATTCAGTATAAACAAGAACATACAAAAGTAATAACGTTAACATATTATGGGCTTATATATTGTTTACACTTCCGATATTAGAACAAGACAATCTAACACTGTCTTCTTTTTCCATCACAATAAGTGTCTTTGTTTAGAAAATAATATTGTATCTAAACCTCTCTTCGATGTGGATTCAAACAACATCGAATCTTATAAGAAAGTAGTGGCGTATTCCGAACAACATAGGCTTGATGCTTATGAAGTGTTTATTGATAACGAATTACTATTAAAGGAAATTTTAGAATTCTTTAGCGACTATTTATTAGATAAGGATTTATCAATTGGATTATTAACCGATGATAATTTACTTATTCAATCGAACGAAGAACTCATTGATTCTTATGGTGCAAGCCATTCATCGTTCCATCCAATATTTGAAGATTTGGTTCTTGAGACAGCACATTCAAAAGAAAAAATGGGTGTTTTAGGATCGGCTCTTTTGAGTAAACAAAAAATGCGAAGACTTGAACCAGCCGGTTGTCCATTAAAACTCAAGAAAACATCAAAGAAATATAAACCAAAACCATCACCTATTGAATTAGATGAATCTTTCCATGATAAGTTTTTAAAACATCTAATCGAATCAGGGAAAGATAATGTAGAAATATATAAGGCTGCTGGAATAAGCAAACAAGTCTTCTCAAAGATACTATCTAACAAAGATATGATTCCTACAAAACTAACAGTGGTCTCTCTATGCATTGGTTTGGAACTAACTCTCAAAGAATCTAAAGACTTAATGCAAGCTGCTGGGTATTCATTATCTAGATCACTGGTATTTGATTCAATTGTTATGAAATACCTCAAAGAAGAGATTTATAATTTCGATCTTATTAATAGTGAACTTAATGAATATAACTGCCCAATCTTAGGGTGGCATCCGAGAGAAAAATAAATGTCATTTCTGAATTGACCAAACTTCAGATTTAATCCTCCATAATGTAGTCACAAAAACAAAACGGAGGATTTAAAACATGAATGAAAAAACAGAATTAGTCATCATCATTGATAGAAGTGGATCAATGCATGGACTAGAAGAAGATGTTATTGGTGGTTTTAACTCACTAATAGAAAAACAAACTAAAGAAGGAGAAACAGTAGTCACTACAGTTTTCTTCAACGATGAATTTTCTTTAATTCACGAAGGCGTGGATATTAAAGAAATCAAACCGCTTGATAAAAGAACTTATGTCCCATCAGGTTGTACTGCTTTATTAGACGCAATCGGAAACGCAATCGGATTAATTAAAGCAAAGCACGCCAAGTTAACCGAAGATCAATTACCTCAACACACAATCTTTTCTATCATGACAGATGGTTTAGAAAACGCTTCTAGAGAATATTCATATAACAAGATTAAATCTATGATCGAACTTCAGAAGAAGTGCGGTTGGGACTTTATCTTCCAAGCAGCGAATATCGATACAGAATATGAAGCACAACGTTTAGGTATTGATGCTGATATGGCTATGAGCTTTGAAGCTAATAGCAAAGGTGTTAAAAAGAATATGAAAGCAATGTGCTGTATGATTAGTGAGAAACGAAAAGTAAATAAAAGGAAGAAATAATATGGATGATAACAATTGGATTATTAAGCTACATAGCGCATTTTGTCTTAATAAGAACGACAAATATATAGAACTTCTTTTAAGGGAATTATCCAATAGCAATCTTTTAGACGAAGTTGATAGTGATGAAAGGTTTGATCGTCTTGTTGATGAGCTAACAATGATTCGCAGAGGCAATAATGGTTTCATGGTGTATAACACATATATGCTATGCAAATACTGTATTGAAAATAATGAACCATATATACTTTCAAATGAAAAAGGATCATTGTTCCTTTATTACTTATTAGGAATTATTAATAATAATCCAATTGATTTCCATGTTGCTTTTGAACCTTATTTAGGAACGTATTATCATCCAAGGCATTGTGATTATTTATATTTAGATATTAGGCCTTCTTTTTTGGATCGGATTGAGGAGTATTGCATTAATTTGTTCTCCCCACTTAATTACTCTTTCATTAGAAATACCGATTCTACGTTTGGGGATTATCATATCAGTTTCCAAGAAGCAGAAAACGAATATATTGTAAATTTTCATTCTTACCATAAAAAAGAATTGGAAAAATTAAAAAAGATCCCAGCATCAATTCGTATAAACAATAAGAATAATGTAGATAATTCAATGATTGATTTAGTATCAAAAACCAATAGTGTTATTGAAGGAAGATTTGTATCAATAGAACCTGTTTATGATAGAGATATGTTCTTTAATAGGTATAAATACTTAGGTATTGAATTATCTTATCGATTTGTTGATACCATAAGAAAAGGTGCTTTACCTAGAACAGACTATTATAAAGACTTCATTAGTGAAAATGAGTACAAGGATTTATTAAAAATAAAGTATTTAACTTCAAGAGCTGAAAGTGTCCAATTAGCGGAAATCAAATACCTATTAATAAATAACAGAAAACAATAACACAATAAAATGTGCACGCTTAACCGAACTTTTTGCCCATTTCAAATTATTAAACTCCCTATTTTGTCATAATGTATTCAGGGAGAACCAATATGGCTGAAAATAAAAGATGGAAAACCAAAGAAGAAGCTCAAGAATACATTTCTAAAGCTATCCAAGAAAACAATCTTGGCCTTTCTTATTGCGCCGCTTGCGATTTTCTAGGAGCAGAACCAGTGCCAAGAAGCAAGCGTAGTAAGAGATTTCTATTGGGAGTCTATGAAGATAGTTTTAACTTGTTCAGCGATAAAGATTTAAAAGATCTTATTTCTGAATTAGAAGACTCTATTCTAACTGCCGAATACGTCGAAAACCACAAATTCAAAGATTTGGACGAAACCTATTTAAGCGCCGAAGATATTCTGAAAATTGCAAAGCACGAGCTTGCGGAAAGGCATTTTCCAAGAAGGCAAAGAATGGAAAAACGCTATAGAATCCAAAGAGCAAAAGCGCGCAAAAAAATAAATAATTTCAGAATTTTCTTCTTCAGTTTATCGAGCGTTTTTCAAAATTGGTCTTCATGGTAAAATAAAACTAACAAAACATATTAGGGGGAAACATATGTATAAGTTAACAAAATACGAGCTTATTCATTTAAGCAACGATGAACGCGATAGAATTTTTGATCGTGTCTATAACAAAAAGGATAACAACTATCATTATTTAGCGTTTGAAAGACAACTAGGAGGATATTCTCCTATTCATACATTCATTTCAAATAGAGATGAATCTATTATGAGAAATGAAAAAGACATCTTTGAAACACTATTAGCCAAAAGAGAAGTGTGCTCATTATATCCAAGACTAAATTTAACTTTATATCCAGTCACAAAAATAGAAAATTCAGAATACGAAATCGATTTAGAAAACATCGATAAACACTTTGCGGATATTTTGGAACTCAACGACGAAAAATATAAAACAAAATTTTTATTTGTTAACTTTGGACAAGGTGCCACAAACTTCAACCAAAAATTAATTATAAAAAAATTGCGCGAACTCTATAAAAAGAGCAAAATACTTCAAGCCATTTATATCGAATATTTAATGGAGGAAGATAAGACAAGCATTACTATTGAAGGACCAGTTGTCAAAGAAGGACAATTCTGTAACAACCAAGAAATAGAATTTGTTAGACTCCCTAATCCGGTAAGAGTATGCGCAGGGGCTTTTAAAGATTGCAAATCACTTAGATATGTTGATTTTGGTTCGGGCAATGGTGATGTAATTATCGAAAAAGGTGCTTTTGACTCCTGTATTAATCTAAAAGATATGGTCTTTATTTTGAAAAAAGATACAAATATCACTATAGATGAAGAGGCTTTCAGAAACACAAATCAAGTAATTGCATTCCATGTTCCAGTGGAAAGTTTTAAATCTTTGGACGAATTTGCTAAAAGTCATAATTACAAGATTAAAAAAGTCCTCTAAATGTACTAAAAGATGTACAAAAAATGGCTGCTCAATTCGAGTGGCTTTTTTTGTGTCATAAATATAGTCATAAAGAGGTTGTCACCCACCTCGCCAGCGAGAGTAGTAAGTTACTGGCCCTAAAAGGATATAACTAATACGAGATGGCTAAAAAGCAACGACCCGTTTCAGGTCAGAATGAAACTATGCTACTGAGTTTAGAATAGCTGCGCCACGAGGAGATGGTCAGGTTGGTAACGGTAGGGTCCGGTGAGCAATCAGCCAACCACTTAAGAGGGCGACTTCCCACCAGCGAAAACCTGGCTCTGATGGATTCAGAATAAAAATCACGGTATGTCACTATTGCAAAGGGTAATCTTGCAATGACTGTCAGGGAAAGAACTGACTACGGCTAGACTGAATGTTCTAGGGTGCTGGTAGCTAAGTCGTTAGTGGAAGGTCCAGCAATTAAAATGGCCAAAAATATCAGATTAATCTGATGCCCTGTTGGTGTGAGGGAAGAAAACCAAATAAGCCGATTGAGAATCTGTGTATCGGACCAAGCTTAGACTAATGATTGCCATAAATTAGAGAGCTGCTAAGCGAGTCGAGATAAAAGCCATAGCAAGCACTATTGCTAATCTCGCAAAAGTGAGATGAACCTCCTCTTGTGGAACAAGACTAAACCCAAGCATTAGATAGAAATACCTATGACAGTTGGAAAGGCAACAAATTAATTGTCATAGCGGTTCATCGTCTATGAGAAATTGGATACTAATTCCGACCGATGTGGTGGTGAAGCCACGTTGAGGCTGTGGAATAAGACACAGTGATTATTCTAAAAATGAATACGAGATTATCAATAATCTGCGCAGGTAGGATCTCATAGCTTGGTGAGATTCTACTTGGTTAAGGGGTTTATGAAAGTATCAATTTATTCTCGCAACTTAATGATTCAAAAAATAAAACAAGGGCTTCCAAACAATACAGCAATTATTTCTTTTTCAGATATAGAAGAAGAGTTCATAGATTTTCCTAAAGAAATTGATGTCCTTCATGTTGCTTTCTATGATGTTAGACCATATACAGTCGCAAAGCATCATTATGAGAATATTCTTCCTCAAGCAAAACAGATTGCTGAATTTATTCTCAAAAAGAGAAGAGAAGGAAAAGATATTATTTGTCAATGCGACTATGGCATTTCAAGAAGTGCAGGATGTGCCGCTGCAATATTAGAGATGTGGGAGAATAGGGGAATTGATATATTTGCTGATTATAGATATTCACCTAATCAATTTGTTTATAACAAAGTATTAAAGGAGTTAAAAAATGCCAGTAATAAATAGCAACAAAAATTCATCTTCAAATATTTATAGGTTTAACGGAAAAGATCCATTTGATGATTGGACTGTTAAGGATGGTTCATTATATGGATACTATCCAAGAAATTCTCTCATTAATCTTTTATCTAAACAAAATAGTGTAATTATATTTGAAGATATTCTTACAATTCCTGATGGTGTTGTTTCCATAGAAAATAGCTGTTTCAAGAACAACAAAAGACTTGAACAAGTATTTATTCCGTCTTCTGTAAAACATATCTCTAAATCGGCGTTTGCCAATACAGTTGCTACATTAGTAGTGGAAGAAAACTCATATGCTATGAAATATGCGATTAAATATAATTTAAAATACAAAATTAAATAGTTGTCAGTTTATAGGACCTCTTATATAATAAAGCCACTCATAGTTCCTTGAGCGAATCAATAAAATAAAACAGATTTTTATTCATGATCATCAATTGGGAGGAGGAAATTATGAGTTATACAATTGATTCGCGTTTGATAGGCAAATCTATCAAATCCCTAAGACTAAGTAGAAACTGGACACAGGAATACTTAGCAGACCACGTTGGATATAGTGTAAGAAACTTGCGCCGTATCGAAAACGACGGTACAGGAAGTATTGACGTTGTTAATACTTTCGCAGATGCCTTCGAGGTATCTGCAATAGACATCCTGAATGGGGTGTCTTTTTTTATTTCTTTATGCAAAACGAAAACACCCAATCGGGTGTTAGCTACATTGTTGACCTTCGCCATACAATATTTACTCTAATTTGTTGTTCGTGCACATGCATTCTAGGCTGAGCAATAGGTTGCGATCCTTTTGCTTCTAGAACGGGTTATTTCTAACCGTTACCATGGGAGGAGTCGATATCCTCCAACTTTCAGGGAGCTTTCAGCAAAACATCATGAGATCTTTTACCGACGTACCCCTACTTGTACCAACCAAGGCAGTTATAGGTAATTACTTACCGTCAAGTCGAACACTTCTTGCGAGAACGTAGATATTGGT
>JAEEGL016971978.1_pt1 | contig 19229 bp, 16 predicted proteins | sample 9134231 | NCBI WGS metagenome assembly JAEEGL01 (sample SAMN16246548, study PRJNA631951) | gut metagenome | biome: gut microbiome; feature: rumen; material: fiber-attached | host: Bos | place: Iran: Karaj | collected 2018-10 | reverse complement strand
TGGCTGAATGGTACTTATAGAAGTTATATGGAAATCAAGCTCGGGAAATACGGTGAGAGCGGACAGGTTCCGTATAATATTGGGAATAAGCAGATCGAACTGTCCTTTTCTTGTTTGAAAGACAGAGGGCTGTTTACAAACTTTACACCCTACTATGATCAGAAGTACTCCGTCTATCACATTGCGGATTCCAGATATGTAAGTTTTTGCGATTTCGAAGGAAGTACGTTGCGGGATAATACTATGCTGGTAGAAGTGACGCAGGATAAAGACGGCAAGAACATCCTGTCCTTTGAGGTGGCGTCTTTTAAAGGCTTTGACGGTACTGAAAAGAGTACAAAAGACGTGAAGTGGTATTGTATGGATGCTAATGGGAAAATGACATCCATTCCGGATAATGCGGTTGAGCCGCTGGCTAAAGAAGGTACCACGGATGTATTTACCGGTGCGAGGTTCACGCTGGATACGGACTCTTACGGTGATGCGATCAAGCTCTGTGCAAAGACCGATACTGTAAAAGAAGGAGATTTCTGGATCAAACCAATTAATCCTGTGTTCTATACCGGAGTAAAAATGGTGGGACGTCAGGAAAAGCTTAAGATGGGATCTGCGTTGTATAATTGCAGTGTGGATATCCGGGTAATGAGCGGTACCGGAGAGCAGGCGAAGGAACTGGTATGGAATACCGACTATACCATGACCTATTCCAATAATACGAATGCAGGTACTGCGCAAGTGAAGGTGACCGGAAAAGGAGACTACAAGGGAAAGAAAGCAACTGCGACATTTGCGATCCTTCCGGCCAGGTTTGACAATGCGGCCTTTGTTACGGAGAAAAAGAAGACGATCGAGTTTACCGGTAAGAGCATTGTTTCTTCGCTGACAGGCACCTCTTATTTCAAGGTATACTTAAGCTACGACGGAAAAACGCAGGTGTCGAAGTTGGAATATACGCCCAAAGTGGTAGAGTATAAGATCGCAGATGATGGCACCATCCTCAGTAAGGATCCGCTCGAGGAATACAACAAGTATGACAAGAACATCCGTTATTTCGATGTATATGCGGTAGCAAGTAAGGATGGCAACTTCTTGAAGGGCGATACCTGCGGCGAGGATCTGAAAGTCGGGGAGAACCTCTACGAACATATGGACCGCGTGGATGTGATCGGAACGCGACGGGGCGGAGTCAAACTCTCTTACTACGGGATCAGGACGGCCATCGATTATAATTCGAAGGCGACCCTGAAGAATTTTGCGGATCTCAGCAAGAAAACAGTCTATGTAAAGTACAACAAGACGTCAGGAGCTGAAAAGATCTATCTGACGGATAAGCGTCTTGAGGTGAATCTTTACAGGGTACTCGAAGACGGTACACGGGAGTTTGTTTGCAGCGGTGCGGATTATGACAAGGTGAAGCTTCCGGGCAGCGGTGATTATGTCCTCAGGATCGGACCGAAGTATTATGATGAAAACGGAAATACGATCCAGGGCGGTACGCTGTATTCCGTTGGGGTATACTCGACGCTGGAAGTGAAACTCAAGATGAGGGGCCTGAAGCTCAGCTCCACCGTTGTGAAGGTGGCGAAAGAGAGCAAGTCACTTACCATAGATCCTGACGGAACCGTTCTCAAGCTGGATATCAATCCAAAAAGAAAGGCGTTCTTTGATGCCAATAAGGTACTGCTTTGCTATAGCGGTATCGAGAACGGCAGCTATACCGTAGGAGAGGGAGACGAAGAACTGGAATTCTATGACGGCAGTACGGTGAAAACAACAATCCCGTTAATGAAGGACGGAAAACAGCTGACCCTTGCCGATGTGTGTGTGGATGGCGAATACAAGATCAATCTGGCAGAGTTTACGGATTCCTTCGGAAACAGCTTGAATACCGTCGGCACCGGAGCGATCGTGTTTGTATCGAACGGAGGAAAGTTCTACGGATCCTACAGCAGCAGCTACACTATAAAAGCTGCCAAAAAGTAAATGAAGAAATTTTAAAAGTTTCTTAAAGATTCGGATCAACATGCATGCTATGATCTCTTTGTAAGAAGGGAGATCATAGCATGTTTTTTAAAATGTTAAAAAATGACCTTAAGGCACATAAGGGTCTGAACATCATATTATTCTTTTTCATTATCAGCGCATCGATAATTTCCGTTGTTGCGGCAAATCTCATGTATATGGAACTGGTGGGCAGGGGGCGTACCGATAAGATCTGCAATATCGCCAATATCATTGCAAATGTAAATACCGGTGCAGGAAAAGTAGAAGAAAAAGAGCAGCTGCTGCGTGACTGGATGGAAAACAACAGCATGGTTGAGGAGGGAGAGCTTAAGGAATTTGTAAAAGTCGGTGATGGTGAGTTTTTCGTAAACGGGATGTATGGATATGACTATCCCTATCATAAGAGTCTGCATCTGACTACGGCGTCTTCAAGAGTAAATCTTTTTTATAACGATGAGGACAAACGGTTTTCTTTATAGGCCGGAACTATGGCGATAAGTTATAACTTTTCGGATCTTATGGGGATAAAAAGAGGTGATGAGATACGGATCACCACCCAGCTGGGAACAATATACAGCTTTACGGTTGCGGAGATCTACAAGACGCCTTTTGCAATGAACTGTGAGGAACTGATAATCTCGGGACCGGATTTTGAAAGAATAAAAGCCGATGAACCTCTGGCAACATGCAAGCTGCTTTTAAAAGCCGGTAATGTGGGTTTTTCCAAGAGTATCCTGTATGAACTGTATGACCTTAAATTGGATGATGAACAGGCGGTTTATGCAGCCAGTACATATGAATATACTCCCGAGATCGATCCGGAGTATACGATCCTGGTTGTAATATCTTATTTCCTGATGATCATGAGCATAATGATAATAATCATAATGCTGATAACAATTCGGTATATGATGCTGGCGGCTATAAAGCAGGAGGAAAAGGAGATAGGCATGATGCGCGCCATAGGCGTGGATTCCTTCCGGTACCGCTGGATGTTTGCGGCAACTTACGTTACCTTTGCCGTGATCGGAGGTATAGCCGGGATAACAGCCGGAGAACCGCTGGCACGATTTGTGCTTAAAAAATTCTGTGCCAATTTTATCGTCAGGGACAGGTTTCTGGTACAGAAAACGGGACTTATAGTATCACTGGGGATAGTAGTGCTGATACTGGTATTTTCGGCTGTGATGATGAGACGTATCAGGAAGATATCGATAGTAGAAGCGATACACGGAAAGAATATCGGAGAGCGTTTTGAAAAGTTTAACCGCGTAGATCTGTATCGTTCAAAGAAAAGCAAAGTTCCGGCATTTCTGGCACTGGCAGATATGGCCAACAGTTTTTCAAAATACGGTTTTCTGATCATCAGCTATATGCTGGCAGCTGCAATACTCCTTACGGTATTTAATATCAAGAGTACTGTATTGAGCCATGACTATCAGAAATGCTTTCTGACGCTTGAAAAGGACTTTACATTTTACCTCTATGGAGATCTGGCAGATTATTACTATCAGAAAGGCGGCGATCAGGCAGGTGCCATAAAGGCGTTTGTTGAAGATATAAATAAAGACGGGATAAGTATGAGCGTCCGTTATATGAAGGGCACCCAGGCGACTATGTTCATAGATAAAGACAATGCCTTAGGAGTAAGGCTCTGGTTCGGGGATACGGAAAATAAGGATATTCCGCTGAGAAAAGGAGGCAAACTCCCCATTTATAAGAATGAGGTTTTACTGAGCTATTTTACTGCAAGGAAAGAGGGCTATAAGATAGGCGATACCGTAACCCTGGAGCTTACTGAATATGATGATGACAGGATAGCTTACCACACAGAGGTGAGGGATTTTATCATTACGGGCTTTATGGATATCATGGAAGAAGGATACCCGGAACTGATAGCAGGAAAGGAATATGACGGAGCGGTAGATACTTCGCTTAAGATCACCAATATCCATCTGGATGCGCCAAAGTCTGAACATGCTGCGATAGTAAAACAGCTGCAGGACAAATACGGAGAAGAATACTTTGATACCTTTGAAGATTCTACAAGAGGCAGTTTCTCATATATTACAAATATCGTGGATGCATTAAAGCTGATATTTATCGTGATAATCGCATTTATTATGGCCTTGAACACATTGCTGTATACTACGGTAGATCTGAGCAGTGAAACTCCGGGGATCGCCATGCTTAAGTGTGTAGGTTTTTCTAATAAGGATATCAGGAAGTGGCAGATGACCAGAATGCTGATAATACTGGTGATCTCGCTGATCCTGGCATATCTGGTCGAGTTTACGGTTGCGGATTGGTTTGCAGAGAAAGTGTATAATATCTTCGGTAATACCGGAGTGCATCTGATACCGGATATATTTGAAAACTTTGTTGTGATACCGGTCGTAATCCTGGCCATAGGTATGACAGCGATGCGGATATGCCTGATAACGGTAAAGCGGATTAATTTATGGAGTATCAGAGAAGAATAAAGATTCTTCGTCGCTGCGCTCCTCAGAATGACAAGGAGTGTCATCCTGAGTGACCGCAGGGAGCGAAGGATCTTGAAAGACTACAGGAGGAGAAAAAATGTCATCATTAATAGAAGCCAGGGGGCTCTGCAAAACCTACATAGTAAACAAGTACAGCAATAACGTCCTGCGGAATATCGACTTCAGCCTAAACGAAGGAGAATTCGTAACCATCATGGGACCTTCCGGAAGCGGCAAGTCTACCATGCTCTATACCATAAGCGGGATGGACAAGGCTACCGCCGGAGAAATAAGCTTTATGGGAAAGTCTTATTCCGGGCTGAGCGAAAAGGAGATGTCCAAAGTGAGACTGGTGAGTATGGGCTTTATCTTCCAGCAGATGTACATGATGAGAAAGCTGTGCATCCTGGATAACATATTGCTTCCCGGATTTCATGCGGCTATTTCAGACAGGAAAAAAGTCCGTGAAGAAGCAGAGATGCTGATGCGACGCCTGGATATTATGGAGATCGCGGATAACGAGATAAACGAGGTATCCGGAGGACAGCTCCAGAGAGCCTGCCTTTGCAGGGCTTTGATAAACCATCCCAAGGTAATATTTGCTGATGAGCCTACAGGAGCACTCAATTCCAAGGCTGCCGGTGAGGTTGTAAATGAGCTGGTTAAAGTGAACAGGGAAGGAACTGCCATAATGATGGTAACCCACAACGCGCGTGTCGCTGCAGCCAGCGATAAGGTTTTATACCTTATCGACGGTCATATAGAAGGAACGATGGAGCTTGGCAAGCTTGAAGATGAAGCTGACCTGACACAACGCGAACGCAAGCTGAACAAATGGTTAATGGAACAAGGCTGGTAAAATTGTCATCCTGAGCGAATAAATGTACTGTCATCCTGAGTGAATAAATGTATTGTCATCCTGAGCGAATAAATGTATTGTCATCCTGAGCGAAGCGAAGGATCTTGAAGGAGTAAATTATTATGAAACACTACATGTTTAAAGTATTAATACTTTCCGCCATCATCCTCACCCTTACCGCCTGCACAGACGATATGCCGGATTATAACGTCCCCGCAGCATCCGATGTAAGCACCTTGGAGCCGGTGGATGATATCTATAACAAAGCAAGCTATGAAGGCGAAGATGCAAAGTCCGAAGATTTAGTCCTCAAGACATATTCGTCCGGAGACGGCTTGTGTGTGATCGAAAAAAAGCCTTCATACTATGAAGTTTATCTGGATTACACCAAGGGCAGCTATTATGATGTGGGCTGTGCTTATGCGCGTGCTCTTCTGGATATCGGAGATGAGTATACAGCGGTACTCGAACCCTATCTTTATGAAAATATATACCGTACTTTCCCCAAGCTTAACGGGGATTATTCGCCGGTCATCGAGAGGATGGATAAATTAATAGTAAATATCCCCCAGGATTACCGGATTGAAATGGAAGGATTTGCAGAGACGCTTTCCGGCGGGAAGAGAGGAATGGAATGTGATGGAACTTTCAGCTATGAGGAAGCATTGCTGGCAAACATGATCGACAGCTGTCTGAGAGCCGGCAACTGTAATGCTGTATCATTATGGGGGGAGAAGACCGTAACAGGAGAACGCATAATAAGCAGAACAATGGAATGGCCCCAGGGAAGTGAAAACCAGATGTGTACAGCGCATGCGGTCACGCATTTTATCAACGGTAAGGATAAGAACAGTGTTACCGGATTTTCCGTACTGGGAATGCTGAGTGCGATAACTGTACTGAATGACAAGGAAGTATTTGCAGGGCTTCTGGATGTGGGCACGGATACAGAGTATAACTGTGAAGGAAAAAAGTGTTATGCATATGCATTGAGATATGCTGTCGAGAATATGTCCGATGCCCGCAGCGTCGGAGAATACATGGTTTCCGAAAGCAAGAATTTTACATACACGCATAACGTGGTCATTACCGATAAAAACGATTGTTTTGTTGCGGAAGACAATGTATATGAATCAGATGATTATACCGGACAGTCTATACTGCGTGATAAGGATACGCCTTTACTGAGCGGGATCACCTGGGATGTCCCGGACAGTCTTTGTGTAGTGAACGCCCATGTAACAGCCGGATGTTTTGACAAATTAACCTATTCGGGCGGAAATTATACACGTTTTTGTAAATACAGAGCATGGCTGGGAGAAAAGGATAAGTTTAACCTTGCGGACGTGAAGAGCATGGTTACGAGAGAGAAAGTTGACAGTTATACTTCTTACCAGAAAATATATTCGGAAATGGTATTTGAGATAGTGATCTATGATTACAGCACCGGAGAACTGGACGCCTGTCTTGTGGGCACTGAAGGTACGGTGGATCATCCGAAGTTTATTAAGATAAAGCACTGAGCCCAATTGTGTTGTTGAATATAGTGTAGCAAAATGATATGCTATGTCCCATGAAAGATATTCTTATAATCGAGGACGATAACGAGCTTCGTGGCCTTCTTGCCGACTTTATGGAGGCAGAGGGCTATTCTGTCGTGGGGCTTGAAACAGCGGAGAAAGGGATAGATTTCCTTGAAAAAGAGCTGGCGCGTATAATACTTCTGGATCTGATGCTTCCGGGCATAGACGGCTTCGCCGCCTGCAGCGCAATCAGGGAGCATAAGGATATCCCGATAATCATGATGAGCGCCCGTGGCGATGACGAGAGCAAGCTCACAGGCTATAAGCTGGGAGCGGATGATTATATCGAAAAGCCGGTATCTGTTCCGGTTTTAAGCGCAAAGGTAAAAGCCCTGCTTCACAGAAGTGAGACCGTCACCGGAAACAGGGAGCTTTTAAGCTGCGGAAATATCACGATAGATACGGATAGGAGGCAGGTTTTCAAAGACGGAAAGGTCTGTGAGATAAGAGGCAAGATGTATGACCTGCTTTTATACATGATGGAGAATAAAGGCAGGCTGCTTTATAAGGATGAACTTTATGACGCCGTATGGGGGGATGCTTTTGTTGAGCAGGCCACGCTGAACGTTCATATCAGGTGGCTGCGGGAGAAACTTGAAGACGAACCGCAGTCCCCTAAGATGATAAAGACCGTATGGCGGAAAGGTTTCATATTTGGTGAAGACTATTGAAAAGAACGGCAGGATTTATTGCTCTGATAACCCTGTTTTTTCTGGCGGTTTCATTTATCATATTCCCGCTTATAAAAAAGCATTATGATAATGAGAACGGCATGAGATATGTGGTGATCAATCGTATGGCAGCCGAAGCACAGGCGGCGGCAGACGATTGCAGAAATATTACGATCGATCTTGAAGCATACAGAAGGGAATACGGAAAAAAAGCGGTTCCCGACGGGGTTGTATATACGGATCTAAGCGAGTTATCCGCACCGGGTGAAATAGCGACGGTGACGGATCCTTTGGCGTCAGAGATTATCTGTCCCATAAAAGGGACTGATAATTCTTTGCGCGGATTTCTCCGTATCATCTATGCCACAAAGGATATCCGTTTCACGCAGACTATAGCGGCTGCGGTTCTGCTTATTTCTTATATTATCATCATTACGGTTACTATGATCGGATACAGACTTATGGTCAGGCCTTTCAATACACTTTCCGAATATCCGGAGAAGATCGCAAAAGGCAGGCTGGATGAAGGTATACCGGAGAGCAGGTCCCATCTTTTCGGCAAATATATATGGGGAATGAACATGCTCAAGGATGAGATGAGCCTTAAGGATAAGAATATCAGCGCCATGGAGAGAGAGAAGCAGACGCTGATCATTTCCATAGCCCACGGTATAAAGACGCCTCTGTCAAATATCAGGCTGTATGCAGAGGCTATTGAAAGCGGACTCTATCATGATGATAAAAAGCCGGATAAAAAGGATGCGGAGACCGCTGTAAAGATAAAGCAGAATGTTGATAAGGTGGAAGCGCTGGTCAAAGAGATAATGGACAGCAGTGCAAAAGTCGATGTCGATCATAAGGCAGTGATCACCACGTTCTATCTTAAGGAGCTGAAGGATATGGTAAAGAAGGATTATGCCTCAAGAATGGAACTGCTGCATATTCCTTTTGACATTGTCTGCGAGAATGATCCGCTGCTCACCAGCGATAAGGACGGTATCTATAAAGTGATATCGCAGCTTCTTGATAATGCCGTTAAGTACGGCTCCGGCGCAGGCATAAGCCTCCGTATGGGCAGACAGGACGAAGATGTAATAATAAGCGTAAAGAACAAAGGAAATGTACTGTCGGAAGAAGAATGTGCCTATGTCTTTAAGAGTTTCTGGCGCGGCTCAAACGCAAAGAACAAGGAAGGCCAGGGCATCGGTCTTTATGTTTCCAAAAAGATAGCGGAAAGCCTTGGCGGAGATATCTTTATGAAAAGCTGGGCATCGGAAGATACAACAGAAGTAACGCTGATAATACCGATGGGCTAACCTCAGTGAAACTGCTTTTTCTGCATACGGAACTGCTTCGGAGTCAGACCGCGGTATTTCTTGAAACTGCGGATGAAGTGGCTGCAATCCGAAAAGCCTGTCTTCTGGCTTATGAAGGTCAGATCATAATCGGTAAAGAGCAGATATTCTTCTGCCTTATAGATCCTCATACGTTCTATATATTCTTTACAGCTCATGTTATACTGCTCATGGAATTTGGCTGCAAAGCCCGAATAGGACATATGGCATTTTTCTGCGATCTCGGTCACACGGAGGTTATCCTCCAGGCGGCTGTCGATATATTCGGCGATATTTTCAATACCGTAGATCTCCGCAGAGTTGACGGGGCAGGCGTTGATATCCATTCCGTTATCCATCCAGGAGCGGACGAGACTGAAGATCAGTCTGTAGATCTGTGCGCGGAGCATGATATCGCGTCCGTAGCGGTATTCGGTCGATTCCTTTATACAGTCATCAAATATCTCACGGAAATGAAGCTTTTCTGTTTCATCGGCGTTAAAATGCAGCTGCAGGTTCTTTGAACGTGCATAATTAAAGATGTTCGATACGGAAGGTGCATAGGATGAAGAGTTATGAAATTTTGCCGTATCGAATTTAATGCCTGCAAAAAGTTTTAAGCCGCCCTTGCCGGGAAAGAGTGAATGCACGGAAGAGGGCGGGAGCACTACAAGTTCGTTCTTGAAGGCTGTAAAGGTTTTATCGTCGCAGGTTATCTCCGCTGTTCCCTCCATGATATAGATAAACTCCGCAAAGTAATGCCAGTGTGGTCTTACAGGGAAGGGGTACTTCCCGGTGTCAAATACGAAGCTTTCAATGGGGGAGTTGAGACTGTCCTGTTTCTCGTATAAAGAATGCATGGAATATGGCCTTTCATACATTTTTGTCTATTGCGAAACTATATCATATTTCCGAAGATATATCAATGGCTTTGGACGTTTGGCAAGGTGCCTGCAATTATGTTATAATCCCCCAAAAGGAGGTACGGATCATGGAACTTAAAGTGGGCAGGATGATCGTGGGAGACATGCAGACAAATACATTCTTTGTGTACCGTGAGGGCGAGAGCAAGGTGATGCTTTTTGATCCGGCGGCACAGGGTAAATATATCAATGATAAACTAAAGGAAAAGGGCTTTGAGGTGGAAGTGATACTGCTGACGCACGGGCACTTTGATCATATAGGCGGAGCGGATGCTCTCAGAAAAGAAAGCGGCGCAAAGATCTATGCCATGGAGGCGGAGAAGGTGCTTCTGGAGGATGCTTACGTGAACGTATCCGCACAGATGCACAGGCCCGTAACGCTGGAGGCGGACGGATTCTTTAATGACGGTGATATACTTGAATACGGCGATAAGAAATGCCGCGTCATAGGTACGCCCGGACATACCATCGGAAGCTGCTGTTTTTATTTTGAGGAGGCGGGTATACTGATCGGAGGCGACACCCTTTTTGCGGAATCCTACGGCAGGACAGACTTCCCTACCGGTAAGATGACCAGCTTAAGAGAGTCCGTAAAGGAAAAGCTGTTCGTGCTGCCGGATGATACGAAGGTTTATCCGGGACATGGGCCTGCTACGACTATAGGCCACGAGAAGGAATATAATCCGCTGTTTTAATCTAAAGGAAATTCTATATCGCTGATATCTTTGATACTGATGACGGTCCCGTCCTCCATGATGATGCAGCCGTAGACGCCGTCGATCTTTTTGACGGGACCTTTTGCGCAGATATAGCTGCCGCCGGCCTTTGCGGCGTCGGGTACAAAATAGGTGATGGCAGCCCGGGGGCGCCCGGATATCTGTGCGTTTATGGCCTGCAGCTTTTCATTGATCAGATCTATCTGGTCGGAACCAAGTGTGATACGTTCCTGCGTGAGACGTTCGGTCTCCCTTATGGAGGCCTCATATCCGCTTAAGGCGGCGAAAGGGGCAAACTGGGCAGCACGGTTATGAAGGCTCATATGGGGCCTTTTTTTTGACTGGTAATGGGGATGATCCATTATATCTTCGTAACGGTCTGTGACGGTTATCTTTCCCATGGCTGTCCTCCTTTCTGACAGTAGGATAGAACTAATGTTCGCTGCTGTCAAGTCTTAATAATTGTGGCAATCTGTCACGGAAAATGATATAATATTTCGGGTTTTATGAAAGGAAATATCATGACAGACAGTTTTAAGCGGGCGTTCGTCTGCGCCCTTGCATTTATATTTTTGGCCGGCTGCTCAAAAAGCTCCGAAGTACCGGCAGAAAAGACCATAAGCGGTGATGAACCTGCGGCGACGGAGCAGGTAAATGATGAAGGCATTACTCCGGCGGATATTACGGAAGTGCCACCCACGGAAGCCGGAGAAACGGAAGTAACTCCCACGGAAGAGCCGGATGCTCCCGTCATAGAAGAGCCTTACGAGCTTAAAAATATCAATATCGTCATCGATGCGCATTTCGATCTGGGTAAAGAGGCGAAGATAGAGGAATTCAAAACCAAATGGCAGGAAGCGGTAGCAGAAAAGATCGGGCAGAGCGTCAGCCTGAACGTGATCGTTCCCGATAAGAATGCCGGCGTTGAAGAACTGGCGCAGCTGCTGGATTCAGGTAAGCCCGGGGACGAGGGTTATCCGGATGCCGTGGTCATGAGCAGGTCGCAGCTGTATTATTATCAGCGGGCCGGCTATCTGTGGGATATGTCGCAGGCCTATGATGAGGCGGATTTTCAAAGCCGCCTGCTTCCGACGGATGTGAACCTGGATCTTCGTGATGAGAAGGGAGCCCAGTACGGCTTCACCCCTGTATACGGGAATGGCTGCATAACCTATGTGAAGGCGTCCTGGTTTGCGCTTTATGCAAAGAATACCGATGGCGTAAACGGCATAGAAGATATAAATACCTTTGACAGATATATGGACATGCTGGGATATTTCAGCGAAGGCAGGAATTCCGGCGTTATCTCTCCGGGTTTTATAAATACCGAAGCTCCTTATATCGATGTGCTGCCTGAATTCTGGCAGGATGCTTATCCGGGCTTTTATATGAAGGATGGCGAATGGGTTGACGGTTTTACCGAGGAGGCTGCGGCTAAAGCCTTAGACCGTATAGCTGCGGCTTATAAGGACGGCATCATCGACAAGGATTCACAGGAGGCCGATGCCAAAGCCGCCAGAGAGAAATTCTTTAATGTTAATCCGTCGATATCGGAGATGGCTTTTACCTACTGGGCCGGGGAATGGGCGCGTACGCTTACAGACTGTATGGCCAAATTCGGCGTGGATGACGATCTGGAGGACGAAAGGCTCCTTATGCTGCCGGCCATCAAAGAGATCACGGAAAGCCGTGGCGGGTATATGCGCAGGGAAGTACCTGTATGGGTCATCATTAATGACGGCGATAAGAGCAGCGCACGGGAGAATGCCGTATTTGAGGCACTCTTCGAGACTATGCTGGATGGGGGAGATATACAGAATCTCTGGATGAAGAGCGCAAAAAACGTTCACTGGGATAACTGTATCGCACCTCTTCCGGTTGAGGAAGAGAAACGCGATCTCCTTATGGAAAAAAGCAGGGACTTTTTCCTGACGAACAGCGCGGAGGCGCCCCTTACTGCGGCCATCGATATGAAAGACGCCGATAATAAGAAGCTGGTAAACGGCAGGAGCAAACTGATAGAAGAAGTCATAGCCGGAAAGAAAAGCGGTGAGGAAGCCGTGGAAGAGTACAAAAAGCTTTACGGTGAAACTTCAGATAATATCCTGAATATTTTGAATTCTGCCCCGTAAGCGGGGATGCATATTTATAACAGGAGGTTGGGTATATGCCAAAAGGAAGCGGACAGAAACTGAAACTGTACTATTTAAGCCGTATCATGATCGAAAAGACCGATGATGAGCACAGCCTTTCCATGGCTGAGATAATCAGCGAACTGGAAGAATACGGGATCACTGCAGACCGTAAGAGCCTGTATGATGATATGCAGGCGCTGGAAGTGCTGGGGCTTGAGATCATCGGTGAGAAGATAGGCCACGGTTATTATTACCATGTGGGGGCCAAGCAGTTTGAGATAGCTGAATTAAAGCTGCTGGTTGACTCCATACAGTCTTCCAAGTTCATCACCGAGAAGAAATCCAGGGATCTCATCAAAAAGCTTACAGGTTTCGTGAGTGAATATGAGGCTCAGCAGCTCAACCGCCAGGTGATGGTGCAGGGACGTATCAAGACCATGAACGAGAGTATATATCTCATCGTAGATGATATACACAGGGCTATTGCCAACAACCGCAACATCACGTTCAAATACATGAAGTGGAATGCAGATAAAGAGATGGTCCCCAGAAAAGACAAGCTCTACGAAGTGAGCCCCTGGGCGCTTTCCTGGGACGATGAGAATTATTATCTGATCGCCTATGATGCGGAGGCTGATGCGATCAAGCATTACCGCGTAGACAAGATCAGGGAGATAGAGGTAAGCGATAATAAGAGAAGGGGACGCGAACTCTTCAGGGAATTTGATCTGGCAAAATACAGCCGGATGAATTTTGGCATGTATGGCGGAGAAGCTGTACGTGTAAGGCTGCAGTTTAAGGAAGAACTGGTAGGAGTTATGCTGGACCGCTTCGGCAGGGAGATACCCGTGAACCGTTCAAAGCAGAAAGGCTGGCTGGAGACCAATGTGGAGGTGGCTTTGAGCGACCAGTTCTTTGGCTGGCTCTTTGCACTGGGAACCGGCGTACAGATCACAGGCCCCAAGTCGGTGGTGACCCGTTTCTGCCAGGAGATAGATGCACTCAGGAAGATGTATAAGTAAAGGGGCTGCAGGCAATCCATAATGACACTTAAGGATCTGGAAAAAGGAAAGAGCGGTATTATCGAGGCTGTTGCAGGGGAAGGTGCCCTGCGACAGCACTTTCTTGATATGGGAGTCATCCCCGGCGTGGAAGTGAGTGTGATCAAATTTGCACCTCTTGGGGACCCCATGGAGATACGCATACATTCATATGAGCTGACACTCCGCCTGGCTGATGCAGAGAAGATCGATATAAGACCCATAGAAAAAACGACGGAGGAGGAAAAACCAAGAAGAGCGGAAAACATTACGCCCCATCCGGGACTTGGTGAGGAAGGAAAATTTCATCCCCCCGGTACAGGTCATCCCCTTCCTGAAGGAGAGATGCTGAGCTTTGCGCTTGTGGGCAACCAGAACTGCGGAAAGACTACGCTCTTTAACCAGCTTACGGGATCGAACCAGCATGTGGGCAATTTCCCGGGAGTTACCGTAGATAAAAAAGACGGTGCCATAAAGGGATATAAAAATACCTGTGTCACGGATCTGCCCGGCATATATTCAATGTCGCCTTATTCTGCGGAAGAACTGGTATCCAGAAACTTTGTACTTGACGAAAAACCTCGGGCTGTAATCAATATCATTGACGCCACAAATATAGAGCGTAATCTGTATCTGACCATGCAGCTCCTGGAGATGGACATACCTGTGGTGGTAGCTCTTAACATGATGGATGAGCTTACCGGTAACGGAGGTTCCATCGATGTAAACCGCATGGAAAAAATGCTGGGTACGCCTGTGGTACCCATATCTGCCGCTAAGCGGGAAGGCATAGACGAGCTGGTGGCACATGCCATACATATTGCGAGATATCAGGAGAAGCCTGTCGATCAGGACTTTTGCGCACAGGATGATAACGGCGGTGCCGTTCACCGCTGCCTTCATGCAGTGGAGCATCTTATAGAGGATCATGCAAAGAAACACGGTATACCTCTGCGCTTTACCGCCTCAAAATTGATCGAAGGTGATGAACAGGTCCTTGAGCGTCTGGAACTTGACCAGAACGAAAAGGAAACTCTGGAGCACATAGTGCTGCAGATGGAGAAAGAGAGAGGCCTGGACCGCAGCGCCGCAATAGCAGATATGCGCTTCTGCTATATCCTTAAAGTGTGCGCAGAATGTGTGAATAAGCCGCATGAGAGTAAAGAGCATATACGAAGCCGCAGGATAGATAAGATACTGACGGGAAGATTTACGGCAATACCTATCTTCATAGCGATAATGGGGCTGGTATTCTTCCTGACCTTTAATGTGATAGGTGCATTCCTCCAGAACATACTGGAATGGGGGATAGGAAAGCTTACGGTCCTTGTGGATGAAGCCCTGACGGCGGCAGGGATCAACGAAGTGATCCATAAGCTTATAACCGAAGGCATATTTGAAGGCGTGGGCAGCGTGCTCAGTTTTGTGCCTATAGTAGTCACGATGTTCTTTTTCCTGTCGCTTTTGGAGGACAGCGGTTATATCGCCAGGGTTGCTTTCTTTATGGATAAGATATTCCGAAGGCTGGGACTTTCGGGGCGCAGTATAGTGCCAATGCTGCTGGGCTTCGGGTGTACCGTGCCGGCAGTGATGTCCACCAGGACTCTTCCCAGTGAGAGGGACAGGAAGATGACCATACTGCTGACGCCTTTCATGAGCTGTACGGCCAAACTGCCTATCTATGCGTTCTTTGTGGATGCATTCTTCCCAAGATATAAGGCGCTGGTGATGATAGGTTTGTACGTGCTGGGAATAGTCATAAGTATCCTGGTGGCGCATATCTATAAGATGACCATATTTAAAGGCGAAGCGGTGCCCTTTGTAATGGAGCTGCCAAACTACCGTATGCCCGGCGGCAAGAGCGTGATGCTGCTTATGTGGGAGAAAACAAAGGACTTTATACAGCGCGCTTTCAGTGTGATACTGATCGCTTCCGTGGTGGTATGGTTTCTTAAGAGCTTTGACCCGGGCCTGCACTTTGCGGAGGATTCGCATGACAGCATACTGGCGTTGATCTCAGGTGTGCTGGTGCCTGTATTCAATCCTGTAGGGCTTGGGGACTGGCGTATAGTAACGGCGCTGATAACCGGATTTATGGCAAAGGAGAGCGTGGTATCCGTACTGGGTGTGCTCTTTGAGGCAGAAGGCGGGGCGGCCGCAGTAATGAGCGCAGCGTCGGCTATGTCGCTTCTGGTATTCTGCCTGCTTTATACTCCCTGCGTGGCAGCGGTGGCAGCCGTAAGACGTGAGCTGGGCCGCAAGTGGGCACTGTATGTGGTGGTATGGCAGTGTGCCGTTGCATGGCTTGCCGCCCTTGTGGCAAAGCTGATATTTTCCATCGCAGGGTGAGCGCCCGTGTCATCCTGAGCGAAGGATCTTATAAATAAAGTATATGGAGGATAAAAATGAACCTTAATCTACGCGATTCAAAAGACTGTAAATTCGACGCAGTGTCCTTAGGTGAGATAATGCTGCGTCTGGATCCCGGCGAGGGCCGCATACGTACGGCCAGGAGCTTTACCGCATGGGAAGGCGGCGGAGAGTACAATGTTGTCCGTGGTCTCCATAAATGCTTCGGACTGAATACCGCAGTCATCACGGCTTTTGCCGATAACGAAGTGGGGAAGACTGATGAAGGATCTTATAGAGCAGGGCGGCGTTGATACCTCCCTTATCTATTGGAAAAAGACCGATGGTATAGGACGTATCTGCCGTAACGGTCTGAATTTCACAGAGCGCGGCTTTGGCATAAGAGGCGCAGTGGGCTGCTCCGACCGTGCCAATACGGCGATCAGCCAGGCGACTCCCGCGGATTTTGATTTCGACTATATCTTTGGTGAGCTGGGTGTGAGATGGCTGCATACCGGCGGCATCTATGCGGCTCTGTCCGAACAATCCTGTGAGACCGTGATCGCTGCCTGCAAGGCTGCGAAGAAATACGGTACAGTGATCTCTTACGATCTTAACTACCGTCCTTCCATGTGGAGCGCCATAGGCGGTCTTGAGAAGGCGCAGGAAGTAAATAAAGAAGTAGCAAAGTATGTGGATGTCATGATCGGAAACGAGGAAGACTTCACAGCATGTCTGGGCTTTAAGATCGAAGGAAACGACGAGAACTTAAAGGAGCTGAATCTGGACGGCTACAAAAAGATGATCAATAACGCCGCACAGACTTATCCCAATTTCAAGGTTGTTGCTACCACGCTGCGTACGGTTAAGACAGCAACGGTAAACGACTGGAAGGCTATCTGCTGGGCAGACGGCGAGATAAAGATGAGCAAAGAATATAACGGACTTGAGATACTTGACCGTGTGGGCGGCGGAGATTCCTTCGCTTCGGGTCTGGTATACGGTCTCATGACCACACAGGATGCAGAGACCGCAGTTAATTACGGCGCTGCACATGGTGCACTCGCAATGACAACGCCCGGCGATACATCCATGGCTTCAAAAGAAGAAGTGGAAGCTATAATGGGCGGCGCAGGCGCAAGAGTAAAACGCTGACCGGACAAAGGTTAAATTCTTCCCGGCAGAAAACGCCGGAGGTCTTAAGATGATCAAGGCTATAGGGGCTGCCCTTACGGCGCTTAAGTTTATGCCTACCGGAGGCATCAGTGCCGATAACGTACGCGAGTATCTTAAGAGCGATAAGATATTCTGCTGCGGCGGTTCATGGATGGTAAAAGGCGACATGATCAAGGCAGGCGACTTTGAGCTGATAAAGAGCAAAGTGGCAGAGGCCGCAGCCATAGTAAAAGAAGTACGCGGCTGATGTGACCGGCCGGTCCGTACAGCTGATAGATTTAGGAGGAGCATCATGCAAAAAGTCATCTACAGGGATCAGATAAACGATTATATGGAGCAGTTGGAGGAACCGGTCATCGCGCATATCGCCGAAGGCACCATCGAGACTTTTGAAGCGTTTGATAATTTTGATATCATCGCATTTGACTGGTACGATATAAAGGATGATGAGAGCGAACCTTCACAGATACTTATATATATCGATAAGGACGACGTTTTTGTGATCTGCGAGGATGAGATTTCCTATAACGCCGCCCAGAAGAGTTTTACGGAAACTCCCTGCAACGAGAAGACGCTGTATACCTTCTTTAAGAATCTTTTCAAAGGCGACAGCAAGTATCTTGAGCAGCTGGAAGATATCATATCCGATCTGGATGATGCGGTCATACACGGCAAGGCCGAAAACGCCAGGGAAAAGATAGTGGACATGCGCTATGCGCTGCTGCGTCTTAAGAAGTATTACGAACAGTTTGAGGAGATATTCGAAGAACTCTGCGATAATGATAATGAGGTCATCAGTGAGGAATTCCTGAAATACTTCGAGATACTTGATAACCGCAGTGAGCGTCTTTCAAAAGAAGTCCTTAACCTCCGTGAATACATCGTGCAGGTCCGTGAGTCTTATGAAGCGCAGATCGACATAGAGCAGAACCGTCTGATGAAAGTATTCACCCTTGTGACTTCCATCTTCATGCCTCTGTCCCTGATCGCAGGCTGGTACGGTATGAACTTAAAGATGCCGGAATTTGATTTTGAATATGCCTATCCCGTAGTCATAGGAGTATGTGCCCTGATAGTCATATCATGGCTGATCGTGTTTAAGAAAAAGGGCTGGTTTAAATAAAAAAAGATCCTTCGCTTACACTCAGGATGACACAGAGGTAAATCATTGTCATCCTGAGCGCGGCGAAGGATCTTATTTTTTTGCTTTTATACCTTCGGCAGCTGTGAGATAGACTTCTGGAGATCCTCATCGCTGGGGATGTAGTCGCTCATCACACCGTCGTTGAATTTCTCGTAAGCTACCATATCGAAGTAACCTGTACCGGTGAGACCGAAGACAATATTCTTCTCTTCGCCGGTTTCTTTACACTTAAGAGCTTCATCGATGGCAACGCGGATAGCGTGACTGGATTCGGGAGCGGGCAGTATACCTTCAACTCTTGCGAAGGTGCGTGCTGCTTCGAATACGCTGGTCTGCTCAACGCTGGTTGCCCTGATCAGCTTCTGGTCATACAGCTCGGATACGATGCTGCTCATGCCGTGGTAACGCAGACCGCCTGCATGGTTTGCGGAAGGAATGAAGCTGCTGCCTAAGGTGTACATCTTGGCAAGAGGACATACCTTTCCGGTATCGCAGAAGTCGTATGCGTAAACGCCGCGTGTTAAGCTGGGGCATGATGCGGGCTCTACTGCAACGATATCATATTTTGCTTCTTCGCGGAGCATCTCGCCTGCGAAAGGAGAGATAAGACCGCCTAAGTTGGAACCGCCGCCTGCGCAGCCGATTATCATATCTGCCTTGATGCCGTATTTATCGAGTGCAGCCTTGGTCTCAAGACCGATCACCGACTGATGGAGGAGTACCTGGGCAAGGACGGAACCTAAAACATAACGGTAACCTTCCTGGGTAACGGCAGCTTCAACAGCCTCTGAGATAGCGCAGCCAAGGCTTCC
>JAEEGL012981447.1_pt1 | contig 19229 bp, 16 predicted proteins | sample 9134231 | NCBI WGS metagenome assembly JAEEGL01 (sample SAMN16246548, study PRJNA631951) | gut metagenome | biome: gut microbiome; feature: rumen; material: fiber-attached | host: Bos | place: Iran: Karaj | collected 2018-10 | reverse complement strand
GAAGTTCCGTAGGAGAAAGGATGGTGGAGATCTCCACCGCACCGTTTAAAAAGTCCGGCTGCTCCACGCCGCCGTAGGGCTTGGTCACAATGAGTTCCGAAGCGTTCACCACTTCCGTATGGGATTCTCTTCCCAGCTTTTGCACTGCTTCTTCCAAAAGGGCTCTGCTGTCCCCCATATTGGAACCGATGGACAGATAAGCTCTGTGCCTGCCCATGGATGCCGTCACGGATACGGTTTCAAATTCCAGCGGAATGGGAGCTCTGGGCTTCTGTACCTCCACCGTCACCCTCTGCACCAAAGGGAAGGTCTCCAGCAGCATCCGGCACAGGCCTGCTGCCACCGTTTCAATGAGCTTGCTGGTGTGCTCCGTCATCCAGTCCGAAACCAGCACTGCTGCTCTGCCGTAATCCGTGGTTTTCTCCAGATCGTCCGTCCGGGCTGCGGCTTCAATACTCTGCTCCATTTCCAGATTCAGTACAAAGGTCTGGCCCTGGGCCTGTTCCTCCGGCAGTACGCCGTGGTATGCATAGACCTTTAATCCCTGGATTTTAATGATCCCCATTCCATCCTTCATACCGGCCTCCTCATCATTCCTTCCGCCAGTGCGACGGCCTGCACATTGTCCCAGATATCATGGACCCGGATGATCCCCGCTCCCGCAAGGGTTGCGGCGAAAGTCAGCGCTACCGTGCCGCCGACCCGCTGCTTCGCTTCCGTTTCCGACTTCAAACGCTCCGTATAAAGCTTTCCCAGAAAGGATTTTCTGCTGCCTCCTACCAGAACCGGATATCCCGCATTGCAAAAGGCCGGCAGTTCCCGGACAATGTCCAGGTCCACCTTTCCGCTGCCGTGGAAACCGATGCCCGGATCCAGGATCAGCTGTTCCCGCCGGATCCCCGCGCTTTCCGCTTTTTCAGCCAGCGCCAGCATGGAAGCCAGGACCCGTTTCCCGGAGCCTTCCTCCGGACCGTCTCCCTGAAAAGAAGGATCCATGAGGACGTAAGGAACGCCCCGCTCCGCAATGAGGGGGGCCATGTCGGGATCCTCCAGGCCGGACACATCGTTGATGAGGTCCGCCCCCGCATCCAGCGCTGCCTTGGCCACCCGTGCCCTTCTGGTATCCACAGAGATGGGCAGATCCGACACCTTCCGCAATGCCTCTATGACAGGAAGCACCCGCCCGAGCTCCTCCTCTTCGGATACAAAGGAAGCGCCGGGGCGGGTGGATTCTCCGCCGATATCCAGGATTTCCATCCCTTCTTTTTCCATCGCAAAGACGCGACGGATTGCATCATCCGTGGTCTCATAGCTGCCGCCGTCGGAAAAGGAATCGGGAGTCACATTCAGGATTCCCATGATGTAAGTATGATCTGCAAAATCAAAATCTCTGTTACCGATCCTCATACTCCCCTCCGAAATGACTGATCTGTCAGAAATTTAATCTTTTACCATCTGCCAGAAGGTCTGCTGTAACTGCAGATCCTCCGCAAAACATCCTCTCACCGCCATGGTGGAAGTAACGGTGCCGGGCTTTTGTACGCCCCGCATGGACATGCACAGGTGCTCTGCCTCCACGTAGATCATGACTCCGGCAGGCTGCAGATACTCCATAATTGCATCCGCGATCTGTACCGTCATCTGCTCCTGGATCTGCAGGCGTCTTGCGTAGACCTCCACGGTCCTGGCCAGCTTGCTGATGCCTACCACTTTCCCCTTGGGGATGTAGGCGATGTGCACCTTTCCGAAGAAGGGCATCATATGATGCTCACACATGGAGTAGAAGGGAATATTCTTCTCCAGAACGATCCCGGTATGCTCCGAGGTAAAGGTGTGGCTCAGATGCTCCTCCGCAGATGCGGTATAACCTGCGCAGATCTCCTCGTACATCCGGGCGATACGCTCCGGCGTCTCCAGGAGTCCCTCTCTGGTAGGATCCTCACCGATCCCCTCCAGAAGCAATGCAATTCCCTGTTTGATCTTATCCTGATCCATTTTCTTACACTTTCTTTCCCGTTGCTTTCTTTTTCTCCGCATCCTTCATGAGGATCCCCAGGAAGGACAGAGAGCCGAAGGCAACGATCACATCCTCCGGGGCGGCCATAAGCTTTACCAGCTCCGCCGCTTCCTCCACGGAGTCCGTGGCGGTCACCCGCGGGTTAAATTCCGCTACCACCCGCGCCAGCTCCAGGGCATCCATGGCTCTGGGGTTGTCCGGGGTCTTTACCGTGAAGATCTGATCGGCGTAAGGAGCCGTGATCTCCGCGATCCTGCGGACTTCTTTGTCTTTCAGTATTCCCATTATAAAGAGGATTCTTTTATTTGTAAAATACAAATCCAGGGATTTTGCAAGCTGCAGAGCGGCGTCCTCGTTGTGGGCACCGTCCACGATAAACAGGGGCTTTTTCCCAATGACCGTAAAGCGCCCGGGCCAGGTCATCTGCAGGAGACCTTTCCGGATAGCATTTTCGGGAATCTGCAGGGTCGCCAGCACTGCCACCGCCAGAACGGCATTTGTGATCTGCACCGCTCCGGGGACGCTGATCTCCAGATTCTTGTAGAATCCGTAGGAAAAACGCTGCTTTTGCAGGCCGTATTTTACGTTCTTTGCTTCGGATACGTCCGCCACCACCAAAGGCGCTCCCAGGGATTCTGCCCGCTGCCGCAGCACTGCCATGGCTTCCGGGTCCTGGGCACAGGTCACTGTGGGAATTCCGGGACGCATGATGCCGGCCTTCTGTGCTGCAATCTCTCCCAGGGTATTCCCCAGGAATTTCATATGGTCGTAGCTGATGGAGGTGATAACGCTGACCTGAGGCGCCGTGATCACGTTGGTGGCATCCTGTTCTCCGCCCATGCCGCATTCCAGCATGACCATGTCGCATCCGGCTTCCAGGAAGTAGAGAAAGGCCAGCGCGGTCTCCGCTTCAAAGCGGGACACGGAACCCGAGCCTTCCGCCTTCATGGCTTCGTTGCATTCCCGGATCCGCTCCATGCCGCGGCAGATGGCATCCTTCGTGATCTTCCGCTTTCCCACACGGATGATCTCCCTGGGATGCACCACCGCAGGGGAGGTATAGTAGCCCACCTGTAACCCGGCACATTCCAGGGCAGAGCCCACATAGCTTAAAGTACTGCCTTTCCCGTTAGTCCCCGCAAAATGCACGAAGCGCAGCTGATCCTGGGGATTTCCCAGGCGCCTTAAGAACTCCCGGATCCGGTCCAGTCCGGGCACGATGCCGGTTTTCCCCAATTCTTCCAGATATTCCAAGCTTTCCGATTCCGTCATAGTCCCTCCGGCCGGGCATCCTCCGCGAATCCTCCGTGGAATAACCCGAAGTACCGCCACATTTTTCCTGCCCGGCTCGTATGAAAACAGGCGGGGAAGCTCCCCGCCCGATGCATTACAGATTGTCCAGATCCGAAAGGTCGCCCGTTCCGATATCCAGCATGTTCACGGTTCTGCGGCGGATCCTTGCAGCCTCCGACTCCTTCAGCAGATAGTTTTTGATCTCTCTGCCCCTCTTGATGTGCTTCAGCTCCAGGGTGGGATCCGTGGTATCACCGGTGAAACAGGTGATGGTGGACAGGCCTGCCAGACGCTCCATGAAGGTGGCGGTGAGCTTTACGTCCTGCACCTTGTACATGTAGCAGTCGTTCTCCTCGATCTTGAAAAAGCCGGTGCGGATGGTGAGCATATCCGGCCGCAGGAAATACTTGGTGAAGGTCCAGGGCAGTCCGAAGAGCAGCCATCTCTTCCGCTCCATATACTCCTTGGGAGCCTCCTCCGTCGTCTCTTCTTTTACTTCTTTTACATCTTCGTCATAGGTTGCCATATTGTTCCTCCTTTATGATCAGCCCGCGAAATCGGGGAAGACCAGTTTGATTTTTCCGTCCTTGTCAAAATGCAGGATGAAGCCTACCTCGGAGAGTCTGTCCTTCCCGGTGGAAGAAACGCTGTAGCCGCCGCCCCAGTCGAATTCTCCGGGATCCGTGATCACCATCAGATCCTCATAATTCTTCAGTTCGGAAAGGGGTCTGGGAACGGGATCATCCTCAAACATAGCTTCGGTGTAGTCCAGTACCACATTATCGGAAGCGAGCTCCCCCAGGTAGAACGTATAGGACTCCTCATAGTCCCCTTCGTCCACAAACCGCATGGGCTGGAAATACAGTCCATCTTCGTTTGCGGCCAAGGCGATATGTGCCTGGATGATGGTTCTGCACTCCACTTCCCTCAGTACCTTGACATTGCCGTCAGGTTTTACGAATTCATACCGGGTGCTGAGTCTGTGATAGCTCTCTCTCCATCCCACACTCTCGGTAGGATCGGAAAGAATTCTGTTGTGTACCACAAAGTATCCGCCACAGAGGTATGCGATTTCCTCCACTTTCTCTGATACTGCGGATTTTTCCGGATACACCTCGCAGAGAGAAATGTTCGTCTTCTGATAGGTTCCGGTGCTGTCCGCCAGAAGGATGCCACCCTCATAATCGCTGTACTCAGCACTCTCGGGGATGAAGCTGCCGATCTGGAGCTTCCCGTCCTCCAGCCAGATGGAAGAGGACTTCTCAAACCCGTCGTCGTCATCGCCGATATTATCGTCCGTCAGCTTCTTCAGGGAGCCGGGATTCCCCGCATCCGCCTGAGCGATATAACCGCCCTGCCAGAAGCCGCCGCTTCCGCCGTAGAAGCCGATGACCAGATAGATCATATTTCCTTCCGTCACCACCTGATCGATGACGGGCCATTCATACGCAAAGCTTCCTTCCTCCCGGGGTTCCACTGCCCCCAGGCAGATCACTTCCTCAGGATTTCCGGAGTTTACGGCGAGAACGGAAAATGTCGCATTTTCGTAATCCTGATCCATAAAGATCAGATAATCTCCGTCAGCCCCGGAGTAATAAGCGTTCTTGTAATCTCCCAGATTTAAGGTCGTGGCATTTCCCTTGCTGTCCACCAGATCAAAAAAGATGGTGAAGTCGCCATCCACGGTATAGCCGTCATGCTGGGCCAGGGCCAGACCGCTTTCCGTCATGGCATCCAGGTAGCCTCTTCCCAGGTTCTCTCTCTTCCCGGTGGCGGGATCGATGCGGTAGATCTGCTGGAACTCCCAGTCCTCATCACTGCCGTCGGACCAGATCCATCCATCCGAATAGTAGAGCTTTCCCGTTCCGTCATCGGGGCAGAGTTCCTTCAGTTCGTCCGTTTTCGGGTTGTAAGAATACAGAACGGAATCCTGTCCATAGTAATAGTCAGGCTCACTCCTGCCCTGCTGCATGAACTCTCCGTTAAAGGCACAGTTATCCAGCGCCTCGGGACCGTATTCTCTGAAGATCACGGTGTCTTCCACCTGCACGAAGTGGGAGCCGTTATTTCTGACGAGATTGTCGGAAAAATCATATCCTGCGTCCGCATCTCCGGCAAAAAGGATCTTTTCCTTCTCCTGCGGAGCTTCCGCCTGAGCGGTATCTTCGGCAGGCTTATCCTTTTCTTCCGTAACTGCAGGTGTAGTATCCGTCGCAGCGCTTTCCGTGGTATCCGTTACCTGCTCCTGGGCAGTCGTATCGGTCGCAGGCACTTCTTCCTGTTTTTTCCCACATCCGGGAACCAGAAGCATCAGTCCGAGCGTCAGTACTAAAATGCGTTTCCTGTTCTTCATGTCATCCTCCGCCAAAACTTTTCCCCAAAATACTGCGTTTCCGTACCCTCAACACAGTATCATAGCATAATTTCTCTTTTTCTTCACCAGAAATCCCAAAAATGCCCGTTTTTTGAATGTTTTTCCTCCGGAGCCATTGCCTAAAACCCCATTTTGTGATAAATATAGAAGGATCATCACCTATCGACGATCATTTTGAAACTGTAAGGAGTAAGACTATGGAAAGAGAAGAATTTTTGTCATTGTACAGACACTCTTTGGCTCACGTTTTGGCCAAAGCCGTTGTGGAGATCTTCGGTACCGAGACACAGCTGGCCATCGGACCTCAGATCGCAGACGGATTTTATTATGATTTTCTGCTTCCCCGTGCCATCACGGAGGAGGATTATAAAACTATCGAGACTAAGATGACAGAGATCTTAAAGCGCAAGGAAAGCTGGCGCCGTGAAGAGATCTCCCGCGCTGACGCGCTGAAGCTCTTCGCAGATCAGAAGTTCAAGGTAGAGCTCATCAATGATCTCCCCGAGGACGAGCTGCTGACCGTCTACTACACCGGCGAGGATTTCGTGGATCTGTGCCGCGGACCTCACGTGGAGAATTCCCAGGAGCTGCTCTCTGTATCCTTCCAGATCAAGTCCTCTTCCAGCGCTTACTGGAGAGGCGACGAGAAGCGTGACTCCCTGACCCGTATCTATGTCTACGCTTTTCCTACCAAAGATGAGCTGAAGAGCCATCTGGCTATGATCCAGGAAGCACTGGAGAGAGATCACAAGAAGCTGGGTGCAAAGCAGGAGCTCTTCCTCTTCAACGAGACCGCTCCCGGCATGCCTTACTGGCTTCCCAGAGGCTGGAAGATGTACCAGACCCTGCTGAAGTTCTCCAGAGAGATCCAGGAGAAGCACGGCTATCAGGAGATCTCCGCTCCTCTCATCAACAACAAGAAGCTCTGGCTGATCTCCGGTCACTGGGCTCACTACGTAAACAACATGTTCATCGTTCCCGGTGTCAGCGGCTATGTCAGCGCAGACGCTGAGGTAGAAGGCGTTGTTTCCACCAGAGAGGGTCTCGATGAAGAGACTGCCCAGAAGGAAGCGGTAAAGATCAGCGCAAGAGAGCCCCTGTACCTGCGCGAGAGCGAGGACACCATGGCTGCAAAGCCAATGAACTGCCCTAACGCAATGATCACCTACAAGCGCACCATCCACTCCTACAAGGAGCTGCCCATCCGCTACAGCGAGTATGACGTGCTCCACCGCAAGGAGAAATCCGGTCAGATGAACGGGCTCTTCCGTGTTCAGGAGTTCCGTCAGGACGATGATCACACCTTCGTCATGGAGTCCCAGATTGAGAGCGAGATCGCCGATATCATGGCCATTGCCGATGAGATCTACAACACCTTCGGCGTCACCTATCGCGCTGAGTTCTCCACCCGTCCCGATGACTTCATGGGAGACATCGAGGTCTGGAACCGTGCGGAGGCATCTCTGAAGAAGATTCTGGATCAGAAGTACGGCGAGGGCGGTTACGAGATCAACGAAGGCGACGGCGCTTTCTACGGTCCCAAGATCGACCTGCAGATCAAGGACGCTCTCGGCAGAGAGTGGCAGTGCGGTACCATCCAGCTGGACTTCCAGCTGCCTCATAACTTCGGCCTGACCTATCAGGATGCGGAAGGCAACATGCAGATGCCCGTGGTCATCCACAGAGCCATCTACGGTTCCCTGGAGCGTTTCATCGGTATCATCATCGAGAACTTCAAGGGCGCATTTCCCTTCTGGCTCAGCCCTTATCAGGTAGGTATCGTTCCCATCCGTCCCGAGCATAACGACTATGCGAAGGAAGTGGAGGATCTCCTCACCGCAGCAGGTATCCGCGTGGAAGCCGATTATGCGGACAAGAACATGAACGAGAAGATCAAGTACTATCGCAACATGAGAGATCCTTACATTCTGGTCATCGGCGATCAGGAGAAGGAAGCCCGCACCGTCAGCATCACTGTCCGCGGTCAGAAGAACCAGCTCCACGGCGTGACCCTGGATCAGCTGGTAGCTATGTGCAAGAAGATGAATGAGGAGCACCTCATCGACCTCATCGGAGAAGTGCTCGCATGAGAAACATGATTTCCGAGGAAAATTTCAATCCCGACCAAAACGGTATCGGCACCTACGCGAAGCGTATGGTGCCGATCCTGGTGTACATGCTGATCTATCTCCTGTGGTTCCATTACCTGGAGAACCGTTCTATCCAGATCGAGTATCTGATCCATACTCCCCTGGATGACAAGATCCCCTTCTGCAAGTACTTTATCATTCCCTACCTCTTCTGGTTCGGGTATGTGGCAGTGGCAAGCCTGTACTTCCTGTTTGCTGATTACGAGTCCTTCCGCAGGCTTTACCTGTTCCTGGTCACCGGCATGACACTGTTCCTGCTGATCTCCACTCTGTGGCCCAACGGACATGATTTGCGGCCCGTGATCACCGGCAGCGGCGTCTGTGACAGACTGGTGCAGAATCTCTACAACAGAGACACCTCCACCAACCTCTGGCCCAGCATCCACACTTACAATTCCCTGGGTGTCTGGTATGCGGTGAAAAACGCGGAGCATCTGAAAAAGAAGAAGGGCATCCGGATCCTCTTCATGCTCATCTCCTACTCCATCGTGGCCAGTACCGTACTATTAAAGCAGCACTCTGTCTTCGATGTGATCTCCGCATTCCTCTTTGCGGGAACCATGTACTATTTCACCTATGTCCTGGATCTGCTGGACCTCATCGGACAGAGAAGACCCAGAGCAGCATAGTAATCGATCTCCAATACAAAAGGAAGCCCTCGAAAGAGGGCTTCCTTTTTAGTTGAATCCATAATATTTCTGCGCCAGCTTGTAGGCTTCCGCGGAAAGTTTCCTGCCCCCTTTTCCCGGCAGGTTGGTGCCGTTCCCCAGAAGGGAATTGCGCATGATCAGGTACAGCCGCAGATCCTTCTTCTTGATATAACGCCACAGATCCGACTTCTCCTCCAGGCTCTCCGGGGTATCCGTCCGGATCAGCAGGATAGATGACACTGCCGTCACGATCTCCAGATAGTTGATCATGTAGCGGCGAAGCTTCCGGTTCTGTACCACCTTTGCACGGTTCTCGGTAATGTAATCGATCATCCGGCGATTCACCCGAAGCTGCTGATCGATATGAGCACACATGAAGCCTTCGTTGACGGACTGATCGCTGCGGCCGATGTAATACCGGTACAGATTCAGGTCCAGATACATCATGGTGCGGACGTAGGGCAGGGGCTCAAAGGCAAAGAGATTGTCCACGTAGAAGGTGTGCTCCGGCAGTCGCAGCCCACATTCCCGCAGGAGCTGCGTCCTGTAGATCAGGGAATGCATCAGCATGTAATGCCCCTGAGGCAGGCGCTTTACATCACTCCACTCGAAAATCTCTCCCACCGGGAACATTCTCCGGTACTGGATCACTTTCTTTTTCTTCTCTCCCTGCTTCTCATAGACATAATTGCAGATGATGGCATCCAGGATCCGATTACCTCCTATCACCGTACGAAGCATGTTCATGACGGTGATCAGGTCCTCGGTCTTCAGCCAGTCATCGCTGTCCACCACCTTGAAATACAGGCCCTTTGCATTTTCCAGGCCCGTGTTCACGGCGCCGCCGTGGCCCTTGTTTTCCTGGTGAATGGCCCGGACGATCTCAGGGTATTTTTTCTCATATTCCGTGGCGATGTTCCAGGTGTGGTCCTTGTAGGATCCGTCATCCACAATGAGGATTTCCAGATCACTTCCCCCCGGCAGAAGGGAATCCACGCATCTGCGCAGATAACTCTCGGAATTATAACAGGGGATAGCGATGGTCAGCAGTTTCATTTCAAGTCTCCTTACCGCGTCGCAGCCCGAAGGCTCCGGCGTAAGCTTCAAAAGCAGAGGGAATGGGATACCTTTCCTGTGTCTCCGCAGGCTCCACATAGATCCAGGCGTTGCTGTCAGACCCTTTGGGGCCCTGCTCCAGCTCATCCACACGGATCCGGTATCCGATCATATGCCATTCCTTATGGGTAAAAATATGTTTTGCCTCCGGCAGCGGGGTGATCCGCACCACCTTAAGGCCCTGGGAATCCAGATACTTCCGAACCTCTTCTCTCGACAGATGTCCTGAAATATTCGGAAGCTCGTAGAGCCCCGCCAGAAGCCCTTTCCCGGGGCGTTTGTGCAGGGCGATGCGATCCGCATCCTGCAGGACGAGAACCGTCAGATCTTCTGTTTTTCGGCCGGCCTTCGCTTCCTTCTTCGGGTACTCCGCTTCCATCCCCGAGAGATGTGCCAGACATTCCTCCCGCCAGGGACATTCCCCACAGGCAGGGGCACCGTTCGGTGCGCAGACCGTTGCCCCCAGCTCCATCATGGCCTGGTTCAGATCTCCCGGCCGGTCCTTCGGCATAACTTCCAGCAGTTCCTTCCGCACCGCCTCCCGCACCTTCTCGTCGGAGATGAGGCGGTCATCTGCCCGGAGCCTGGAAAGGATCCGTAGCACATTTCCGTCCACGGCGGGAACGGGCCTGCCAAAGGAAATGGAGGATATGGCACCTGCGGTATAGGCGCCGATGCCGGGTAGTTTTAAGAGCTCTTCATAAGTGTCCGGAAGTTCCCCTCCGTATTGTTCGCAGACGACCATGGCTGCCTTTTGCAGGTTCCGCACACGGTTGTAGTATCCCAAACCCTCCCAGAGCTTTAAGAGCTGCTCCTCGGGGCAGGCCGCCAGATCAGAGATACCCGGAAGGGCCTGCAGAAAACGGGCGTAGTAGGGCTTTACCGCCTCCACTCTGGTCTGCTGCAGCATGATCTCGGAGATCCAGACATGGTAGGGCGTTGGCTCCCGCCGCCAGGGCAGATCCCTGTGGGCGGTATCGTACCAGGCGAGTAAACGCCGCAGCGTCTCCTCGGAAATCGTATTTACGGCTGTATTCATGCACTGTCTCCCGGACCGTTCACCGCAGTTTCAGCGCCTTCCTCCCCTCCCAGGGCACCGCCCCGGTAAGGAACTCTGGCGGAAGGCACCTCTTCCGATGCGGGAAGGGTGTGAACGGATTGATCGTCGAAAAAGATCTGGGCGCCGAAGGCTTTGAGGAAATCCTTCTTCTCGATACCTCCCAGAAAGAGGGCTTCGTCCAGGCGCACGTTCCAGGCACGCAGCGTCTTGATGACCCGCTCGTGGGCGGGGGCGTTTCTGCTGGTGACCAGTGCCGTACGGATGGGACAGTTGTCGGGTCCCAGCTTCTCCTGGATGGCGGAAAGCTTCCGCAGAAAGCCCGCAAAGGGGCCTTCCTCCAGGGGCGTATCCGCATTTCTGGCTTCATTTTCCTCGAAAGCTTTGAGCCCTCCCTGTTTATACACCAGTTCCGAGGAATCGTCAAAGATCACCGCGTCTCCGTCGAAGGCGATGCGGATGCTGCCGTCCTCCCGTTCCTCATAGATATGATCCGTGCAGATGATACCGGCTGCGATACCGCTGTCGATGGCGTTCTGCACATCGTCCTCATAAGCGGACAGGAAGAGGTCCGTACGGAAGGCCTTAAGATACGGGGACAGCTGTGCGCCGCTCACCAGCACCGCACGGGTAATGTCCAGTCCGTAATGCTTGATGGAGTTAAAGACCCGCAGGGAGGTATTGGTGCTGTTCCGGGACATGATGATGACTTCCACGGGGCGCTCCTCCGGCAGGAGTTCATTCAAGGCCAGAAGGTTCTTGATGAGAGAAAACCCGGGTCCCTTTCCCAGAACCTCGTTCTCGTGACTGATCTGATACTCCTGATAGGCATCCAGTCCCTGCTCCTCGAAGATCTGATTTTCCACTGTCAGATCAAAAAGAGCCCGGGAGGATACCCCGATCACCATTTTTCCGTCCAATGCATATGCCATAGCTGCTCCTTTCCGGGAGTCTGCGTTCGGATACCGTCCGCGCCGCAGATAGCTACTGCACGCTTACACGGTTATCTCAGGCGCTGACCGCCCTCAAATTTCCATCTCGTTTCCACACTGCTCTGAATGATCTCGAAGGCCGATTGCAGATCATCCGGGATCTCCAGATCCAGGGAAAATGCCAGGACTCTGAGCATTTCCTTCGTCATCACGGGTTTGATCCTGGTGAGGATCTCCAGGCGCTTCTCCGAGGACGCTTCGTCCAGGAACTCCAGCACCAGCGGATCCGGTCCCGACTTTACGGGAGACTGGGGTGTTGCTCCGGATGTGTCCGGAAGAACACCTGCGGCAACGGCTCCACCGGGAGTCTGACTGCCGGCATTTGTCGTAACCTGCCCCAGCATCACGGGAGCTGCGCCGGAAATCACATCCGGTCCCTCCACTTTCTCAAAACGGTACGCCTGCTGCGCATCCGGGTATTTTGCCTTATCAGTGGGAGACAAAAACATCTCCAGGCCTCTGGCATAGACCTTCATCTCGCCGTACAGAGCCTGGTAGATCACCAGTTCCTCTCCCGTCTCGGAATGCTCCGCCACCGTTACGATCCGGTACAGATTTTCCTTAAAATGTCTGTAGATCTCGCCGGCCTTCGGGGCCTGTCGTTTTGCTTCCTGCATATTATTCCTCCGCGTTAGCGATTCTCAGAATCTTTGGAGGATCCGCGGGCATGGGATCAATGAAGCTGCCCCGACAGTTCTACCGTTACGGGCATTTCATCCTCTCCGCCGAAGGCAGCACTCACCGCCACCTTCCTGACGCTTTCCTCCAAACGGCTTGCTTCTTCCTCCGTCAGATTCTCAATCTCATCGTGATGGATCTGTACGCGGATCGCGCCGTTTCCTTCTTCATAGGTATAAGAGACCATCACACCGGCGTTCCCGAATCCCGCATCCCTGAGTGCTTCCCGCACGGGCTGACCGACATATGCGCTGCAAGCGCGCAGTCTGTCCAGCGTATCTCCGTCCGGTCGCCCTGCCAGGGCCGAGGTGGTGATGCTGATGGCCAGCGTTCCGATCATGATCATTGCTGCCGCCAGCAAAAGCCGAAGGATGGTCTCCTTTCGTTTTGTCTGATATCCGATTGCATTTCCTCTCATCTCATATCCTCCCCGGTGACCTGTTCACGCGTTTCATGATATGAGTATGCATCTTACTGCGTTCAAAAAATCGGACTCAAACCAGTCTTTCAATTTTCTTTTCAGAAAAAAAATCCGTATCCTATTTTACAGCAAATCCTGCTTTTTTGCAGGGAAAATTTTTGGTCATGCTCTCTGTCAGCCCTTGGAGACCTCCTTGAAGGTATCCACGGTATCCTGATCCGGTGCGGCGGTAGCAAGGCTCACCACCACATTCACGATGAGGGCCAGCACAAATGCGGGAAGCAGCTCATAGATGGCAAAAGCGCCGCCCAGCTTGGAGATGCCGAACTTCCAGACGAAGATCATCACGCCGCCGGTGATCATGCCGGCCATGGCACCCTTCAGATTGGAACGGGACCAGAAGAGGCTCAGCAGCACCACGGGGCCGAAGGCAGCACCAAAGCCTGCCCAGGCGAAGGACACGATCTTGAACACGGAAGAATCCGGATCTCTTGCAATAACGATGGCCAGGATGGAGATGACGACCACGGCGATCTTGGCCACCTTGACCTGGGTCTCATCCTTCAGCTTTTTGCCGCCGAAGCTCTGGATCAGATCCGCGGAAATGGCGGATGCGGATGCCAGCAGCTGAGAGTCTGCGGTGGACATGGTAGCTGCCAGGATACCGGACAGGATGACGCCGGCGATGATGGCTGCAAAGATGCCATGGGTGCTCATGAGATTGGAAATGTGGATGATGACGCGCTCCGCATTACCGCTGCCCTCCAGCTTTTCAATGAAGCCGCCGTTGCTCATGGCGAGGCCGATAAAGCCGATGAAGAGCGCCACAAACATGGCAAATACCACCCAGATGGAAGCCACTCTTCTGGAGAGGCCGATCTTTTTCTCATCCTCGATGGCCATAAAACGCACCAGAATATGCGGCATACCGAAGTAACCGAATCCCCATGCGAGCGTAGAGCAGATGGTAAGGATGCCGTAAGGCGCCGCTTCTCCCGTACTCGCCACATGGGTCTGCACCATGGACAGAAAACCGGGCAGAGATTTTGCATTATCAATGACTGCGCTGAATCCTCCTGCGGTGTGGACGCCGAAAGCGATGACCACCACCAGGGAGACGCTCATGGCGATGCTCTGGACCAGGTCCGTCATACAGACGGCCTTAAAACCGCCCAGGGAGCAGTACAGCGCGATGATGATGGCACTGACGATCATGGCAAAGAGGTAATCGATGCCGAAGAGGGTGTTGAAGAGCTTGCCGCAGGCAGCAAATCCGGAAGCCACATATGGGATAAAGAAGACCACGATCACAATGGCGGACACCAGCGTAATGATGTTCTTTTTGTCCTTATACCGCGCGGCGAAATACTCGGGCAGCGTGATGGAGCCCAGCTTTGCAGTGTATCTGCGCAGCTTTGCCGCTACAAAGAGCCAGTTCAGATAGGTGCCAATGGCCAGACCGATGATGGTCCAGGACGCATCCGCCAGACCGGAGAGATAAGCCACGCCGGGGATGCCCAGCAGCAGCCAGCTGCTCATGTCGGAAGCCTCGGCGCTCATGGCAGCCACCAGAGGTCCCAGCTTACGACCGCCCAGATAGAAATCCCCTGCGTCGTCATTTCCCTTGGAAAAGACCACACCGATGAGGATCATCATGGCCAGATAGAGCAAGATCACGATTCCCAAAACAACCTGAATTCCCATAACTCCTCCTTATAGAAACGTTTTTCGTGCGTTACCATTTTAGCACATTAACGCATAAATATACACAAGAAAATTCCTTGACGATTTTTTCCCGCATATTTATACTCGCTAGTATCGTTATTTGCTTTAAGAAAGGAACCCCATGAATGATCTCACCAAGGGCTCTCCCGCCCTGGTCATGTTTAAATTTGCCATCCCCGTGCTCATCGGGAGACTGTTCCAGCTGGCCTACAACCTGACGGACACCCGCATTGTAGGGTCCCTGCTGGGGACGGATGCCCTGGCTGCGGTGGGCAGCGTCAGCACCCTCCATGAGCTTTTCAGCGGATTTCTCATCGGTCTCGCCGGCGGATTTTCCATCCTGACCGCCAGGTACTTCGGCATGAACCGGCAGGATCTGGTACGCCGGTGCTTTGCCTCCGGGATCCTGCTGGGCACCGTAGCAGCCCTCGTCATGACACTGCCGTCCCTTCTGGGATTACATGCCCTGCTGGACCTCCTGAATGTCTCCGACGCCCTCCGGCCCGATGCCTCCGCCTATTTGGGCACCCTGCTGGCAGGACTGATCTTCTGTGTCCTGTACAATGTGCTCGCCTCCAACCTAAGGGCAGTGGGAGACTCTCTGACGCCTCTGCTGTTTCTCATCCTCTCCGCCGTGCTGAACGTAGGGCTGGATCTGCTCTTTGTGGGGCCTCTCCGTTACGGAGTCCGGGGCGCCGCTTTGGCGACCATCCTGGCCCAGGCCATCTCTGCGGCCCTGTGCTTTTTCTATCTGCGGATCCGCTATCCCATGTTTGTATTCACCCTGCGGGAAATGATCCCGGACAGGGAGATGGCTTCCCAGCTGGTCAGCGGCGGCCTCTCCATGGGGCTTATGAGCAGTCTGGTGGCCTTCGGCACCGTCGCCCTGCAGACTGCCATCAACTCCTTCGAGACTCCCGTCATCGTGGCACACACCGCCACCCGGAAGCTGACGAACCTGTATATGATGCCCTTCTCCGTTCTGGGGGCCACCATGGCCACCTACTGCGGACAGAATTACGGCGCAGGCAGACTGGACCGGATCCGGAAGGGCCTGCGAGACGCGCTGCTCCTGTCCTATCTCTGGGCCCTCGTAGACCTGCTCATGAGCTATACCATCGCTCCCTCCCTCATCACGGCCATCTCCGGCACGAAGGATCCGGAGATCCTCTATACCGCCGTCCTGTATCAGAAGGTGGATACCATCTTCTACATGCTGGTACCCACCATCACCATCCTCCGCAACGGTCTCCAGGGACTGGGAGACCATGTGACCCCTGTGGCATCCAGCTTTTTGGAGCTCCTGTGCAAGGTCCTGGTGGCCTTCCTGCTGACCCCAGTACTCCATTACATGGGGATCATCTGGGCAGAGCCCATCGCCTGGACCGTTATGGTGATCCCTCTGATCATCAGCATGGCAAAGCGACTGCGAAAGGTGCAGACCCCGGACCCGGAAGAGGAAAATGCGGTCTCCTGAGCGTCGAGTGACCACCGTAAGGGTAAAACGGACAAAACAAAACGGACGAAAAGGGAATTTTGATATGATTCCCTTCTCGTCCGTTTTTGATTCCTTTGATGGATCCCGGGTCTGTCTGTTCCTTTCCCCGCCCGGTCAGCCCCGTCAGATCCCGGTTCGAATGGTTTCACCCGCAGGAACCCGAAGCACATTGCTCCAGTCCTTCACGGCGATCCACAGATCCTCCGCCGTGGGATTGTAGACCAGGGACAGGTCCGCGGAAAATGCCAGCATCTGCACCGCATGCAGATATCCTGCGATCTCCATGTTGGTGGCATACCAGATATCTTCCTTGCCGGAGACTGTCTTGCAGAACTCCTCGATCCGGTCCCAGTTGTCATTCTGATCAAATTCATAACTGTGGCCCCAGACGTAAAGCAGCCGCAGATACTGACTCTTCCGATCCTCCACCAGCGTTTTTCCGTACTCCGGTAGCTTTGGATCGTTGTGATGGCATGTAGGATCCCACTCCATGAGGTCCGTGGGAAGTTCAAAGCTGCCGGTGGAATGCACCGTGCGTCCGTAGAAGATCCCTGCGGTAGCCAGGATCTGCTTGATCCGCTCATCATAGGAACCGTTGGGATAGGCATGACCTCTGACGATCTGTCCGAAGAGCTGTTCCAGCCCTTTCCGATCCTCCAGGATCTCCTCCAGCACCGCTTCATTGGGGCATCTGGCAATGGTGGGATGGGTCAGGCCGTGGGTAGCCACCTCATGGCCATCGTAGAGGCCTTTCAGCTGCTCTGCGGTGAGTCTGGGCTCCTTTCCCAGAAGGCCGTAGTTTAAGTTAAAGGTTGCCTTCAGGCCGTACCTGTTAAAGATCTCCACCAGGCGCCTGTCCTGCTCCTTACCGTCATCGTAGCTGAAGGTGAGGGCTTTGGTCCTGCCTTCCGGATAGCAAAAACTGATCTTCATGGCAACTCCTTTCGAAACTGCGTAACCGGGCGAATGAAAACGCTTACATGGAAAAGTAGAAAAAAAGGGTCCGAAGGAAATCGGACCCTTTTGTGTCGGAGTGGCGGGATTCGAACTCGCGACCTCCGCCTCCCTAAGACGGCGCTCTAACCAAGCTGAGCCACACCCCGAAACGACTTGAATATCATATCATGCACTTGAAATAAATGCAAGCATTTTCTTCAAATCTTTTCGGGTGGCCGAAAATCCCTCGATATCAGGGGCATTAAGCCAAAATGTTCGTATATGCAAGCATAACTCGCATTATTGACTTTTGCCCCTGGTGTTATCAAATCTTGAAGGTTCCCACGATCTTATCCAATGCATCCGCAATGGCCGTGGTATCGGAAGCCTGCTGATTGATCTCGGAGATGGTATTGCTCATGAGATCCATGGAAGCGTTGGTCTCCTGGCAGGATGCCGCGTTCTCCTCGGAGATGCTGGACAGGGTGGAGATGCTGTCTACCACATCGGACTTGGAGCTGTTCAGGGATTCGGTCTTGGTCTGAATGGTGCTGATGGCATCTGCAGTGGACTTTGCCCCGTCCAGAACGGTCTGGAAGGATTCCACCACCTTGCTCAGAGCCTTGCCCTCTTCGCCCACGGATTCCTTGATCACGTTTGCGGATTTGGTATTGTTCTCGGATGCTGCGAGGATATCCGCGATGATGGACTGGATCTCCTCGGAGGACTCGCTGGACTGCTGTGCCAGCTTACCGATCTCCTCAGCCACCACGGCGAAGCCTCTGCCGGCCTCTCCTGCTCTGGCTGCCTCAATGGAGGCATTCAGGGACAGCAGACTGGTCTGGGAAGCGATATCCCGGATGGAGGAAGCAGCGATGTCGATCTTGCTGACTGCCTCAGCGGACTTGTTGATTCCCTCCACGATGGCATCGGTGGTACGGATGGTGGACTCGTTGGCCTTGATCAGGTTGTCCAGCTCTGCGGAAGCTCTGGTAGCCTCATCGCCCACACCCAGTGCGGTATCCACCGCATCTCCGGAGAGGGAACTGATCTCATCGATATTGTCGCCCATGGACTGGATGGCCACTGCGATATCCTGAACGGACTCTGCCAGGGTCATGGAAGCCTTGGACATTTCCTCTACTGCATTGGCCACGGTCTCCGTGGTCTCGTTGGCATTGCTCACCTCGGAAGAGATATCGCTCATGGCGCCGTTCACCTTCTGGGAATCCTCTCCGATCTGGCCCACCACGCTCTTCACATGGTCCCTGGCCTGTGCCGCGCATTTGGAGATCTCGGCGATATCATAGACATTGGACTTGATTTCTCTGGTGCTGGTCAGGTCGCTGGCAGCCAGGAGCTGCAGTTCCTCCAGGATCCCGGAGATGGACTTTGTGATCTTACCGGAGATCAGGAAGATCAACACGCCGAAGACGATCATGCTCACCACGCAGATCACAACGCTGTTCAGGATCACGGTGCGGATGGCAGCCTGTACGTTAGCTTCGCTCTCACCTGCCCATGCTGCGCCCCAGACATTTCCGTTTTCGTCGTAGAGCGGGCTATAGAACACATAATATTTCTGGCCCCCGATAACGACGCCGGAAGCACTGTAATCCTGCTTCTTCTGCATTGCCTCCCAGATCTTGGGATCCATCTGAGTCCCTTCATTTCGCTGACCCTGTGCATTCAAGGCAGAGGTCATGAGACGAGTATCGCCTTTAAAGATCGTCATCTCAACACCTTCCGACTTGAACAGATCCACATAATCGTGCTCATACTCGGGTTCGCTTCCCAGATCCAGATCGTACTGATAATACTTTTGAAGGGCCCGGACACTCACCTGGAGCTTTTCGAAGGTCTGGTCCTTCATTCTCGAAGAAATGCTGCTCCCGCTGATCACACTGAGGGTGATCCCGATGATGATCATCGGGACAAACCCGATGAGGAGCTGCGCAACTGACAGCCTGATCTTTCCGTTCTTCATGTCATTCCTCCATTGCTGTTTTTTCCCGCGAGGGGATTTCATTCGTTTCAGAACGCTTAAAACTTTTCCATATTTAGTTGTTATGTCCGATTATACTCCCAAAATCTTGAATTTTTCGAATTTTAAAAAAATTTAATACTAATCCCTTCCCATTTTTCTGATTATTTTAGGATTTATTTATCTAATTTAGACAAATTTTTCCGATGGACCATGATGACCAGAGGCACGTCCTTATCCAGTGGTCTGTTGGGATCCACATACTCTTCGATGATGCCGTCCCGCAGGGCGATGACGTTGGCGCCACACTGCTGGCGAAGTTTCAGCTCCATCAACGT
>JAEEGL013213430.1_pt1 | contig 19230 bp, 9 predicted proteins | sample 9134231 | NCBI WGS metagenome assembly JAEEGL01 (sample SAMN16246548, study PRJNA631951) | gut metagenome | biome: gut microbiome; feature: rumen; material: fiber-attached | host: Bos | place: Iran: Karaj | collected 2018-10 | reverse complement strand
TGGTCTTGGCTTCTTTGTCCACCTTCGCCCTTACGGTAAGGTCGCCGAGTTCTTCTTTGAGGTCGCCTTTGCGAGCGAGTGCCTTCGCCTTTGTGGTGGCGTCCACTGCGTTGGAGACAAGTTCGCGTAAGAATATTTCTTGCTCCGAATAGAGAAATTTTTTGATTACCGGGAAAATGTTTTCACTGGTAACGCCTATTTTTCCTGTTGACATTTTTTACGTATTTGTTGATTTATTGATTTGTCGAATTTTTGATTAATGTTTTGCAATGGTTGTGCCGAAGTGATTTTTATGACATACTGGCAGAACTCGGCGAATTTTTGGCAGACAGGGACTGCCATCAATTGACAAAATTACAATTTCTGTCCGAAGCACAGGTCTCCCGCGTCGCCGAGACCGGGCACTATGTAGCCGTGACTGTTGATTTTTGGGTCGCAGGCGGCAGTCCAGATTTCGCAGTCGTCGCCAAAATTCTTATGGACGGTCTCTACGCCCTGGCGGCTGCTGATGATGGATGCAAAAAAGATTTTCTTGGGCTTGCCGTCGCGGAGCAGACAGTTGACGGCGGTGACAACGCTTGCGCCTGTTGCGAGCATCGGGTCCACGAGCAGGAGAGTCTTGCCATCGATGTTGGGGCACGCCATGTATTCGGCTTTTATCTCAAAACTGCCGTCGTCCTTGTAACTGCGATAGGCGGAGAGGAAGGCGTTTTCGGCATTGTCAAAAACATCCAAAAATCCCTCGTGCATGGGCAGGGCGGCGCGCAGGATGCTTGCAATTACTATCGAGTCCGATACTACGTCGCATTTGGCTGTGCCGAGAGGAGTGGTAACGTCGATATTTTTGTAATTCAACGACTTGCCAATCTCGTATGCAAGCGCGTGGGAGATGCGGCGGATGTTGTTGCGGAATCTCTGCGAATCCTTCTGGATATTCACGTCGCGGAGCTGCATTATCCAGTTGCTCACGGGCGACGGTGTGTCTGTAAGGCAATGTAACATGATTATGGGTGGTGTTTGATGTTTGCAATTGTGTTTGTGTTTACACGCCCCAAATTTACAACAAATTGGAATATTGTGAAACTTTTATTTGTTGCCGCCGTGAAAAAAAAGTTGGATAACTCGCCAAAACTCATTAATATTGTACTCCAAAAAAAATCAGTGATTGCATCTTGAAACGACTCATCATAATCCTCGGTCCCACAGCCTCGGGCAAGACCGACATGGCGGTGAATATTGCGCAACAACTTGATACAGAAATCATTTCGGCAGATTCGCGCCAAATATTCAAGGAAATGCGCATTGGGACAGCTGTGCCCGACCGAGAAACTCTGCGCAAAGTAAAGCATCATCTCATCCAAAATCATTCTGTAACAGAATATTACAATGTATATAAATACGAACAGGAGGTTTTGGACATCTTGCAAAACGACATTTTCAGGCGCAAGGACGTAGCCGTAATGTGCGGAGGGTCGATGCTTTATATTGATGCTGTCTGTAACGGCATCGACCTCGCGCCCGACCCCGATGAGGCTCTCCGTGCCGAACTTTGGCAACGTTTTGAGACCGAGGGCATCGAGCCGTTGAAATCGCAATTGAAACTCCTCGACCCCGCATATTACGACATCTGCGACCTCCACAATCAAACCCGCATCATCAAGGCATTAGAAGTATGCATACAGACCGGCAAGCCGTATTCGAGTTTCAGGACGGGTGTCAAAAAGGAGCGCGATTTTCAGATAATTAAGATAGGCATCAACTATCCACGCGAAATTCTCCACGATCGCATCAACCGCCGTGTGGATATGATGATGGGGGAGGGGCTCCTGGACGAGGTGCGCTCGCTCGTGCAATACCGCAATCTGATGCCGCTCAATACCGTGGGTTACAAGGAGTTGTTTGATTATCTCGACGGCAATACCGACCTCGATACAGCCGTCAATCTCATCAAACGCAACACCCGCCGCTACGCCAAAAAACAGATTACTTGGTTCAATAAGACCATTGCCGGGCATTGGTACAATCCGGCAGATGATGAGGCGGCGATTTTGGAATTGGTTTCCTAATCGTGTCCGCCGTCATCTCTATTCTACCTTCACCTTCTGCGATGTCGAATTGGCGCGGAATTCTGGCGCGTACATACATTCCACAGTGGCGATGCCGTTGGAGAGTATGCCTTTGTGTACGGCAAAAAGCTGGTACTCAAATACATACGTTCCTCTCTGCATAAAGTCGATGAAAAACTCCTCGGCGGCGTCCTTGGTGGATTCGTAGTACCAAAGGCTGTCTTGATGCCTCATTCCAGAGAGTTTGTTGCTCGGCTCGAATGTCGCCGAATGGTTGTCTTTCAGGAATACAAATTCGAGGTCGCGGTCGGTGGTCATCACGAAACGCGCCTTGATTTTGTCGCCCGGGTGGAGCGGCGTGTCGGGCGTTACGAGGGTTGCGATGTCTTCGCCAAGGTCGTTCTTCTTGATAAGATACAATTCCTTTTTGAGGGTGAGTCCGTTGGCGGTGGAGCGCACATTCTCGTACTCCTCAAAATATTGGATGTAGCTTGCGCCGTATGCGATGTGCGAATTGGGATTTTCGATTGTGATGTCGGCGAGTGATTGCGAAATTTCAGCTTTTGGGTACGTCTTTTTGATGTAAGCCGCACCTTCGGAGTACTGCCCGTCGAGGCTCTTGCCGCCAATTGTGATTTTGCAGGGCTGTTCTTTTGTGTTGAGGCGTTCGCCGTTCATCAGGAGCGCATAGACTGCCTCCACGGTGGCGCGGACGGACGACCAGGAGTTGGTCTGTTTGTTTTTGATGAGCCAAATTTTCAATTCCTCCACCTCGTGCGGTTTGTTGAACTCCGCAAAAGCCTCTATGATGGCAGCCTGGGTTTCTATCGGCGAATTGTACCAGTGGTAGCCGTTGAGGTTTTTGGAATAGTACATACCGAACTCCTCCGAGTATTGGGCGTTGTTTTGGAACATTTCGATGATTTTTGCGGGGATTTCTGGTCTGCCAAGACGCTTGAATGTGATGGCAATCATCGCGCTGCCGTACATCGTGAAATTGGTCCAATGTTTCTCGATTTTTTCGAGGTAGAAGTTGTAAGCCTCCTGCGTGGATTGCGGCAGGGGAAGCTCAGTGAAGTAGCTCCGCGCATAGAAGTATTGAATCGCGTAGTAGCCCGGGAAATAGGTTTCCAGTTCCTCGGGTTTGAGCCTTTCTTTGAGGTCTTTGTAGTCTTCTTCCAACTGCTTGTCGATGTAGCCGATGGCGAGCTTGGTCATCTGTTCGATGGCTTTGCGGTCGTTTTCGTTCTCTATGGCGTCGAGTTTGCGGAGGCGTCCAAGGTCGATGAGGATGTCTTGCGTGATGAATTGGTTCTGTTTCATTCCTTTGTGCCAGGGCCAGCCGCCGTCGTAATACTGTCCTTCTTTCAATTTCTTGATATACACGCTATTGACATCATCCACAGCCTTTTTGTTGAAGAGATGGGCGAGTTTTTTCATACCCTCGCTCTCGTTTTTGGCGTATAGGAGCCACGGAGTCTCGTTGAGAAGGATGTTTTTGAGTTCCTGGTTTTTCTCCAACGGCGATTTCAAATCCTCCTCTGAAAGCGCGTTGTACGTAGCCTCCAAGCCGGGGTTGGAAGTGATGATTTTGCGGGCGACAGAATTGGCGTAATACGCCGACATCACGCTGTGCAAATTGTCGGAGGTGGTCTCCCTCAGCGACGGCAGTGCCATAAATGCCATCCACGCCGGATTGGATGTAAATTCAAACGTAAACGACTGGTTGTCTTGCGTCTGCGACTGTTGTTTGAGGCCTTCGACGGTGAATTGTTTGGTCTGGTGCGCCCTGATATTGAACGATTGCGACTCGGTGATGAGCGTCCTCGTGGTCAATACCGGGACGTACTTCTGGCTGCCGTCGGAATATCCGTCCGAAATGCCCACTATCTTCACAATCACGGGTTCGGGGCGTTTGGGGATGGCAATTGCAAATTCTGTGATGCCGGTGTGGTTGGCGTCAACGGTGAACTCCTTGGTAGTCAGGTCGATGCCGTAATCTTCGACGGGTGCTTGCGTCTGTGCGTCGAGGATGGCGATTTTCGCTTTTCCGCTGAGCGGCTGGTCGGTCAGGTTGCTGATTTTTACGGGGATTGTGATTTGGTCGCCCTCCATAAAGTACCTCGGCAGATTGGGCTCCACCATAAACGATTTTTGGGTAATCAAATGGTTTTCAGAAATGCTGTGCTGCATATCTTTCGTGTGTGCGACAGCCTTGAAATGCCATTTGGTGAGCGATTCGGGGATTGTGAACTCGATGAGTATGTTGCCCTCGGAATCCGTGACCAAATGCGGCTCAAAGAACGCCGTTTCGGAGAAGTTTTCGCGCACTTTTACGGTTTCGAAATTCGCGCTGTCGGCTTGGGGTGGCGTGGGGACGTTGTCCTGAGCCATCGGTGCTGACTTGGCTTGCGCCATCATCGAATTGTCGGCTTGTTTGGCGTTCATCATCATCATACCCATCATCCCCGTCATTGGCGATGCCATTGCCATACCCATAGGTGCCGACGCGCTTGCCATCATCATACCGCCGAATGCTGACCCACCAAACATCATATTCCTCATCAATATATTCTGACGTCCGAAGTGTTGGATTCGGTGGCTGAACCAATTGAGAATCAATCGGAATGAGTATGTGTAGTAGCTTGATGGATTCTCGATGCTTAGGAGTCCCCTATGGGCGGTGTCGAATCTGTATGTGTGGTATCCGTTGCAATATGGATTGGAGTCATATAGATAATACAACTGCCAAACGTTGGAGCGGATGGCGTCGAGGGATTCGTCGTACAGGGTGGCGAGAAGTTCGGCGTTGACGGGTTGACCATTGTGGTCGAGGATTTTGAGGCGGATGGTTTCTTGTTCGCCGGGTTGCAGCTTGTCGCGGAAACTCTCGTATTTGATGTCGAGATGCTTGTTTTCGTATGGCACGTGGACGCCGGTTGTGTCGCTGTATGACTGATTGTCCTTCACAAAGAAATACCTTATCGAAATGCCGCCACGGTTTTCGGCTGTGATGGGAAATTCGACAATCTGCGAATTTTGGGACAATGTGATGCGCCTCTCGTCGGTGAGCGGTCGGTCGCCTTGGAAAATCTCATACCACAGGAGTACGTCCTTTTGCGATGTTCCGAAAATGAACTTGGCTGTCTCGCCGGGATAATAGGTGCGTTTTGCGATGTCAAACCAGAAATACTTGTTGAAATCGGCTTTTTCGCACACTTCCGATACCAGCGTGAAACGAGATTCGGATTTGATGTCGTGTCCTTGGGCGTCCTTGGTTTCGTACCTGACGCAATAATTGCCGTCCTCATAGTCGTCGATGAGGCTGAGGTCGATTCTTGTGTTGGATTTCGCGGCAAAGGTCTTCAATACCTTGTCGTCCTCCAATGCGTCGAGCTTGTTGTTGCGGTCGGGCTTGGCGAAGTTTTTTAGATGCTTGATTATTACTGTAACGTCGCAATCCACAGGCTGCCCGGAGGCGTTGGTGGCGGAGATTGGGACTTCTTTAAATGCGTCTCGACCCTTGAACAAGAGGTCGCCATACAGCGGTGCTTGCATAAATATGCTTGCGTACCCTACCGAGAGGCTGGTGTTTTTCACTTGCGTCTCGCCGTCTTGCGAGGTCACTTCGATTTTCACCTGGTAGGTGAATGTGAGTCCGAGGTCTTCGGGCAGGGTCTTGTCGGGTTTGGCGTTGAAGGTGATTGCAAACTTGCCGTCGGCGTCGGTCTTCACGATGCCATTAGCGACAGACTTCTCTTTCATTTTGTAATTGAAACACCACCAGCCCCTGAACCTCGGTGCCCTGATTATTTCGTATTTCACTTCGGCGTTCTCTACGTTGACACCCGAATAGGTCTTGGCGTTGCCTGTGATTGTGACGTTCTGATTGAGAGCAATTTCGTCTTTGACCTCGTCGGTAAACACCTCGAATGTAGGTCTCTTGTATTCCTCCACGCTGAATGTATGGACGATGCTGACGTTGTAGGTGCTGGTTAACCAAAAATTGTAACAGCCTAATACAACGGATGTGCCGAGTTGGAAACTGCCGCTTATCGAGCCAAATTCGTTGGTGGTGAGTATGTCTTCATATACTTTTTGTCTATTGATGTCAAGCACTGAGAGGAAGACTTTGCGATTGGGCAGCACATTGATATTGTTGCCCTCCTTCGAGAAATATATTCCCTTGAAATACACCGTCTGCCCTGGACGGTACAACGCCCTGTCGGTGAATATTTTGAGCGTTGTCGAGCTTGAAACGCCACTTTCGTAGGTGAAACTGAATGAGTTTTTGTCAAGGAAGTCGTCGCCTTTTTTCACCGTGAAATCCAGCGAATTGATTCTTGCTTGAATTTCGGATTGTTGGAACTGTGCGTTGCCGTCCTTGTCGGTGTTTTTTTCGGCGTATGTTACAGTAACGCTTCTGTGATCCCTGTATTCCTCGCCAGTGACTGTCACAATGGCGTTTTCTACGGGCTGTCCTGTTGTCCTGTCCAACACTTTGATCGTGTTGGAGTTGGGCATAGGGGCGTCAACAGCCACCAAATCTGTGATTTGGATGAGATGGAAGTAGGTGCTGCCAAGGGAAAAATCTTCGCGGTTGGAAATCATTATGGCGTAATATCCGAATGGCTGTGGAGGCAGCGACAATTCGCTCGTCGTGAAGGCGTGTTCGGGGTTTTTCTCCACGTCAAAGCTGTAATTCTTGCAGTCCGTCATCACCTGGGCAAGGCCGTCCAAGTAATTACTGCCTAAGTAACCCGGCTTGTCAAAAAAACTTCGGGAGACTTTGCCAATCCTGAAATATACCTTGTCGATGTTCTTGTGCGTCGTTTTGAATACAATCTCGTGCTCGGTCGGGATATATTTATCAACATTTGCGCTCAGATTAGGAAGCAGGACGTTGTAGATGAGGATTTTCGCATTGCTAACGGAGTTGTTGTCGGCGTTGCTGTCTATTATCTGTTGCGCGACATACTTTGCCTTCATTACGTCGCCTTTGCCGTCGTAGTATTTGGCAATCTCCCAGCGCACTTGGTCGCGCAGGGTGTCGCTGTCGGCGTATGTGGTTTCCATTGCGCGCAATGTGGCGATGTACTGTTCCTGTTTGTCTTCGGAGACGGAGCGCGAATAGTAGTTTCGGAGGCGGGTGAAGTCGTTGTACAGCAATGACTTCTTGTCGCTGTCGCCGTCGTGCAGCCGTATCAGGCTTTGATAAATCAAGAAAGCCTGGTATGCTGCGGAATTTTCGTAGAGTTTGCCGTCAAATTCCAATTTCAAGAAGTCGTCCTTCGGCTTCAAAAGGTCGTTGTTGCTGAGGTCAAAATTGTCGTCGAATACTTCGTATCGGGAGATGTCTTTTTCAAAAAAATCTGTCAACGCCCTGTGCGCCAAGAAGTCGTAGAGGGTCGGCATCAGGTTGTGTTTGTCGTCATACGAGCCAAGGAGTATGTCCTTGTAGTCGATGGTCTTGCGATTTTTGAGGGCTTCGATGTCCTCTATTGATTTGAGGAAATGCTCTTTGGCGGTTCTGAGGAGCTGTTTGGTGGAATATGTAGCCACGTCGCCGTCCTTGACATCCACATCGGTGCGCTTGTTGATGGAGAAATACTCTACGCTCAGGTAGTTGAGGTAAATCTCGCCCAAGATGGAATGTAGGAAAGCCTTGTCGGCGGGCGGGAAGTTGTCGAGTTCGGCTTCCAATTCTTTGAGCTCCGGGAAAAAACCGTCGTCCACCACCTCGTTTTGATAGTCGAGGCTATGAATGAAAGTCTTGATTATCTGTGGATAATTTTTGTCCGCTCTGGCTTGTTGCAGGATTTCCTTCGCCTTTTTGCAGGCGTCGTTGATTTTTTGTTTGGATTCCAATTGCTTGACTTCCGCCCACGCTTCAGTGTAGGAGGGCTTGATGTCCATTCCTGTGGATAGAGAATCGTTCAGTTCCATATCGTTAAGATTTTTTGTAAGACGACTTTTCGAGAAATTCCAAAAAACATCCCGATTGTTTCTGCAAATTTAGAATTTTATTTTTGATATGCAAAAAAAAACTTGTATAATTCCAAAATCCTTCCTAACTTTGCCCTTGAAAAACAACCCTCAAAACCTTGTCGATATGAAAGAAATGTATGGAGATATTGTAAATTCCAAATACATAAACCCTTACACCGACTTCGGCTTCAAGAAACTCTTCGGCTCGCCACTCAATAAGGATTTGCTGATAGGGTTTCTCAACGCCTTGTTTGAAGAAGCCAAGCAAATTCCCGGCGACAAGATACTTGATGTCAAGTATCTGAGCAACGAGGAGTTAGGTCGCACACAGTTTGACCGTAAGGCGGTTTTTGATGTATTGTGCGAAACCGAAAAGGGAGTGAAATTTCATTTGGAGATGCAGAACGTTTTTCAGGCGTTCTTCATCGACAGGACAATCTTCTACGCTGCGAGGTCAATCCAAAATATGGCAAAACGTGATTCGGCGAAAGAGGGTCGTTGGGACTTTCAACTTCAAAAACTGTATTCCATCAACCTCCTGAATTTTACGTTCAAGGAAAATGAAAAGAAGGATGACGACGGCAAAAGCGCAAAAGAAATCGTCAACGAGATTTCTGACGACGACTTGATGCACTGTGTTATGCTCCAAAACGTCAAGACCAAAAAAGTATTTTATGACAAGTTGGTATTCATCTACCTCGAAATGCCCAAATTCCAAAAGCCAATTGAGGAGTGCCACACGTTTTATGAAAAATGGCTTTTTGTATTGCAAAACCTCACACGGCTTATGGAGCGTCCCAAGGAGTTGCAGGAGCGTATATTCAAAAAACTTTTTGAACAAGCGGAAATCGCCCAATACACCGCCGAGGAGTACGACGCATACGAAGACAGTTTGATCAACCTATGGGACATGGCAAACAGCAATGAGGCAGCGGAGAAAAAAGGCATCGCACAAGGCCGTGCCGAAGGCGAACTCCAAGCCAAACTCGCCCTCGCCCGCTCTATGAAAGCCGACAATATGCCTGTGGAAGCAATCGCCAAATACACCGGCTTATTAATTGACGAAATCAACAAACTATAACCCCATGAAAAACATGTATATATATAGAGAGAGAGAGGCGCATCCGCGCCCATCCCCCCTCCACGGTTTCCCTTGCACGGTCGGCGGCACAATGCCCATCCTGCAAGGGAAACCGTTTTTTTGTCCCAAATCCGTAAATAATTAACAAACAAACATAAACAAATGAAAACAAACACATTATTCACACTAATTGCCGCATTGCTGATGCTTGCCTCAGCCACGGCAACAGCGCAAAACACCATAACACTCACATCGAGCACCGGCGAGATAACGCTCTCTGACGGCGACATCCTCACCGGCACTGGCGGCACAGAAACCCACGTCTCCATCGCTGCCGGTGCTACCGTAACCCTCAGCAACGTTGATATCACCTCTATCACCAACGACGACACGCACGAATGGGCTGGCATCACTTGCCTTGGCGATGCCAAAATCATACTTGCCGATAATACAGTAAACAAAGTAAAATGTGGTTATGAAGATTATCCCGGCATCCAAGCTGCGGAAAGCGGAACCTTGTCTATTGAAGGTGGCGGCACTCTCGAAGCAACAAGCATATACGGATCTGGCATAGGCAGCGGTTACTTCCATTTCAGTTGCGGAGACATCACAATAAATGGCGGCATAATTACAGCGACAAGTGAGAGAAATAGTGCTGGCATAGGCAGCGGTGGTGGTGTAAGCAGTTGCGGAAATATCACAATCAACGGCGGCATAATTACTGCGACAAGCTTAAGGGGTGCCGGCATAGGCAGCGGTGAGAGTGGTAGTTGCGAAGACATCAAAATCAACGGCGGCAAGATAACGGCAAAGAGCAGCACAAGCATTGACGGCATTGGCTGTGGTCTTTCTCTATCAACTGTAGTTGCCACCTGCGGCACTATAACCCTCGGCTATATCAACGACGACGACTTTATCTCTGCAAGCAGTTTCGCCGAGGGCAAAGTCAATATCAAGGATGGACAAAAATTCTTTACGGAAGACGGCACAAAAATAGAAGGCAGTAACATTGACGTTTCTACTATCAATGGCAAGACCCTCAATCCACTAACATCCGATAACCAATACAACCTTAAATATGCCATAATCAGCGGCATAAAAACTCATTACTTCTACATTGGCAACGAAATAAACATCAACCCCACGGTAGTCGACCCTGAGGGAAACGTGCTTTCCTCAGACGATTACACCATACAATTCAGCCCCGCAACAATCAGGGAAGTCGGCGACTACACTTTTACCATCACTGCGGCAGAAGGCAGCCAATACACCGGCACTAAGACATTCAACTTCATAGTCCGCGACGGACTCACCGAAGATACAAAAGAACTGACGCTCTACGACGGCGACATACTCACCGGCAAAGGCGGACCAGATACCCACATCTATATCGCCGCAGGTGCTACCGTAACCCTCAGCGGTGTTGACATCACCTCTATCCCTGACGATGATAATCACCTATGGGCTGGTATCACATGTCTTGGCGACGCGACCATAATTCTTGACGACAATACCGCAAACAAAGTAACCCGTGGTTATTGTTACTATCCAGGCATCCAAGTCGCGAAAAACGGTACACTGACTATTGAAGGTAACGGCGCACTCGAAGTAACTGGCTCTTTTGGTGCTGGCATAGGCAGCAAAGATGAGGGTAGTTGTGGAGACATCGTAATCAACGGCGGTATAATTACAGCGATGAGCAGTGATGGAGCCGGCATAGGCAGCGGATGGAATGGCAGTTGCGGCAATATCACAATCAATGGCGGTAAAATTACTGCAACAGGCAGCGATGGTGCAGGTATAGGCGGCGGTTATGCAACAAGTAGTTGCGGAGACATAACAATCAACGGCGGCAAAATTACGGCAAAAAGCAACAGGGGCGCAGGCATAGGTTGCGGTTATAAGGGAAGCGAAGGCAATTCCACATGCGGCACGATAACCCTCGGTTATACCAACATCGACGACTTCATCAAGGCAAGCAGCTTCTCCGAAGGCAAAGTTAACATCAAGGACGGACAATCATTCTTCACAGAAGACGGCACAAAAATCGAAGGCAACAATATAGACGTTTCTGCCATCAATACCCGTGCCCTCTACCCATCAATTGCAGCATACGACCTTGCAGTTGCCAAAATCAGCGGCATAAAAAGTTATTATTTCTACACAGGCGATGTTATAAGCATCACGCCCACAGTGGCAGACTTGTTTGAACACGCACTTACCGACGAAGACTGCACCATACAAATCTCCCCCACAACAATCAAAGACAAAGGTAATTACACCCTTACCGTTACGGCAGTAGCAGGCAGCCAATACACCGGCACAAAGATTTTCAATATCGCCGTGGGCGACGGAATACCCGTAACGCTCACCTCAGAAACCCAAAAGCTAACGCTATCTCCCGGCACAATACTCTCAGGCACTGGCGGAGCTGATACCCACATAATTATCGAAGAAGGTGCTACCGTAATCCTCAACGGTGTTGACATCACCTCTATCCCCAACGACCAATCGCACCCATGGGCTGGCATCACCTGTCTTGGCGATGCTACCATAATCCTTGCCGAAAATACTGTAAACAAGGTTAGTTGTGGTTATCGGGATTATCCAGCCATCCAAGCGGCGGAAAGCGGCACACTGACTATTGATGGTAGCGGCGCACTCGAACCTATAAACAGAGATTCTGATGCCTCCGCCATAGGCTGTTCCAGGGATGGCAGTTGTGGCGACATAATCATTAACAACGGCATAATTTCGACGGAGGAAGGATATAACTACATTGGTACTGGTTGGTCTGATGAAAGTAGTTGCGGGAAAATCACAATCAATGGTGGTAAGATTTCTGCATTGATTATAGGCAACCCAAACACTCCAATGAAATCCGGTACAATAACCCTCGGCTATACCAACGAAGACGACATCATAAAGGCAATGCTTTACACCAATGGCAAAGTCAACATCAAGGAGGGCCAAAAATTCATCTCGGAAGACGGTGTGGAAATCAGTGGCAGCAATATAGACAATTCGTTAATCAACAATAAAGCAATTGCTCCCTATATCAATTTCGACATCACCTACACACTTGGCGACGACGCGGCAAACCATCAGGACAATCCCGCCACGTACAATTTTGCTACACCCACCATCACCCTCCAAGCCCCCACACGCGACCACTACGAGTTTGCAGGCTGGACAGGCAGCAATGGCGAAACGCCTCAGTTGGAGGTCTCCATCACCAAAGGCTCTACCGGCAAGAAGTCTTATACAGCCCACTGGCGCAAGATACTCACCAACGCCAACGTCGCCGACATAAACGCACGAACCTACACCGGCGGCGACATAACGCCCACAGTATCAGTATCCGACGACGGAGCCACGCTCACCCTCGGCACAGATTATACTGTTACTTATTCGGAAAACAAAAATGCCGGCAAAGCCACCGTAATAATCACCGGCGAAGGCATTTACTGCGGCGAAGTAACCAAAAACTTCACCATCAACCCCAAAGCAATATCAATCTCTTGGGGCAAAACCACTCTAACCTACAACGGCGCACCACAAGCCCCGACCGCCACAGCAGGGGATTTGATTGGCGAAGATGTCTGCACAATCACGGTTACAGGCGCAGAAACCAACGTCGGCAACAATTACACCGCCACTGCAAGCGAACTGAGCAATAAAAACTATGCACTGCCGACAGAAAATCTCGAAAAGGCGTTCGCCATTGAGCCAAAGGAAATCACAATCACTTGGAGCGACGAAACTACCTTCACCTACAACGGTGCCCCCCACGCCCCGACCGCAACATTATCAGAAAGCTTGTTTGGCGAAGATGTCTGCACAATCACGGTTTCAGGCGCAGAAACCAACGTCGGCAACAATTATACCGCCACGGCAACATTAAGCAACGACAATTACACGTTGTCTTCGGCAAACAAAACCACGACATTCGCCATCGAGCCAAAAACAATATCAATCACTTGGAGCGATGAAACCGCCTTCACCTACTACGGCGAACCACACGCACCAACCGCAACTTTGTCAGAAAGCTTGTTTGGAGAAGATGTCTGCACAATCACCATTACAGGCGTAGAAACCAACGTCGGCGACAATTACACCGCCACGGCATCATTGAGCAACGACAATTACACACTGTCCACAGCAAACAAAACAAAGGCGTTCTCAATAGTACCGCAAACCGAAACTATCGGCGCAATCACCTTCACAACAGACGAAAACGGCACCACGGCAGTCATCGACGGCGAATACACCGGCACAGATGCAACCACGCTTCCCCAAGGCGGCATCGAGGTTGACAAAGTAACCATCAATCGCAACTTTACCAGCGGAGCATATTCCACGATAGTTTTGCCGTTTGATGCGATATTCCCAGACGGAATGGGCACATTCTACACCTTCAAAGGCGTTAAGTACAACGAAAACAGCGATTCCAAATGGACTGCCTACGTACAAGAAACTGCGTATGCCCCCGCCAACACACCGTTTATCTTCGAGCCAGAAGGCACGGTCACACAACTTTCGTGGAACGCATCGTCAACCAAGATTAATTTGAACACGGACAAAGCACCCACCACCTCCGTAACAGACGATTATGGCGATTGGACTTTCACTGGCACGTACCAAAAGAAAGTTTTTGGAGAAATGCCCACCGACCAGACATATTATGGTTTTGCCGGTGCTAACGAAAAAGGCATAGCAATAGGCGAGTTTGTACACGGTACTGGCAATGCGTTCATTCGTCCGTTCCGTTGTTATTTGGCATTTGACGATGCCAACGGCCTCAGCAAATCAGCAGTTGTGCTCCCCAGCCGCATCGAAGTCCGCGTAATAAGCAGCGTAATCGACCCAGCCGACCCTGAGGAAAATCCCAACGGTGACATCGAGACCCCGACCTCGGAACTCATCAAACAGAATGTGAATGTTTGGTCGTTCGACAAGACAATTTACATTGCCGCCGCGCCCAGTACGCCTTACACGATAGTAGATGTTAACGGACGTCCGCTGCAAACCGGCATCACCGCCACCGACCGCGACGAAATCCACCTTCCTGGCAAGGTTGACGGCATCGTAATAGTAAGGGTTGCAAACCAGTCGTTCAAAATCAGATATTAATACAATGTTTCACCGTAGGGGCGTACCTCGTGTACGTCCCCTACATTAAAAAACGAAATAATCATGGAAAAGAAAACATACACCACCCCCGAAATAGAGGTAATCGATCTCCCAGAACAGACAATGCTCTTGCAGACAAGTGGCAGCGGAAGATCCTTGCCTACTGATTTCAGCGAAGGTGAATTCAATTAATTCGCCGTAGGGACGTGGCGTGCCGCGTCCGACAAAATCGTTGTATGGACGCGACGTGCTGCGTCCAATAAAAATGCTGTGGGGATGTTGCATTGCCGCGTCCCCACAATGTTTTTACGCCGTCCCCTCTTGCCCATCTCAAAAAAAATTCCTATCTTTGGCGCGCAAAAATCATACGTAGCCAGCCTATGAAACTCCTCAAACACATACTTCTACTTTCCCTCGTCTTTGCGTTGCTCGCCTGCAACAAGGACAGCGACCACGAGCCGCCAAAACCGTGCGCGTGAGCGCACGGAAACAAAACGCACGGAAAAAAAATGCCCCGACAACAATTTCCTAAAAAAATCCCAAATCCTGAAACCTTTTTCCATCATTTTCGTATAATGTGAATAAATATCCACTCACATCATCGAAAAATATGGAAAAAATATGGGTAATGTATACTTTACTGTGTATGGTGCTGAATGTCAGCGCGTTGAAGGCACAGGATACCGACAACTCAGGGCGATGGTACTTCGGCGCGTCGGGAGGCGCAACGCTCGGACAATGCACATTCCGGAGCGTCACCACCGATAAGAGCAACATCGGCGGCGCGGTAGGAGTGTTTGGCGGATATGGCTTCAACTCCGTCTTTGCATTGGAAGGCTCGGCGGGCGTCGGCTCGATGAAACTCACCGCACAGACCTGCGACCCGTTTTGGCTCTCAGCCGACAATCTTGCTTACTTCGCCCCCGTCATCGACCAGAGCGGCGAATTTTACAAAAACATCACAGCAAAGACACAAACCGCAAAGTTGGCGTTACAACTTAACATCGACCTCATCAAAATATTCACCGAACCTTGCAACCGTTTTTCACTGACAATAGCACCGCAAATCTCGCTCGTCAGCACAAAAAATAAACTCACCTCCGACAATTTCAAACAAAAATACGACCGTCAAAACCATTTTGGCTGCGGCGCACAGGCTGCGGCGGGGTTCTTCGTATCCAAAAACATTGATATCCAAATATTTGGCGGCGTCACGGGACTCTCGGGCGACCGTTTTGACAACATCCCCAAGCACCACCACGAGAGCAACCTTATTTGGGACGGCGGCGTCAGGATAGCCTACCATTTTGGTAGGACTTGCGGCGAAAAACCCGCCGAGCCTTACACCGACATCAAGCCCGCGCCCGACACCACAACCAACATCCAAGTCGTTGACATTCCGACTGTTGACACCACGCAGACGCAGCCCGTAGTAGTTGTGGATAATAACAACAACGACACCCCGACGCCCGACATCACAGACGACAGCAAGAGTCAAGAGCCTGACCGTCAGGATATTGAACCACAAAAGACTACAACCGTCCTGCCGACAATCTACTTCGCCGACAATGGTGTCTCAATCTCGCAAAAAGAGTATCCGAAATTCCGCGAAATAGCCAACTACCTGAAAGACAATCCGCAAGCCAAAATCAGCATTTACGGCTATTGTTCCAAGGTGGGCACGGTGGAGTACAACCAATACCTCTCGCAACGCCGCGCCGACCTCATCAAACGCCGCCTGATGCTGTCGGGCGTGTCGGATAGCCGCTTCGTGAATGTAGTCGGCAAGGGAGTGGATCACGCCGCCCCCGACAACAAGACGGCGCGTCGCGTAGAAATCATCATAGAAAATTGAAAATTGACAATTGACAATTGACAATCGAAAATCAACAAATCAGCAAATCGAAAAATCAACAAATATGAAGACGAAGTTTTTGATAATCATAGCGTTGATGCTGTTCACAATCTCGTGCAAGAAGGAGCGCAGCCACGAATATTGGGACAGCGAATATGGCGACAAGGCGGTCGGCTACCTCGCCTTCGAGTTGTATTGGGACGAGTACGATGACATCCTCTCGCCCATCGACGGCGTCAGAATCACAGCAAGCGGCGCGGACGGTTTCTTGAAAAACTACGATTTTGCCTCGCCCGAAGACGCCGCCGATGCCCTCCAACAAATCCCCGAAGGCACTTACAACCTTTTGGTGACGGTGGATATGGCGGAGAAAGACGGCTACATCGTCACACAGAGCGCGACCGAAAAGGGCGGCAACAACCTGCCCGCCACCACCGCCGCGCTCAAAGACCCATCGTCGTCGCCGCATCAGTCGTGGTACGGCATAGTGACGGCAACGGTCAAGGACGGCGAAATCACCATCGCAAGATTCCAACTTAAACGCCTCTTGTCGATGATTTCGATAACGATAACGGGCGTTCCCGACGGCGCGACAATCACTGCGGAGGCTTCCAAAGTGGCGCAATACGTGGAACTCACCACGCCCAAGATAAGCGCGGAGAGCGTTGACGACGTACAACTCGGCTCATTGTCGGGCGGCGGCATCCAAAAAATCGAAAACCGCACCCTGATGCCCACCGCCCTTGGCAACGACCGCACAATCATCACGCTCTACGCCACATACAACGGCGTGACGCTCACAAGTACCGTGGACGCGCCCAAGATGGAATCGGGACGGTATTATGTAATGGAAATTGCCTACAACGGCCTCGCCCCATACATCTATGTCTCTGGTACCGACATCAACGACTGGCAACAAAACTGGACCGCCGACGGCGAAATCCTCAATCCCGACGAGTAATCACAAAACAACATAAACTGTTACTATTATGAATAGAACCCTATTATCCTTAACCATCCTCGCCCTTCTTCTCGCCTCGTGCGACAAGGGTTCGAGCAGCGGACAGGACGAAGAAGCCCCGACGCACATCACCGTGGAGGCTCAGGTGGGCGCAATGACCCGCGCAACCACCACGGGCAATTCGACAGTCTTCGACGAGGGCGACAAGCTCACCCTCTACGCCTGGACCGACAATCAGAACACCACGCCGCAGTCATTCGTTGTGGACGGCGTAAGCAACACCCTCACCAACGGCAAATGGGTGCCCGAGCAGGAGATGCTTTGGCAGGATATGGTGACCCAGCACTACTTCCTCGGCATCTATCCGACACGCCGTGTGGAGAATTTGGCGGCAGACCCCTTCACGCTCGACGACAATGACTACGAAAAGAGCGACCTCCTCTACGCGCTCGTACTCAGGGGAATGAAGGCAACCGAAAACCCCGTGCCGCTCATCTTTGACCACGCGATGGCAAAGTTGTACGTCAATATGAACTTCCGCACGCAGTGGGACGGCACGCCCACCATCACTGCCTGCAAAGCCAAGGCTGCCAACTCCTGCACCATCAACTATTTGGCTAAGGAAATCACCCCGACCGCCGACGCCGACGCCACAGTAACCCTCACGGCGCAGCCCGTCGCCGACAACGACAACTTCGCCGCCAAGTACCGCGCTCTGATGATTCCGCAGACAGGATTCCGCACCGTCACCATCACCATCGACGGCAAAAACTACACCTACACCCACAACGAAGACATCCCCCTCGTATCGGGCAAATTCACCACGCTCAACCTCATCGTAGGCCGCAACAAAATCGAAATCGGCACCGTCAGCATCAACGAATGGGCGGAAGGCGAGACCATCGACGGCGGTCAGGCGATGTAGTGTCAATGCATAATTCATAATGCATAATTCATAATTCGATAATCAACAAATCGATAATCAACAAATCAATAAATCTACAAACCGTAAATCCTATGAAAACACTCAGGACACTAATGATAGCAGCCACAGCGGGCTTGATGCTCACGGGCTGCAACAAGGACGACGGCGCGGATACCGCAATTTCCCACTTCCCCGAGGACGGAGTAATCCGCGTAACCACCAACGTCAACGAGGCTGTGCTCACACGCGCAGGACTCACATCTAACAATCTCTCCAATTTTTGGCTCAAAATCGTTACAGGCGACGGCAATGTCGGCTACAACTATTTCGAGAAGATAGAGAAGAAAAGCGGCGAATGGGAGTCCGCGAACTCAATGTTGTGGAAGGATGCCACGACGCTAACCCACATGACCGCTGCGGTATTCGGCGATCGTAATTTCACCGATGCCGAGTTCTCAGGTGTCGATCTGACACTGCCACAAGACCAATCCGCCACAGGTGGCACGGGCATCGATGCTGCGGATTTGTTGGTGATGAAAACGACTACCGTAAATCCCGCAGAGAATTTGGACAACGACGGCAAAGTGACAATCACCCTCAGCCACGCCCTCACCAAAATCGACGTGACCCTCACCCTGGGCAACGAGTTCGCAAAGAGCGACCTGAACAAAGAGACCGACCTCACCGACTTCGTGGTAAGCAGCAAGGGCAGCTTCTACTTCGCTGCCAGGGAAGGCTTTGTGTATGCCTCCGCCGACAACGACGATGTGAAAATCAAAGCATACAGGAACAGTTTTACTCAGAATGCCAAATCGGAAGCCAACTACGAGTGCATTGTAGTTCCCTATTTTCAGACAAAACTGACCGTCTCTTTCAAAATCGGCGACAAAAACTACTCGTGGACATCCGCCGAAGTTCAATTGGAGCAGGGCTACAAATACGCCATCGCCCTCACTGTCGGCAACGACGCGGTGACGATAGCACCCAACGGCATCACCGCCTCTCCGTGGACACCTCAGTCCGACACTCCGACAGACATCAACACACACTAACCATCTAAAAACGAATCGATTATGAAACTAACAAAATATCTTTCGTTTGCGGTATTGGCGGGCGCAATGCTCTTGACCAACTGCAACAAGGACGACGAATCCACGTCGCCAATCAGACCGTCGGACGCGGTGAATATCAACTTCTCTGTGGGCGGCAAACAGCTCACCC
>JAEEGL014565989.1_pt1 | contig 19231 bp, 5 predicted proteins | sample 9134231 | NCBI WGS metagenome assembly JAEEGL01 (sample SAMN16246548, study PRJNA631951) | gut metagenome | biome: gut microbiome; feature: rumen; material: fiber-attached | host: Bos | place: Iran: Karaj | collected 2018-10 | reverse complement strand
GGTGTTAAATATATCGTAGTATTCTTAAATAAATGCGATATGGTTGATGATCCAGAACTTATCGACTTAGTTGAAATGGAAGTTAGAGATCTATTAACAGAGTATGAATTCCCAGGAGACGAAATTCCAATCGTTAAGGGATCAGCTTTAAAAGTATTAGAGAGTGATTCTAAAGACGTTGATGCTCCAGAATATGCTTGCATCAAAGAATTAATGGATGCAGTAGATAGCTACATCCCAACACCAGAAAGACCAGTTGATCAAGACTTCTTAATGCCAATCGAAGATGTTATGACAATTTCAGGACGTGGAACTGTTGTTACAGGTAGAGTAGAAACAGGTTCATTAAAAGTTGGTGATACATTAGAAATCGTTGGTTTATCACAAGAAAAGAAATCAACAGTTGCTACAGGTATCGAAATGTTCAGAAAAACATTAGACGAAGCTGAAGCAGGTGACAACGTAGGTGTTCTATTAAGAGGTATTGATAGAAAAGACGTTGAAAGAGGACAAGTTCTTGCAAAACCAGGATCAATTCATCCACATACAAAATTCAAAGCTCAAGTATACGTATTAAAAGAAGAAGAAGGTGGAAGAAAACAAAAGAACCCATTCTTCTCAGGATATAGACCACAATTCTATTTCAGAACAACAGACGTTACTGGAAAATTAGAGTTACCAGCTGACAAACAAATGGCTATGGGTGGAGACAACATTGAAATGACAATCGAATTAATCACACCAATCGCTATGGATAAAGGATTAAGATTCGCTATCCGTGAAGGTGGTAAGACAGTAGGTTCTGGAGTTGTTGGAGAAATCATTGAGTAATTTGATTACTAGATTTTAAAACAATTAGAATTTAATATGTTTTATTCAAGAAGATAAGATGTTTTACATCTTATCTTCTTTTTTGTGTAAAATTGAAAACACTACGAACAACGGGGATAGAGGGTAAAAATGAACCTAATATTTCATCTATTTTTTTGAATGATAAGGAAACTCCATGGAAGACAATATAATAAAGAAGGATAATTAAGCCATCAAATTTAAAGATTTATTATTTAAATATTAATAATTATTAAATAATAAATCTCACAAAGGAGAAAGTGTTATGTTCAAGAAATTGTTAAGTAGTTCAAGCAAAAAGCAATTTTATATCAGCGTAGTTGCATTAGTATTAACAATCGTTGCAGTTATTGCAATGGTAGTTGTTAAGAATAGCGATAATCAAAAGATTATTACTGCTGATATGATCCACTCAAAAGAGTATGAAACAGTGGAAAGTGAAGACGAAGGATTTGATAACTGTGAATTTGTTAAGTTCACAGCGTTTTTCACGAAAGATCTAGATGGAAACGGAACAGCAGAAAAGCTTCTAGGAAGCTGTACAGATTTAAATAGTACAGATACTTTATACATGGATATCAATGTTTTATCACAGGGGTATTTGAAAGATGGAAACATATCTATTGATGGCAAAAACTTTGATTTAAATATGGCCATGATACGAGATGACATTTTAAAGAAGAATTATGTTTCTAGAAGCGTAAAGAGCATTGAGTTAAACCAAGTTAATCCAGGAACACAAAAATTAATAATTGGAAACATAACACCAAAGTTAGAAAATAATATTAATAACTATTCAAGAGATTCACAAGTTGTTTTCACCGGAACATATGTTGATGATGAAGGGAATGAAACAGCTTTAAGAAAAGAGATAAATTTAAAAGTTGAATGGTATGGAGATTTATATACAACAATCAATGGAAAGAATCACACAAGCGTATACAATTTTTACACATCACAGATGCAATCTAATTCAATTGAAATAGAGTTATCAATAAGCGAAAATACAAGAGAAATGTTGATGAAAGAAAATTCATTAACCTATGCAATTCCTTCTCTAAAGGGATATGATGCAACAGAAGTAAAATGCTTAAATGATAATGTGACATCAAACTACGATGACAATACAAGAACATTAACAATTAAAAGAGAATCAACAGTAGATGAAAATGGAGTTGTTACACAAAAGGTAAATTACATTAACACATACAAAATTAAAATTACTTATCCACAAGAGGCATTCGATGCAATTGAAAATTATGACGAAATTAGTATGCCAGTTACAGGGTACTATGTTGGATATAATTTAGATGCAGATGAATTTGATAATCCAATGAAATCGAATGTGGCTGAAAAAACATTCACATTAGTTTTTGAAAAAGAACCAATCGGTGAAGTGTTTAACTTTAAAGTAAAAATAGAAGACAAAGGGTATGTAACTGAACCTTTTATGGGCTATGCATTATCAAAACAAAGTTTAATAGATTTATATAACGGACAGGACATTGAAAAATTTGAATATACAGTTTCATGGATGGCAAGTAGAGGTGATACAGGAACAGTAACAAATGTAACCATGAAAGAAAAACAAGATGATGCAAACTATGGCGATAAATATGATGGAAATTCATTTGCGAATTATGTATCAAATAAAGCATTATATTTTGGCGCTACTTCAGCATTTATGTATCAAGAAGGATCAGTAAGAATTTACGACAACGACACAGACGAACTAATAAAAACATTTACGTATGATGAATGTAAACAATATAACAGTGCAAGCAATGCATATGTATTCGATGAAAGCATTAAACATATTAGAGTAGAAGTTGATGGCGGAAACAAAAAAACATATTTCTTAATGTATTTCATTAAATCAATTGATTTAGAAAAACTAAAACAAGACTTTACATTACAACAAATAGAAGCAATGGATCAATTTACAACATACATACAAGGAACATGTTATGATAGTGATACAACGGTTGGAAGTGCAAGCAATATAGACAGCGTTAAACTAATTGCTTTAAGATCAAATCTAAAAATAGTTTTAATGAATGATACTTATTCTACACAAGAAAACTATACAAACGAGATTATTAGAATTTATGCGGACAAACCACAATATGGAGATGCTTCATGGCATAATGGTCAATTCTTAGTAAAGATGCCACAAGAAATTATTAGAGCAAAGATTAACTCAATTACTACAAGCAATGAAAAAGTAAGTGTAACAGGTTACGACTTATATGAAGAAAACAACAATTATTATTTAAGAATACTAACAGAGAGTGAAGAACCAACAACATATAATTTGGTTATTAATTATGATTTTAATATCGATCCAAGAACGTCAGATTGCACAAAATTATATACAGTGTATGGATATAATGAAAACTGTGGAAGATATATACATGAGGCAGGAGATACTTACGATATTAATTCAAACTTAGAAACAACAGATATCGTGGGAGCTTCAAGTGATACTGTAAGATTTGTTTCACCAACATCTTTAATAACGCTAGAAACAATTAGTAATTACAATGATAATAATGATGTTACTGTAGCTCCAAATGTAGCAGAGTTTGATAAAGAAACAAGTGAGGCAACTGTAAATGTAGCAATTACAAATAACTATAACAATGTAGTTAAAGATATAACTATCATGGGAAAAGTTCCAAAAGCCAATAATAGTTATGTTGTTACAAAAAAACAACTAGGATCAAATTTTGATACTTATATGACTGCAGATGGAATCAAAGTTCCAGATGCTATTAAGAATATAACAACAGTTTATTATTCAACAAAAGATAATTGTTCTTATGATTATACAGATATAGAAAGCGAATGGAAAACAAAAGATCAAGTTGCAGATTTTAAAGCAATAAGAAGTTATTTAATAGTATTAAATAATTATGAATTACCAAGAGGAGTATCACATACATTTGCTTATGATATTACAATTGAGGATGCTTTAAATTATAACGATGTTGCATTTAGTACACATGCTGTTAATTATGAATTAGAAACAGACAATGGTACACTAGCTATTAATACAGAACCAAACAGAGTTGGAATTAGAATTGTTAGAAAATACAATTTGAATATTACTAAGTATAAGACAGGAACAAACTTTGTAGCACCTGGAAATACATATGCAATTAATGAATTAGATAGTAACAATGCAATTGTTGAGACAAAACTAGGAACAACAGATGCTAATGGAAATTTTGTAATTAAAGGAATATATATAGATACAATCTATACATTACAAGAAGTTAAAACATCAAGAGATTATGAATTGAATGATGATTTCATAATCTTTAGAGTTAAAGAAAATGATAGCAATAAAGAATTATTAGAACTAGAAGTATTATCTCAAGATCAATTCAAAACAACACCAGTATTATCGAAGAATGAAAATGGTGTAGATGTATTTACAACATCAGTAGAAGATGTACCTAAGTATACATTAACAATTAATAAAAAAGATGAAAATGGTGCATTGCCAAATGCTTGGTTTACTTTAGAAGGTAGAACAGGTGGAGTAACCAATGCGGATGGAAAAGTTGTATTTTCTGGATTATCAACAAATGAGGAATACACATTATCAGAAAGAAAATCAGAAGGTCATTATCTATTAGATGATATTAAATTTAAATTAGTAAAGAATGACTTCGGAAACTACGCGATAGAAACAGAAAGCGGAGAATTAAGAAATGTAATTATTAGCAATTCTGCAGATATAGCACAAGTACAAGTTAATGTTGACTTAAACAATGAAACAATACCTACATACAAATTAAAAGTTTTAAAAATAGAAGATTCAACAGCAGATAATAAGAAGTATTTAAGTGGAGCTAAATTTGTATTAAGAAGTGCAGACAGTGGCTCAAGAACATACTATACAACAAATGAGAATGGTGAAATTACTATTGACGACTTGCTTGCTTATGTAGATGGAAAAGATATCTCTGGATTATACACATTACAAGAAGTTAAAGCTCCAAATGGATATTCAAATAATGCAGAAGAAATTGAATTTAAAGTTACCAAAAATCAAAGTGGATATTCACTAAATATAGTTAATGAAAGCACATTAGATACAATATACAACAAGAGCATAGAAGACAACATAGCAACAATAACAATTGCTGATAAGCCAATGTTTAAACTAGTTAAAACTGATAAAGAGACTAATGAAAGATTAGCAAATGTAAATTTTGTTATCTATGAGATTGATGATTCGGACAACTTTAAAGATTATGCAAAAGATGTAAATGGTGAGTACATTGGAAAATTAATAGATAATCAATATGTTGTAACAACAGATGAAAATGGTGAGATAACATTACCGTTAAAAGATGGCAGGTATCAAATGTATGAACTAGATTATAAAGGATACAAAAAGAATAGTACTTTATATAGTTTTACAGTTGGTGAAGAAACCACTTCAACAACTAGTCAATATGATGAATATTTTACATTGGCAGGCACAATACCTGAATCAACAGGTGGAACAATCGAAATTAATTATATAGAAGATTTGGTTGATATGGCAATTGCAACTGATAGTGCGCATGAAACTGAATATAATAATTCAGGAACAGATTCTCCATATGCAAACAAATATATAAAATTAATGAGAAATCTAGACTTTAATCAAGATTCATCATATAGAAATGCTAGCGATAAAACAACATATGGAGACTATAATGGAAATGGTGTGGCACAAACAATTAAAGAAGAATTGACAACTGCTAAAGGTTGGTTTCCTATTTTTACTGGAACATATAAAACTTCTGCGGGAATTACTTTTGATGGTCAAGGTTTTGAGATAAGAAACTTGTATTATCATGGAGGCTATAGTAGTAGTAAAGATTATGGATGGTATGGTATAGGATTGTTTGCAAGTCCTGGAAGTATAGTTGTAAAGAACTTAGGAGTTACTGGTAATTTTTATAATGTTGGAACTGCAGCAGGACTAATTTCATATCCTTCTCATCAAAATCCTGAAAAAATTTATGTGTTAAATTGTTATAATAAAGTTAATATTGTAAATGGCGGTGGCATAATAGGTGGAATAATAGGAGATGCCTACTATGTAGATGGAAGTATATATATAGATAATTGCTATAATTCTGGTAATCTTACAGGAAGTAATAATGCGGGTGGTATCATAGGATATAGAGGTGCTGGTAGATATGAGATACGAAATTCACACAATGAAGGAAACATACAAGGTAGCGGCGCCACAGGAGGAATAAGCGGATATGATGCTACTGCGGTTATAGAGAATTGTTATAACACGGGAAAAATAACCGGAGGAAATAATGCAGGAGGAATAGTTGGTAGAACAGAAAGAAGTAATCAATTTATAGCAAATTGTTATAACACTGGAGATGTATCTGGAAGTGAAGTTGGAGGTATTTCGGGAAGCACTAGTAATACAATTTATGAAAGATGTTTTAATACAGGAAATTTAATAGGAAATAGATATTCAGGAGGAATAGCTATTTATGTAGGTAGAGCTTCACAATGTTTTAATACAGGTAATGTTATTTCTAGTGGTGGCTACGTTGGTGGTATTTGTGCATCTTATAGTAGTAATAGTACTATAGAAGATTGCTATAATGAAGGAAATATTGAATCAACAAGCAACAATGCCTCTGGAATATGCTGTTATGTTAATCCACAAGTAAAGAATTGTTTAAATACTGGAAAAGTTAAAGGCGTTTCAAGCAACAATATAACAACAGCAATCGAAAAATGGGATAATTGTTACTATATCGATACTACAAAAGTAAGTGAGGATGATGGAATTGCTATTACAGAAGAGTATTCAAAGAGCGTAGAATTTTACAATCAACTTAATACAAGCGGGGTATGGGTATATAGTCCAAATTCACATCCAAGATTAAAAATTGGACAACTTCCAGCAAATATAACTGAAGGTACGCAAATTAATGTTGAAAATGTAATAGAAGAATATAAAATAACTACAGAGGTAAATGATGTTAATAGACCTAAGGGAGGATCTATTTCTGGGGAAAAACAATTAAAGTATGATGAGGTAAAATATAAAGAATCAAATAAAAAAGAAATTGTGATGACACCAGATGAAGGATATGAAATAGTGTCAGTTACTATTAATGGTAATAAAATTGATTTTGAACCAGATGAAAATGGTACTTTCACAATTAATCCTGGAGACATTAGTAATATTGATGAAGATAAACACGTAGTTGTAACATATGGATTAACTAGCCAATTATATACAATTCAAAAAATTGATAAAGATGATGAAAATCTTAAATTACAAGGAGCAGAATTCTCAATTGAACAAATTGAAGATTATAGTCCAGAAGTTCAACCATTTGAATTAGAAAACACGTCTACAAATATAAATAACACAATAATGTATGACGATAGAATTGTTGAAGATGTATCTTGTGATATTGTATCAGAAAATGAAAATGCAGGATTTATAAAAAATGGCAAGAAATATGTGATAAATCTTGGAGAAAATGCTGGTAGTACAGGAGATTATGCATATGCAGCTAGAGGAAATTTAACAATTGACTTAACAAATAAAACGGGTATTTATGCTGTTAGAGTTAACATTACATCAGACGGAACAAATAGTTTAGAAATATCACGTGGAAGCAGTTATTATTATAACTATGAAGGCGTAGCTAAAATAGCAAAAGGAGAAATTGTAACAGATAAAGATTACTATAGACGATTAGAAGGAGGTCAAAGCTATACATTTACTGTATCAGGAAATTCAGCAACGGATAATAATGGAATAACAATAAATAGTATAGATATATTAGAGGCTGAAGATGAATATGCTAGTTTTGAGTTAATTGATGGCAAATATATAAGTACAAACACAACTTCTAACACTACTGCAAAGGGCACAATTAAAGTAGATTTGAGACAACGTACAGGTAATTACAAAATAAAGATAAATGATGTTTACGATTATGCTCATCACACAAATTCAATGAGTATTAAATACCCAGGGGGCAGCTATTATAAGCAGATACAATTGAACACAGATATGAGCATAGAACAGATTGTTACAGGTGGAAAACTATATAGTATAGATGTACAGTTTACTTGCTATGATGCAGATGATCACTATTTAACTTTTGCGCCACCAGTAGTAGAAGCACTTCTAACAAATCAAACAGGTACGACAGATGAAGATGGCTTGATAAACCTAAATCTAGCTCCTGGAAAATACAAAATAACAGAAACTAAAGCACCTGAAGGATATAGAATTAATGATCAAGTATTTGATGTAGAGGTTACAGCAAATTCTCAAAAATCTATAACAGTAACAGACGAAAAAGTAACAACAGCAAAGATAACAACTGACGTAGAAGAGTATCAAATTTGGTCATCAGGAAGTTATCAAACAATCAGAGGCGGTTCTATATCAGGAGAGGATGAAGATCCTTATGAAAGCGTTGTAAAAGGAGAAAACAATACAAAAGAAATTGTTATTACACCGGACACCGGATACAGAATTGAAAAAGTATTGGTTAACAACGAAAGTATTGTATTTAACACAAATGAGGATGGAGTTGCTACAATTCCAGAAAACTATTTCAAAAATGTGCAAGAAGACAAACATGTTGTTGTTAGATTTGTAACTAAATATGGATCGTTGATAATTAACAAACTTGACGCTAAAGATAGAAGTAAAAAATTACCTAATACTGAATTTAGAATTGAACCAAACAAAGAAAACTGCACAGAGACAATAGGTGGACTAAATCACTATACTGAAGAACGAAATGTATATAGTGACAAACGTACAAGAACAGAATTTGAAGAAGTTGATGGAAAATATGTTTCTACAAATGGTGGCACATATAACTCTGTATCAACAGGTAGTGTGCCAATTGATTTGAGCGATAAAGAGGGAACATATTCTATTCTAGTAAATGTTGAACTAAACCCAGATAAAAATGATTTTGGAGTATTAGGAATCAGCACAGCAAAAGGAAATTTCGGAACTCAACAAAAAACTATATATACAAAAACATCCGGAACAACATATGCTTTTACAGCAGAAGGTGGAAGCATCTACTACTTATTGATGGCATATGTAAAAGATAATAGTAATTATATAACAAGGGACAAGTTTACTATTGATAGTATTTATGTTTATCAAGGCGAAGGAATAACATTAGCACCAACGACATTAACAACAAATGAAGATGGTAAAATTGTTATACCAGTTACACCAGGAGAATATAGAATAACAGAAACAAGAGCACCAGAAGGATATTTCTTAGATAGTGAACCACAAACAACAACTGTTACGGAAAATTCTATAAATGAATTGACATTTGCAAACAACAGAGATTCAAAAGTTATAACACATTATGTCTTAGATGGAACAGGACCTAAATATAATACAAAAGCAGTCGAACTTATTGATCCAATTGAAGAGTCTGGAATTGAAGGACAAAATTATATAACTGAATTAAAACTAGAAATTGATGAGTATTCATTAGTAAAAGATGATAATGGAGAATACATAATACCAGACAACGCAAGCGGTCAATTTGGAGATTCAGACATTCATGTTTATTATTACTATAGTTTAACACCAGTAACATTAACAGTTCACCATTACTTAGATGGAACTAACACAAAAGTCGCAGGAGATGTAATTGAGGATTATTATAAAGGCGACGTATATACAACTACAACCTCACCAACTGCATTGCAAAAATACAACTATGCATATACAGTTGGAGAATCTAGAGGACAAATTAATGAAGATACAGAAGTTGATTATTACTATAATAGAATGGAAGCACAAGTAATAGTTCATCATCTAGAAAATGGAACTAATACTCCACTTGCTGAAGATGTGATAATCGGAGGAAAAGTAGATGATGCATATACAACATCTTCAAGTGATGCAGTACCAGCAAACTACACATTAGTAAGAAAGACAGATAACTGGAATGGAACAATGACAGTAGATGATATTGAAGTAACATACTACTATCAAAAGAATACATTTACCGTAACACCACAAATTAGCAAGAGATGTAATTTAACTGAAATTACAGATAGAACAACTCAAGTTCCATATGTAATTAGCTACAATGCAACAATCAAAGATTATATTGGAAGTGTAGAAGTAGAAATATTAGACACACTTGAATATAAGATTGATGTTGCAAACTCAAATTTAAATGGTGGAACATATAATGATACTGCAAAAACAATAAAATGGAATGTAATAATTCCAGATATAAATACATATAATAATGAAAACAATGAGTATATAGTTAATATTACTAAGACAATTAGTTTATTATACAAAGATGTTAACGAATTGAATGACGTCATAACAAATAACGCAAAAGGAACATTGCAAATTGAAAATACAACGAGAGAAAACGAAGACAGTTCATCTATAAACATTAGTTTACCAGGACACTTAGTTGTTAGATATGTAGATAAATATACAAATGAAGAAATCACAGATAGTACATCAGTAGACGGAGCCTTAGGATCAAGCTTCAATACAGATGACTATAAAAAGACATTTGATAATTATGTACTAGTAGAAGAGCCAGAACAGAAGACTGGAGTTTATACAAAAGGTACAATTACAAAGACTTACTATTATGCAATGAAAGCTTCATTAAGAGTACAACATATCGATAAATTAACAAATCAAAAACTAGTAGATGATGAAATAACAAATGGTAAAGAAAACGATGATTACACAACATCAAGCAAGACAATTGCAAATTACAAAGTATCACAAGCTGATTTACCATCAAATGCAACAGGAAAATTAACTGTTGTTAGAAATAGTAATGGTACATACACAACAGAAACTGTTGTTAAATACTATTACATCCATAATGCTAAGGTGATTGAGAACCATATAGATATCATTGATAACAGAGTCTTAGCAACTAGTACAACAAATGGCTGGGAAGGAGATTCTTACAACATTGCTTCACGTACAATTGATGGTTATACATTAGTTGAAACATATAACAATGAGAACAAGATTCCTTCAAACAGAGCAGGTAGCATGACTAGAGAAGATATAACAGTAAACTACTATTATATTAGACCTGCTAAAGTTATTGTAGAACATATTGATAAAGCAACAAATGAAAAGATAGCAACAGATGATACTATAAACGGAGTTCAAAACCAAGCATATACAACAAGCAGCAAGAACGTAAATGACTATGTTTTAGTTGAAACACCAAGTAACAAGAATGGAAGCATGACAGTTACAGTAGATGGGGACGGAACTGTTCATGATACAACAACTGTAAGATATATTTATTCACATGTTTCAGCTGGTGTAATTGAAAAACACTTAGACATTGAAACAGATGAAATATTATATAACGAAGTTCACGAAGGTAATGAAGGTGATGAATACAAGATTGATTCACGTACATTTGATGGATATGAATTAGTTGAAACTGATAGAGATTCAGTTAACAGATTACCTAATAATGCCGAAGGAACAATGACAATTGAACCAATTACAGTAATCTATTATTATAGAAGACCTGCAAAAGTAAGAGTTCAGTACATCGATAAGTTAACAGGAGAGACGTTAACAGATGATGTAATAATCGAAGGATATCAAAATGATCCTTACACAACGTCTAGCAAGGAATTTGAACATTACAAATTATCAGAATTAGATGAAGACATACCTGCTAATGCAAAGGGAAATATGCTAGTAACAGTTGATAACGAGGGTAAAGTGTTAGATGAAACAATGGTTAAATACTATTACATACACGATGCAAAAGTGTTAGAAAAGCATATCGATATCAAGAATAATGAAATAATTTATTCTAAGACGCACAATGGATATGAAGGTGATTTATACGATATTGATGCAAGGGAATATGACAAAGAAAACAACTTAAATGAAGAATTCGAAGGTTATGATTTAGTAACTGAATTAGAAGATGGTACAAATAAACTTCCAGAGAATAGTGAAGGATCAATGACTAGAGAACCAATAGAGGTTATCTATTACTACATTAAAAAAACAGCTGTAAAAGTTAATTACTACGACATTTATACTGATGAAAAAGTAGCAAATGAAGTAATTATTAATGGTCATGAAGGTGATCAATATGAAACAGAATACAAAGATATTGATAACTACGAGATTGTATTAAAGGATAAAGATGGAAATGTAAAATATCCTGCAAATGCAATTGGTGAAATGACAAAAGATATAATTGAAGTAAATTACTACTATATTAAGAAAACAAGTGTAACAGCTAGATATTATGATATTGTTTCTGGTGAAGAAATTGCTGAGCAAGTTAAAGAAAAAGGACTACAAGGCAATGCATATACAACAGAAGAAAAAGTAATAGATAATTACGATATTGTTAAAGCTAACTATCCTGAAAATGCTAAAGGTGAAATGAAAGCAGAGCCAATATTTGTAGACTACTATTATATTAGAAAGATGAAAGTAATTGTACACTACATAGATAGGGACACAAAAGAAGAAGTACTAGAAGATATAATAATAGATGGACACGAGGGTGATGCATATCATACAAAAGAGTTAGATGTTGAAGGTTATGAATTAGTTAAGGTTCCAACTGATAAAGATGGAACGATGGGATATGTAACTATAAATGGGGAAAAGAGGGATTATAAGGAGGTAACATATTATTATGCACTTATAATTACTGAACCATCATTCCCACAAACAGGTGAAAATTCTGATAGTTATATTGTATTAGTTCTAATTGGAATTGGTTTTATATTAATGATTACATCAAAAATTCTATACAACAAAAACCAAAAGAGAATTAAGAAGTACAACGAGGAAATACTACGAACAAGTGAGATTGAGAAATAAAAATTAAGGAAATATTTCAGATATTTTATTTAATGAAAAGTAAAATCACTAGAAGACAATATGAAAAAGTTAGATAATATGACCAGAAAGTTAAGGAACCACCCCTTAATATAAATTTATAACAAATAAGAAGGAAGAGTCTGTAGAAGAGATATACTGCAGGCTCTTTTTATGCGTAAAATGATCTAAAAACTCGTTTTTTAAGCGGCTATTATGTAAATTCATGTTTGACTTTTATAATCTCTTATAATACAATTTCGATTGGAATATATAAGTTAAAGGAGCTATAAATGAACAAAAAAATTATTCCGATAATTGCAGGCACAGTAGTTATATCAGCAACAGCATTAATGACATTTTCTAATACAGCAATTGCTAAAACAGGAATTGTTTATAATGTTGAAACTGGACTTTTAATTAGAGACAATCCAAGCACAAATGCAAATACACTAGATTCATTATTAAATGGAGCTAGTCTTGAAGTTATTGGTGAAGAAGGAAATTATTATAAGATTAAATATAATGGTATTACTGGTTATGTAACAAAGAGTTATGTTAAAGTTGATGGTGAAGTTCCAAAGACAGAAGAAAAGAAAGAAGAAACAAAAACTGAAACTAAGACAGAAGAGAAAAAAGAAGAACAAAAGTCTGAAACTAAAACAGAAAATAAAGTTGAAGAAAATAAGGCTGAGAATACAACTACTACAAATACAACTACAACAGAGACAAAAACAACAAGTTCATTCAAAGCTAAACTATTAGATAAAGCAAAGGTTTATGTATTACCATTAGTTAATACAACAAAGATTGGTGAGATTGAAAAAGATAAAGAAGTAACAGTAATTTCTAAAACAGGAAATTGGTGCTATGTACAATCTGAGTCAATCAACGGATGGATATTCACATCTAGAGTAGAAAAAGTGGATACACCAGTTGAAAAAACAGCTGAAAACAATAATAACAACAACAGCAACAACAATAGCAATAATAGCAGCACTTCAAATAAGAAGATGTATGTTGCTTTTGAATACTGTAATGTAAGAGAAGGAGCAACAACAGACTCTGCAAAAGTTACATCAGCAAATCACAACACAGAAGTTGAAATCCTTGGTAAAGAAGGAGATTGGTATAAAGTTAATGTAAACGGAAAAACCGGTTACATTAGAGAAGATCAATTATCAGAAAGTCAAACGTAAAGAATAATTGAAAAGACATCTATGTATAATCACAATAATTTTAATATTAATATTTTGGGGGCTACACCAATTTGGTGTAGCTCTTTTTGACTATGCAGGAAGACAGGAAGGAACTTTTAAAGGAACAATCATCTCTAATGGAGAAAAGAAACAATATACAACAATGTATCAAATTATGATTGAAGGACAAAAGTTTATTTGCTATGTGAAAAATAATGACAACCTTGAAGTTGGCGATATAATTGAATTTGAAGGAAAGTATAACAAACCAACCTCAGCAAGAAATGAAGGCGGTTTTGATTATGATTTATATTTGAAAAGTAAAAATATTAAACGGAGTTTTTCTTTTGATACATGTAAGGTGGTTGGAAAAGATACGACACTACCTGTAAAAATAATAAAATTTTTCAGTGATGTTAGAACTAAAATGAAAGAGCGTTTTGAGAAGAATCTAAGCAAAGAAAATGCAGCATTATTATGTGGATTAACGATAGGAGATAAATCTTCATTAGATAAAGATGTGATAGAAAAATATCGAGATGCAAGTTTAAGTCATGTGCTTGCAATTTCAGGAGCACACTTTGCTTACATTATTTTGTGTTTAAAACTACTAAATAAAAAACTTAAAAGAAAAAGATTAGGACAGGTAATTACATTAGCAGGAATTTTATTTTTTGTAGAATTAACTAACGCAACACCATCAGTAGTTAGAGCTGGGATCATGGCAATAATGCCAATTGCAGCGAGTTTAACATATAGAAAAAATGATTTCTGGACGACATTATGCTTTTCTATATTAGTGCAATTTATTATTAATCCGTACGTAATTTTTGATATTGGATTCCAATTATCTTATGGAGGGGTAATTGGAATTGTCTGCTTCTACGAAAAGATAAGAAAAAGAATTAAACTAAAAGTTTTATCCGTATGTTTATCTGCTAACATAATAATTATTCCAATTATGATGTATCAATTTCAAACTATATCTTTTAGTTTTTTAATCTCAAATTTTTTAGCAACTATTCTATTAGGACCAATAGTTATTCTAGGATTTTTATCTGCAATTTTTAGATTCAAAATTTTGTTTGGAATATTAAATTTACTTCTGTTTTTGTTTCAAAAGAATGCTGAAATATGCGGTTCTATACCGCTCGCAAAGGTATATATTATAAGGCCTACATTGATTTCTGTTGTGGTATATTATTTATTAATTTTTAGCAAACTTAGCATCAAAAAAATAATAGCAACATTACTTTTAACAACACTAGTTTTTAATCTTAATTATGAATGTATCTTTGCAAATCTGAAAAATGAAATGCTTTTAAATTTTGTTGATGTGCGGCAAGGCGATTGTTGCCTGATTCGATATGCAAATAAAACAGTACTAATTGATAGTGGTGGAAGTGATGATAACTATGACGTTGGAAAGAATATTTTAGTACCATATTTATTAACTAAAAAGATTACTAAAATAGATTATGCATTTATTTCGCATATGGATTCTGATCACTGCAAAGGCTTGTTTTATGTGGCAAAGCACTTACGAATAGAAAATATTATTATCGGTTTGCAGGCAGAAGAATATCCTAATTTAAAAGAAATAAAAAGCATTGCAAAGAATAGAAATATAAAAATTAAAGTTGTTAAAGCAGGAGAAGTTATAAACATCGATAAGATGAAAATAACTGTTTTATGGCCGATTAAAGAATTAATGCTTAATGAAAATGGAATTAATAATAACTCATTAGTTTTAAGAATAGACTTTAAAAATAATTCTTTTTTATTTACGGGTGATATCGAAAAAATAGCAGAAGAAAGAATGCTAGACACATATAAAAATAATAGCAAAATATTAGATGTTGATGTTTTGAAAGTAGGACATCATGGATCTAAAACATCTTCGATAGATAATTTTATAATGGCTACATCGCCTAAGATAGCCTTAATCGGAGTAGGAAAAAACAACAAATTTGGACACCCATCAGAGAATACAATAGACAAGTTGAATAGGCTTAAATGTAAGATTTATCGAACCGATTTAATGGGTGAAATAAAATTAACTTTTAAGTAAAGACAAATAAATTTTTATATGATAAAATTGCATTTGTAAAACTTAAAAAGAGGAGTAGCAATGGAAGAAGAAAAGAAACCTAAAAAGAAAATTGGACTAATTATTTCACTATCGTTAGTGTTTATAATTATCGTAGCAATAATAGTTGCAATTGTTTGGTATACAAATAGTATAAAGGCCGTTAGTTCAGATCCAAACGAACCTAAATTTATGGTTGAGATTCCTAAGGATACATCTATCGCAGGAATCGGCGAGATATTAAAAAAGAATGGACTAGTTCAAAATGATTTAGCGTATAAGATTTTCTGCAAACTAGATGGATTCGATAATATCATGGCAGGAAAATATGAATTAAGCAAAAACATGTCATTAGGCGAAATAGCAGATACTTTAAGAAAAGGCCCAGATCTTAAAAAGTATGAAATTAATATTACTTTTAAAGAAGGTACATGTATTAGAAAAATGGCTGCTTTATTAGAAGAAAAAACTAATATCAAAGCTGATGATTTCATTGCTAAGATGAAAGATAGAGAATATATTAAAACTTTAGTAGAAAAGTATTGGTTCTTAGAAGGCTTACCAGTAGATAATGATCAAATATATTATCCTTTAGAAGGATATTTATTCCCAGATACATATACTTTCTCAGACAAAGATGTAAGTATTGAAACAGTTGTTGAAAAGATGCTTACATTAATGGGAGAAAAATTAGAACCATATAAAACACAAATAGCACAATCAGAATTCAAATCAATTCATTCAATTATAACTCTTGCTTCAATTGTTGAACTTGAGTCAACAAACGGAAACGTAGTGGGAATGGAAATATCTTCAAGAGCAGGAGTTACTAGTGTTTTCTATAATAGATTAAAGAGTGGAATGTCATTAGGATCAGATGTTACAACATATTATGCAATTCAAAAAGATATGCATGACTATGAATTAAGAATGAGCGATTTAAATAGCAAGAATGGATATAATACAAGAGCAAGCGGAATGAATGGTAAATTACCAGTAGGACCAATTTGTTCACCAAGCATTCAATCCATTGCAGCAGCAATCAAGCCAGAAAAATCTGATTACCTTTTCTTCGTGGCAGATAAAAACGGAGATACATATTTAACAAAAACAAATGCAGAACATAATGCAATAATCAGCAAGTTAAAAGCTGAAGGAATGTGGTACACATACGATAATTAATGACAAAAAATGGCAGAGCAGTTGAATGTCCGGCCCGAAAATGCTATAATTAAAGTATCTAGGAGATGTTCCTAAGAAAACCATGACTAAGCAATAAAAAATAAAACATTTAAGGAGGATAAGGTCATGAAAGATTTAGCGAAACGGAGCTTGGATGGAGTTATCATTGGGTGTATGATTTTAATCGTAATCTCAATACTTGTACAGTTTGGTCTTAGACCTGAGGGACAATTCTTCGGAATTTTGTTCTATGCAGCTTTGGCCTTAATGGTAGTAATGATGATACTTAAAGTCATAACAAACCAGAAAGCGATAACAAGAGAACGAGTACCATTTTTGATTGTGAACATTGTTTCGCTTCTAGTGTTAATTATTGCAATTGTAGGTTTGAAATTCATGAATTTTGAAAGACAGACCCTTGCAGTTGTGGTAAACTATGTAGCACTAGCTGCGTATTGTTTCACATCATTGTGCTTACTTTGATCTGTGATTCTGTCCCTAAAAGCAAGTTTTAAGCCGGGTACCTGAATAGGTCCCGGCTCTTCTTTTGCTTTATTATTAATTTTATTCGATGCTAAATTTTAATTGATCATTATCTAAATCTACAAATACTTTTTGTCCATTTTTTAATTCGTTTCTTAGTATCTTATCAGATAAAGCATCTTCGATATATTTCTCAATTGTACGTCTTAATGGACGTGCACCATATTTTACGTCTGTCCCTTTTTCTTGTAAGAAATCTTTTGCTTCATCAGATACGAACATCTTAATATTTTTATCATCTAGAACTTTTTGTGTATCATTTAGCATTAAATCTACAATCATTCTTAATTCTTTAGGTTTTAATGCTTCAAATACGATAATTTCATCAACTCTGTTTAAGAATTCAGGTCTAAATGTATCTTTTAAACTATCAATAATCTTATTCTTACGCATCTCTGATTGTGAACCAAAACCAATTGAATTTGTATTTAAGTTTGATCCAGCATTTGATGTCATAATAATGATAGTGTTTTCAAAGCTTACTGTATTTCCATGAGCATCTGTTAATCTACCATCATCTAAGATTTGTAGCAACATATTGAATACATCTGGGTGTGCTTTTTCAATTTCGTCTAATAAAACGATTGAGTATGGATGTCTCTTAACTTTTTCAGTCAATTGTCCAGCATCATCGTAACCAACATATCCTGGAGGTGCACCGATTAATTTTGCTGTAGAGTTACTCTCCATATATTCTGACATATCAACTCTAATAATAGAGTCTTCATTTCCAAACATTTCAACAGATAATGCTTTTGAAAGTTCAGTCTTACCAACACCAGTAGGTCCTACAAATATGAAAGATGGAGGACGCTTTGTGCTTTTTAATCCTGCTCTATTTCTTCTAATTGCTCTAGCAACAGCACTTACTGCATCGTTTTGACCAATAATTCTCTTGTGAAGATTATCTTCAAGATTTAGCAATTTTGCTGTTTCTTCTTCAGTTATCTTTTGAACAGGAATCTTTGTCCATCCTTCGATAACTCTAGCAATATCTTCAACAGTTAACTCTTTTGGAGCCATCTTAGATTCAAGTTCTTTGATTTGATCTGTGATTGAACATTCTTGCATCTTTAATTCTGCTGCTTTTTTATAATCATCAGTAGAATCGGCATTTGCAGCTTCTTCCTTTTGTGATTGAATATCAGCTAGTTTATGTTTTAAAACCTCTAATGTATATAAATCTTTGTTGTCTAAGTTAATTCTTGAGCAAGCTTCATCTAATACATCGATTGCCTTGTCTGGTAAGAATCTATCATGGATGTATTTCTCAGACATATTAACAAGCTTTTTAATAACGTCATTTGAAATTTGAACTTTATGGAAGTTCTCATAGTATGACTTAATACCTTCAATAATATTGATTGAATCCTCAACAGAAGGTTCTTCAACGATTAAAGGTTGGAATCTTCTTTCTAGAGCTGAGTCCTTTTCAATCTGTTTTCTATACTCGGCAAGAGTAGT
>JAEEGL013067201.1_pt1 | contig 19231 bp, 16 predicted proteins | sample 9134231 | NCBI WGS metagenome assembly JAEEGL01 (sample SAMN16246548, study PRJNA631951) | gut metagenome | biome: gut microbiome; feature: rumen; material: fiber-attached | host: Bos | place: Iran: Karaj | collected 2018-10 | reverse complement strand
CTTAGCAGCGATTAAAGCTTGCTCTAAGCACTTAGCTGATGCATCAGAAATAGCTGGAGTAATACCTGACCAGTGGAACCAGCCAGCATCCTTCATAATAGCATCAAAATCGAAATCTTCAGGCTTAGCTTCTGCAATTGAAGAATGAGCACGGTCATAAACAACTACAGATGGTCTCATAGAAGCACCAGTTTCAGAATAGTAAATACCTACTCTGTCACCACCACGAGCGATGAAGTTAGTATTAACGCCATATCTTCTTAAAGAATTTACAGCAGCTTGTCCGATAGGATTATCAGGTAATTTAGATACGAAATAAGCATCTAAACCATAATTAGCACAAGAAACAGCTACGTTAGCTTCTCCTCCACCGAAAATAATATCGAATTGATTAGCTTGTACAAAACGAGTATTAGCTGGTGTAGAAAGACGAAGCATGATTTCGCCCATAGTTACAACTTTTTTAGAATTAAACTTTAAATTTTTCATTTTTTCTCCTCTTTTTAATTAGTCAATTTTTATTTTCATTACAACTTTTTCAACGATTTCATCATTTGCTTTACATTTAGCTAGATGAACATCTTCTGTATATACTAAAGCGAATCCTTCTTCAAGAGTGAAGAATACTCCACCTTCAGCACTATACTTAGTTACATCCTTTTCAGGATTATAAGGTGTAGTTACCTTTAATGTAGGGTTAGAAATATGGGTATAGCCAAATATTTCCTTACCCTTTAAAACAATTTGCAAATCCATATACTTCTCATGATTTTCAAAGAAGCATTCTTCCATTGGCTTTGCAACATATGTATCTCTATTGATGTATACGTTATCGCCATCAACTATAGTCTTTCCTTTTGGAAGAGCTAAAAGATCATGATTTTCTATATAGTTAATTGCAGTGTCAATATTCTTAGATATACCTTTATATCTATATAAATCTTTTAATTTACCAACGATCATATTAAATTCTCCTTATCTAACAACCTCAGCTGAGCCGTTTGCAGCCATAAAGTTCTCAATATCCTCACAGCTAAATGTAGAAGCATCACCATAAATAGTATGCTTTAATACGGAAGTATTTAATCCATATCTAACTGCATAAGCAGGATTATTGAAATCCTTTAATAAACCATGAATAACACCTGATGCAAATGCATCACCTCCACCGATTCTATCATATATATTAAATCTGATAGGCTCAGTAAGCTCACATGATAATTCATCATCCTTCAATTTGAAATAATAACCAGCCAAAGAATTTTCTGTTGCTGAATAAACAACTCTATCTGTACCAAAAATATATTTTAAATTATATTTCTTTATCATCTTAGGGAAGACATTTCTTCTCTTTTCAGATAATGTTGTTCCAGTAAAATCATCATCTAGAGGAATTTCTAGAATTGTATTTGCATCATAGAAGCTTGCAAATACAACATCTACATAATTCATAAATTGCTTAAATACTGGCTTAGCTTCTTCAACAGTCCATAGCTTTGAACGATAATTGAAATCAAATGAAACTAATACATTATGCTTTCTAGCTTCCTTAACAGCTCTTAAAGCTACCTTTCTAACTCTTTCGCCTAAGGCAAGAGTAATTCCAGATAAATGGAACCAAGTAGCATTGCCAAAGATTTCATCCCAATTAAATTCATCTTCTTGGATTCTTGTGATAGCAGAGTGCTTACGGTTATAAATAACCTTTGAAGGTCTACCACCAAAACCTGTTTCTAAGAAATAAATACCAATTGTAGATGAACCTCTAACAACATAATCAGTATTAACACCATTAGCTTTTAAATGAGTAATGGCACCATCACCTAATTGGTTAGGTGGAAGCTTAGACATGAAATATGTTTTATGTCCCATGTGAGAAAGTGCAACTGCAACATTGGCTTCTCCTCCACCGTAGTTAACTACGAATGAATGAGTTTGATCAATTGTTGAATAATCAGGAGTAGATAATCTTAACATTATCTCTCCAAATGTTACAATTTTTTCTTTCATAAAATCAAATCTTTCTTGAATTAATTTAAATAAGATTACTTTTTCATTTCTTCTCTAGCTTTTCTAACAGCTTCTACATATTGAGCAGCTCTCTTAGCAGTTTCAGCTAAGTCACCCTTCTTTGCAGGAGCAGTTAAATGAGAACCAGATGAGATGCATACAGCACCATTCTTAATCCATTCACCAGCATTTTCTAAATTAACACCACCAGATGGCATTAAGTTAGCATAAGGAAGTGGTCCCTTAACATCCTTAATGAATACAGGTCCAAGCATATCACCAGGGAATACTTTAATTACATCACAACCAGCTTCCATAGCAGTTACGATTTCCTTAATAGTTTGAGTTCCTGGTACATAAGGTACTTGATATCTGTTACATAATTTTGCAACACCTTCATTAAATGATGGAGCAACGATGAATTCAGCTCCAGCTAAAATTGCAACTCTAGCTGTTTCAGAATCTAAAACAGAACCAGCACCAACGATTAGCTTTTCAGCAGGGATAGCCTTCTTTAAAGCCTTGATTACACTATCAGCACCAGGTACAGTGAAAGTTACTTCAATAGCCTTTACACCACCATCAGTACATGCAGTAGCAATGTTGATAGCCTCTTCTTCTGTATTAGCACGAACAACAGCTACTACGCCGCATTCTGCGATACGATTTAATACATCAAATTTTTTCATTTTTTCTACCTCTTTTTTCTTTAACGGGCAAAAATAACCCATTTACTTTATTATAGAATCATTTGCAAGTAATGTCAACGAATGAAAGTGTTTTAAACAAAAGAAAAAGAGCTACATTTTAGCTCCTTTCAAACCCTCTTAAAACTTTTCAACACTAAGTAAGTTAGATCTACTGCAAGTTACGCAATAACAAGTTCTTTTTTCTTCATCTACTAGTTGTACATCGCAGTCATCATTCTCATTGTTGTAGCAATATAGAACAACGCCATATGTACCTCTTGCGAAACCCTCGACTGAGTTTGCTAGCTTAACACAATCGTATAAATTAACCATGTTTTTCTCCTTTCTTAATGTCTTCTATCCAAAATTTTAAAATTTATTAAATAAATTTTATTTTCTTTCTTTGTCATTATTATAACACAAATCAAAACTATTGCAAGTACTTTTTTTAATTTTTTTAAAAAATATTTTTAGCCTCTTCTTCTACTTCTTCTCTCGCATCTAAACATATCGATTTTTTCGGAAAAACCCCATATTATTTTGTAAATCATTTCAAGATGTGTTATCATATTTTTAGGATGTTTTTTTATATAAATTTAATATGATTTTAAGGATGTGGTATTTATTATGAAAAAATTAAAATCAATCTTTTTGAAAATAAAATCAAAAACAACCTTAAGTACCTATCAAAAACCACTACTAGTAACAATAATAAAATTATTAGTTATTAATTTAATTGTTCTAATTGTGGCAGCTATAATAGCTTTAAGATTAGATACTGAAGGTAAGTATTTTGATAACAGCTTTTTAGAAGCCTTCATTAGTGCTTTCAAATGGATGATTTCAGTAAATTCAATAAACCAATATGATATAAAAGATGATCTAGAAATCATGGTCTTAGCTATCATCGTTATCGCAACAGGCATGGTATTATTCTCTGGTATAATCATTGCTACAGTTACTACTGCTGTTAAAGCTTATATCGATAAGAAATCTCATGCCAAAGGTAAAATTGATATTGAGAATCATTTTGTAATTTTAAATTATAACAATAAGGTTCCAGATATAATTTATAACTTAATGTGTAAAGGATTTAATCATAACATATTAATATTATCTAATTACACTAAGGACTTTATTGAAACCGAATTACAATCTGTTATATCTACATATGGCACTATGAGAAAGGCTAAGGCTAAATTAATAATTAAGGAAGGCTCAGCTCTTCTTAGAGGTAATTTAGAAGATATTTCGATTGATAAGGCATCATCAATATGTATTATGTCAAACGATAATATGAGTCAAGGTGATGATGACAATATTACAAATGCTGATTTGTTATCCTTAAAAATACTTTTAGCTTTAGGCAATTTCAATTTAAATAATGAAGTAAATATAGTTGTTGAAACAGATGCCGAAGAGACAGTTGAAAAGATGGAGGATATATCTTCTACTGTTAAAAATTTAAAGGATAAAACCATTATTCCAGTTTCATTCAATAAAAAAATTGGACAAATAATTGCCCAAACAATTATTAATCCAATTATGGCTACAGTATATTTTGATCTTTTATCATATGAAGGTGATGAATTCCATTCAAGAGAGCCTTTAGAAATTGAAGATTATTTAAAGGATTTTAATCAAGCTATTCCTATTATTAAATATAATAAGCTATTCGTATTTACAAGATGTGAAAAGAATGCCTTTATAAAAAGAGAAAAGCCTTATCAAACTGATAGACTACTAAAAACTAAAGAAGAAATTATAAATGATGATTTTACTGTTTTCGTTATCGGAAATAACAAAAAACAAAGATTCATAGTCGAAAATTTAAATAGATCAAGCTCATTTTATAAAGCTAATTTCCAGGTACTAGAATATCATAAGAATGAAACTGCAAAGCTTATTGAGGATATTAAAAATACTGATGGAATCAAAAAGGTACTTATTCTATCTGATGATACAGTATCTGATGAATCATATGATGCAAATGTATTTATTACATTAATCGCTTTACAATCCGCTTTCCCAGATAGAAAGGATTTACCCTTCATTACTGAATTATTAGATTCTAGAAACCTAAATAGTATAAAGGATTTCAATATTAAAAATGCTATTATAAGTAATAGAATCATGAGTTTACTAATAACTCAATTAGCTTTAAATAAAGATTCTAAGAAGTTCTTTGATGCCTTCCTAACAGCTGATACAGAATCAGGTGGAGATGTATTTGATATAAAGGTATCTAAGGTTTCCAAGATTTTAAGTATAAAACAGAATCTAGAATTTGAATCAAAAGCTGAGCTCATTAATTCATTCTATTATAGTTTTAAAAAGCAATGCATGCTTATAGGTATAATAAAAGATAATCAAATAACTTATCTACCAACTGACTTAGATAAAAGAGAAAAGATTATACTTGATCCTGATGATTCATTAATTTACATAAAATATTAAAGGTGAAGAAAATTTCTTCACCTTTTTTATTGAATATTATTTGATTCTAGTTTTTTATTATTCATTTTCAAGAATTCTAAAAAAGCTGTTTTATCAACTGGTTCTGAATAAAAGTAGCCTTGAACATAATCAACATTCATATCCTTAATCATATTGATTTGTTCTTCTTTTTCTATTCCTTCAAAAACAATCTTTTGGCCTAGGCCCTTAATCATATTAATTGATGAATTTAAGACATATGAAGCTATCTTGTTATCAAAATATGAATCAACCATGCCTTTATCAAATTTAACGATGTCAACAGGCATTTCAACGATATAATTTAAGTTAGAATTACCAGTACCAAAATCATCAAGTGAGAATGTAACACCATAATCCTTTAATATTTGCATATTTCTTAATAAGGTAATTCTTGTTGATTTAGCCGTTTCAGTAATTTCTAAATTAATATATCTAGGGTTAACCTTATATTTTTCCATTATAGATATATAAGATGATGCTAGATTATCCTGCATACATTGAATTGTAGATAAATTTACTTCAATATATTCAAGGCCTAATTCCTTCATATTATTAGAGCTTATGAATTTACATACATCCTCAAATACCATCTTACCAAGTTCTACAATTCTTCCATCCTTTTCCATATCCTCAATAAAATCTGTTGGATAAATTAAATTACCTTCATCATCCTTTAATCTTACTAAGGCCTCAGCACACGTAAATGTTTTTTCATGGTTAGAAAAAATTGGCTGCAAGTATATTTCAACTCTTCTATCATTAAATGCGATATCGCATTTCTTTTCCATAATGAATTTTTGATGAATTTGATCTGCCAAATCATTATTAACAAAAATTATTTCTTTTTCAAATGACTTTTTATCTGTTAAATAATTAATAGCGTCATTTAAATCTTCTTTACAATAGAATAAAGAAATATTATTAAAATACATTACCTTAAAAGGTATTTCAGATTTAATATTATTCTTTCTATAAATAATTTCCTTTAATTGATTTACTTTACCATACAAATCATCATTACCAGTTAAATTTCTAACTACAATAAATTTTTCTCTGTCATTTTTAAAAATCTTTTTAACTCCAAAGCTCATTATAGTTTCAGTAATAGATTTTGCAAATTTATTATAATCTGTAAGTGATGATGCGATAGCACTATCATAATCAATTAATAAAAGCTCAACCGGAATATTTTTATAATAACAATCATCTATAAATTCTTCAAATGCTCTTTGTGTTAAGGCTCCAGTTATTCTATCTAGGTTCCATGCAGGGTTTTCTAGCATGATATATATAACAAGTGATCCTAAGCTTTCAGCAAATGAAACAGATAAAATAATAACACCTAAATCACCAAAGGCATAATTTACTATGCCTTGAATAGCGGCACCAAATACCCATAAACTTAAGAAGATACATACACCAATAAATCTTTTACGATACATTTGTTTTCTTTTTATAATTGCAACGCTTATAGTCGCAATCATATAAACACCAGTAAATGCATATGTTAATATAATTGGCCAGCCTTCAGTATAATCATTTAATCCATCAGGATCATAAACTATATTAATTGGAAGTGTTAATACTAAAACAGAGGCAACAGCTAAAACACTAAAAGATATTATTTTAAATACATTTATCTTCTTCCTTGAATATTTAGCATCATATATAACATATAAAAATCCGCAGCATACAACAACTAAAACAGAAACTAAATAAAGTCTTCCTGTTGCGTATGACAAAAACGAATATGTCCAACCAGGTAAATTAAAGGATATTATTGAGGTAATATCTAAAAAGATGGAAACACAAATCGCGATTCCCTGATATATAAATATTTTATTAGATTTTACAGCTGCTTTTCTGTCATTAAAATAGAAAATGAAGATTACTATCATAACAAAAAGGCCAGCAATTTGTAATAATATATTCATATTTTCCCCCTAACGTATAATATCTACCAAATACATTTTATTATATATTTTGTAAAATTACAATAAAAAAACAAAAAGATGCGAAAGCGTTTTCGCATCTTTGCAATTAAACCGACATAATTATTATATATCACCAATTAAAAACTTACAATTATTAACTACCAGTAGACTCATATTTTCTTTGATTTATATTCCATATAAGTATTGAAACAATAAAGAATACCACTGCTACTCCAACAATCCATAACATTAATAAATATGGATTATATGAATTAAAATATGCATTCTCTACCGGAAGTGAAATAAATAGTCCAAACGGTATTGCAAATATTAACATATTTTTAATTATATTTGGAAAAATTGAAATAGGATATTTAACATAATCCATAAAATTATATACAACCTGTACCAATGGTCCACTTCTTTTTAAAAGGAAAGAAAATGAAGTTGTAATAATTTTAATAGATGTAATAATTAAAGCTCCAAATATACTTGCAACAATAAACAATAAAACCATTGATGCTGTAACATTAACTTGAGACATAATTCCACATACTATAAGCATCACAGTTCCAACTATTAATTCACCAAAGGCATCTGGCTGGAATGTTTCGGATAATACCTGGAACAAAACTGGAACAGGTCTTAAAAAATACATATCCAAATCACCATTTCTAACTCTAAAATAGGCAAGCCTCCAAAGCTCATCAGTAAACATATGATCAATTCCTCTTGGAATCATCACAAAGCCATATAGAAATCCTACCTGCCAAATACTCCAGCCATTTAATGATGGAATGGAATTAACAACAAAATAGATACTTGCTATTGAGGCTGCATTTTCGATAAAGAAGCCCATCATAGCGATAAAAGTATCTTTTTTATATTCCATACGGGAAATAAAAGATCTTTTCATATAAGAAAAATATAAATGAATATAATGTCTCATCTTCTATCCTCCCTGTACAGTTATTCTTTTACTAGCATGATTAAATAAAAGCTTTGCAAAAGTATTTAATAATATCAACCAGCATAAAGATAGTCCAACATAATGAATAGACATCAAAATATCAACCTTACCTATTAATATTAATACTGGATAATATGAAATACCTGCAAAAGGTAAATAATTAATAATTACACCAAACATTCCTGGGAAAAATGCTAAAGGTAATAATCTACCACTTAAGAAATTTACAATTACCTCTTTTGCTTGATTAATTCCCCAGCCTGATGATGTATAAAAGCAAAATACTCCACAAATATATGAAATTGTATCATTTAATAAATTCGCTATTAATTGAGCTAATAAGAATAATAATATTGATATTATTAAATTAATAGGTGTTAATGTAATATATCCCATTACTCCAAATATTATAAAAGCTATCGTAAATCCTGGAATACCAATCATTACATTAACGGCAAAAAAATTGCCTAAATTTTCACTTAATAAACGAAGTCGATATGAAATCGGCTTAGTAAATGCTAAATCGATAGTTCCCTTTTTAATGTCTTCATTAATCATAAAAAGAGTCTCTCCACCAAGTGTCGCAAAACCAAAAATATTTACAAACACTGTATAAACAATCATCTCTTTAAATGTAAAGCCATTAATAACTGAATCAACACCATCAGGGCTATTTTTATATACTGCTATCCACAAAAATACTACGCAGGCTATCTGTAAAGCCGAAATACCAAGCCAAGTAAATATCGCTCCTCTAAAGGCAAAGGCACTCATAGCTCCAGCCTTTAAAAATGGCTTATATTTTCTAAGCATTACTGTGATGCCTCCTCTAAAAGATTTTTAACAACATCTTCTATATTTATTTCAGATATCTTTAAATCAAGCGCATTTAACTCGTGGAAGCAATAATCAATTACTTTTTTAATATCTAATTCTTGTGCATTAAATCTTAAAAGAAGACAATCATCTTCTTTTTTATATTCTAGCTTATTATTAAAAGTATTTAATTCTTCAATATTATATTCTTCTTTAGTTTTAATAGATAATGTTCTTAAATCACCAAAACGATATTTTATATCATTAAGTGGTCCATCATATATAATACTACCCTTTTCAATCATGATTATTCTAGTACATAAATCTTCTACATCCTGCATATCATGAGTAGTAAGTATTACTGTAGTATGATATTTTTTATTCATCGTTTTAATAGCCTGACGTATCTTTTCTTTAACTAATACATCAAGACCAATGGTTGGCTCATCTAAAAATAAAATCTTTGGATTATGTAGCCAGCTTGCTGCTAAATCAGCTCTCATTCTTTGACCAAGAGACAATGTTCTAACAGGCTGGTTCATAAATTCAGCTAAGCCTAATGTTTCAGATAAGAAATCTAATCTTTCCTTATAATCTTCTTCACTTACCTGATATACCTCCTTTAAAACCTTAAAGCTTTCAATTAAAGGTATGTCCCACCATAGTTGAGTCTTTTGACCGAATACTACACCAATTTTAGAAGCAACTATTTTTCTTTTCTTATTTGGTTCTATTCCATCAATTAAAACCTTACCACTTGTTGGAGTTAAAATACCACACATCATTTTAATTGAAGTAGATTTACCAGCGCCATTTGAGCCAATATATCCTACTATTTCACCATCATTAATTTTAAAATTAATATCATTTACCGCAACCTTAGTTTCATATTTTCTAGAAAATAAGGTTGTAAACATGCCAATAACGCCTTCTTTTCTTATTGGCTTTTTAAATTCTTTTCTTAAATTCGTAACCTCGATCATAAAATATCCCCTCTTTTATGACATTTAATAATATTTTAACATAAACAATTTAAAAGAAAAAGATACGAAAATTCGTATCCTTATTCTGCTATTAAAAGCTTATATGGCTCTAAATATTTAATCTTTCTAGAAAGTATAATTGAAAAGCCAAATGAAATCAATATTTCAAATAAACAAATTAGTATAATAAGTCCAACAGGAATAGTCATATTAGATTGCATAATACCAAAGGTACTCATAATTAATGTCAAATATGGATTTGCAAGTAATGAAGATACTATACATGAAATTATTGTACCAACAATGATTGATGGCATAAATGATATTGCGTTTTGTAATATTAAATCTTTAGATTGATAGCCTAATGATTTTAATACGCCATATTCATATTTCTTATTATGAATTAAATTCTTCATTAATAAATATAATACTAATAGGATAACTATCGTAGTCATAGCTATAATTATTCCCATCATAGCCCATGAAATTATAACAAATATTGAAATTGAGCCTGAGATTGTTTCATCAAAATTTAAAGTACTTGTAATATGCTCATTATATAGAGCTTTTATGTCATCAAATATTTGATTAGTATCTGATGTTGTATTAAACCAATAATAACCTGGGAAATTACTAATAGATGTTATATGGCTAAATGCTTCTGTTGATAGTAAGCATTCTCTTCCACCATTATTAGTTGTTTGACAAAGTCCTGTAATTAAATAATTATAATTAGATCCTGCATATGAGATATTAACCTCATCACCAATATTTAAATTATATTGCTTAGCATATTTACCACTAACAACTATCTCATTATCATATTTTGGAAATCTACCCTTATAAATAACATTTTTATTGTTAAATTTATCTATATCATCAGTTAGAAACAATGTTAAATCAATATCATTAGAATCTATTACACTTATTTGAACCATAAACTTAACATTTGTTATATCTGATCTATTTTTTAAATAATCATATAAATCATCCTTTACCTCAACATCTGATGAAACAACACCGTTACATGTTTCAAAGGTTAAGATACTAATATTTGGATTTAAGCCAAAATTTTCTAGCATTACAGAAGCTAAAACTCCACAGAAAGTTAAACCAAATAATACAAAAAATGTTATTATATTCTGTTTAATATTATTGAAAAATGATTTAAGGGCTAAAGAAAAATTTAAGCCAAGTTTAGATTTATCTAAAGGAATTATATTTCTTTTAAAATTATGTGTTTCAATTCCATCCTTTAAAGCTACTATAGGATCAATTTTATTAATTCTTCTAGTAAATAGAATAACTAGTAAAATAACTAATAATGTAATTGATAAAAATGGAATAATAAAGGCAAAGAAATTAAATGATACATTATAAGGCATACCATACTGAGCCACTAAAACTCTACTTAATAGTGGCATTAATAAATACACTAAAGTAGCGCCTAAAAATGATCCGATAAATGATAAGAATCCAAATTGTAAAAGTAACGCTCCTTTAATTTCTGAGCTTCTATAGCCTATAGCCTTTAATACACCTATAGACTTCATATTTTGCTTAATATAATTTGATATGATATTAGATATCATAAGGATTGCAACAAAAAGTAAAATTATAGATGTTGCGAAAAACGAAACTATAAAGATTAAAGAAACAAAAGTTCTATTACTTTTAGCTTCATTATTTGATGAATGACGAATATATGTATGAGGATTTACCTTTGAAATCTCTTGTGAAATTCTATTAATAAATTTAATTTCATCTACGCCATCTTTTAAATCATAATTAATTAAAATAGTATTATTTTCTGGATAATTAGCTTCTAACTTCATAATTTCATCTTCTGATAAAATTAAAAGACATAAGCCTGTATTATATGATCCTAAATAATAATTATTTAAAAAGCCTCTTATCTTATAGCTATAAGTAATTCCTGGCATCTGTAATTCAAAGGTATCGCCAATATTATAGCCACCACCTGTATGGAACTGATATTGAACATAACAGTAATTAGATGTTATAGATGGATCTTCTTCTACAATTTCTGTCTTACCAACTTTAACATCTTCCAATCTTTCCATAGATGTAGCATATAAAAAGGCTGTTACTGTTCCATTACTATATTTAATGGCATCAAGTATGCCAAACCCATTTACTATAGATTCATCATCTATATCATTTATTAATGCATATTCAAAAAATTCATTATCTAGGCCATCGATATTTGTTGTTACTAAAACACAAGCATCACCAGCATTTAGCTTTTCTTTTTGTCTATCTATATCAGATAAAAAATCAAAAGAAATTATTAATGATGCTGACATAAGTAAAGCTATAACAAATATTAATACTGAAATACCAATAGATAGGCCTCTACTTTTCTTAAAGTTAGATTTAGTAAGTAATAATGATTTCATATTACCAGCCCATCTCTTTCAAGAATTCATTTAGTTTTTCTTTTCTTAACGAATCATCTAAGCTAAATTTATCTAGCTTTAGCTCACCAAATATTTCTCCATCCTTAATATAGATAATTCTATTACCTCTTAAGGCAGATGTAATATCATGTGTTACCATAACAATTGATTGACCAGTTGAATTAAAATCAGTTAATGTATTTAATACATCAAGACCAGTTTTAGAATTAAGGGCACCTGTAGGTTCATCAGCAAATACTACCTTTGGATTATTAATTAAGGCTCTTGCGATACCTACACGCTGTTGTTCACCACCTGATAGCTGACTTGGAAATTTATTTCTTAAGCCTTCAGTTATACCTACTCTATCAAGTAATATATTTGCTTGGTTAACTAATTCCTTCTTATTCTTATTCTTAAGTAAGCCTGCACATAATACATTATCAAGCACACTCATAGAATCAATTAGATAAACAGATTGAAAAACAAAGCCTGCATTATCTCTTCTAAATAGTGCTAGCTCATTTTGATTAAGCTTTGTAATATCTAAATCATCATAATAAATATTACCTAGTGTTGGGCTATCCATACCTGATAAAGCATAAAGTAATGTAGACTTACCAGCACCAGATGGTCCCATAATTACAGTAAAGTCACCCTTAATAATTTCTAAATCGATATTTTTTAATACATGTAATAAATTACCACCATTTGAAAATGATTTAGATAATTTATTGGTTTTAATTAATGCTTGCATATTCATATCCTCCGTTTTACATGTATATAATATCAATTTAAATCTTAATAAACTTTATGTAATTCTTAAATAATTCTTAATTTTATAATTACTCTAAAGCCTGGCTTATCATTTTTAACCTCAAAAACTCCATCCATAGCTTCTATAAATTGTCTTGAAATATAAAGACCTAAGCCAACTCCATCCTTAGATAAAGCATTTTTACCTCTTTTATATTTTTCTAAAACAAAAGGTAAATCTAAATCATCTATAGAATCACCAAAATCTTTAATTTCTAAAACTAAATAATCATCAGCAATACTTGATTTTACTTCTATTTTGGTATTTGCATATTTATATGAATTAGAAAATACATTATCAACAACCTGCTGTAATCTAATTCTATCTGCATAAATATTACATTCTTCAATGCTATATTTTTTAACCTTATTTTGGTAATCTGATGTTTTAATTATTTCATATAAAATAGCTGAATCACATTTAACTGGATTAATATTAATTTCAGTTAAATCCTCTATTGATGAGGCAAGTAGGTTAGATACTAAGGTATTAATCTGATCAGCCTTTTGATTAATAGTTTCAAAATAATTCTTTTCCTTTTCCTCTTTTGAAACAACTAAGCCTAATTCTGAAGTTGATTTAATAGAGGCAACTGGTGTTTTAATATCATGAGAAAGCTTAGCAACAAGCTCCTTTTTAGAATCATTAGCTTCCTTTTCCTTATTTCTTGCCTTCTTTAATTCCTCTCTCATAATATCAAAGCTTTCTGTAAAGGCACCAAAATTATTATCCTTATCCATTGTTAAAGGAATATCTAAATTACCTTCAGCTACTCTTTCAGCAAAGCTATTCATCTTTTTAAATGGGTTAATAATTTTCTTATTTAAATATATATAATATAGGATAATAGTTAAAAGCTGAATAATAGATACTACTGATACCGCAATAATAATTGTGGTATCCTTTGCCTTAACATATTCATTAATATTATTTTTAATTAATAGCTTATATATTTTTCCATCTATTTTTAAATCAACGATTGTATCTTGATTCTTATAAGCATCATTTAATGATTTTGATGGATTGTTATTTGAATAAATTACTAAATTATTATCATCAATAATTGTATAAAAAGTATCCTTTGGATAATTAGCTTCATTTCCATAATTAATTGTTATTTCATTAACCAACTCATTAATTTTAATTGTATCGTTTTTATAATTGGTATTTAAAATTAATATTACAGTTAAAATTTCTATAATAAATGTAAGTATTAAAAATATAGATAAAAACCTTCTTTTCATATTCTACTATTAAATCTATATCCTTCCTTCCAAACTGTAATAATATATTTTGGATTATTAGAATCTTCCTCTATAAGCTCTCTTATTTTTCTTATATGAACATTTAAGGTATTATCCTGAGTAAATTTATCATTCCAAACATTCTCAAATAATTCATTTTTACTAATTAGTTTACCACTATTATTAATTAAATATTTTAATAATTTATATTCAAGTGATGTTAGCTTAATTTCTTCATTTTTAACCTTTACATAATTATTAGAAAAATCTACAAATAAATTACCATCATTATAATTATCATTAACAACCTTATTATATCTTTTTAAAACTACCTTAACCTTAGCAAGCAGTACTCCAAGTGAATAAGGCTTTTCGATATAATCATCTCCACCAATATTTAAAGCGATGATTTTATCATCATCTTTATTTCTGGCAGATATAAATAAAATAGGTATATCAGTTTCTTCCCTTAAGCTTTTACAAAGCTCAAAGCCTGAACCATCACCTAAATTTATATCTAATAATATTAATGATACGATATTGCGCTTTAAAAAATCTAGGCATGAGGCCTTTGAATAGCATACAGCTGTTGAAACATTAAAAATATTAAAATATTCAGCTGTTGAATTAGCTAAAGCTTCCTCGTCATCTACAATTAAGCAATCATATTTCATAAATAAGAATCCTCATTTCATCTAGGTTTTATTATACTATTTTAAAGGTCATTAAAAAAGAGGAAAATTCTTTCCTCTTTAGAATGCATATTTTAATTCTGTCTTTTCAACATTATATCCATAAATAGTCTTAAAATCATTTTTCATAGATATAACATTAAATCCACTCTTTTTCCATTTTTCACCAAGCTCAGTATTCTTAGTAGTATTACCATAATCTCTTGCCTCATCATCAGCAATAAGCATGAATGCTGCACTCTTATATTTATTATCTGTAATAGTATACATATGCATACTTGAATCACCACTTGAGTTACCAAATGATAGTACTGGCTGTCTACCTATTTCTTTAGCAATATTAACAACCTTATTATTCTTTAAATTCTTAATTAATAATTCATCAGTTCTTACTAATTTATCAGTTGATTGATATTGATAATCTAAGCTATCAGTTGTTCCTTGATTTGTAGACTTTAATACTACATCCATACCAATTACCTGTTCAAATGGAATATTAAGCTTTTCACAAGCAAAGGCTCTACAGATAAATCTATCTGAACCAGATACAATATATGTAATAAAATCATTTTGTTGTAGATAAGTTACTACTTCAATCATTGGTAAATATAAAGATTCTGAATATTTCATATTCTTAAAGCCATCGGCAGGGCGATTTAAGAAGTTTTTAACATAATCCATAAATTCTACTAAAGTCATTCCAGCAAAGGCTTTAGCCTGAGCATTTGCGTGAATTAGTGCCATATCTTCTGGATATGAGCCAGTTCCATCACCATGAGAACCTTCTAAAATTAAATTACCTACATCCTTTAAAGCTTGATCTGCCTCATATGTTGTATCATATAAGCATCTATATTCACAAAGTAAATATTCTAAATATGTAGGGAATAATTCTCCACATAATGTACCATCCATATCAAAAACAGCTATTCTATCATTTTTAGGAATATAATTTGCTGACTTTTCATTTGTAACATCTGAAACGTATTCCTTTAATGTATTTAGCGATTGACAATCATTCCAATATTCAAAGCTAAAACTCTTTGATTTTGTACAACTAAATAAGCTAATTGATAATAATAATGCTAAAGCTAATAATACTTTTTTTAATTTAACCATTTTTAACACACTCCTTTTTCCTATTATGGCATAGTTAATTTTTTTATAAATAAAAGGGGAATAATAAAAAAGCTTAAATTATTCCCCCTATATTAAATTATTTCATTTCGTTTTTCTTAATTAATCCTAAATTAACATGACAATATCCAGTTGGATTTTTATCTAAATAATCCTGATGATATTCTTCTGCGTTATAAAAATTATCTAAAGGTAATATTTCAATTTTATAATTTTTATCTAAATTTGAATCAAAATAATTTTTAATAATATTATATTCCTTTTCATCTATATAGTATACACCACTTCTATATTGATGTCCATAATCTTCGCCTTGTTTATCTATAGAATATGGGTCTACAAATCTTAAGAAATGTTCCAATATCTTTTCTAATGATATAACCTCATCATCATATTCTAGTTTTAATGTTTCTGCGTGGCTTGCCTCATGATGCTTAACTTGTTCATATGTTGGATTTTTTATATCTCCATTTGCATATCCAACCTCTGTATTAATTACGCCCTTTAGCTTCTTATAATACATTTCAACACCCCAGAAGCAACCTCCTGCAATATAAATAATCTTTTTCATAATTTCATCCCCTACTTTTTGATTTTATTTAAATAATCTTCAAATTCCTTTGTCCAAGACCAATATTTAATTCCCCAATTATCAAAATTCCATTGTTCCATATAATCATTACATTCAAAATCAATATACCATAAAAGATTATCTTGAACAACAAAGTTAGTTGGGAAATAATCAATATTAATACCTACTAATTTAGCCTTTGAAGCCATTTCTTTAATTTGATTTAAATATATATCAACTGACTTTTTATCTCTAATAAGCTCAAAAATAGTATTACCATCAATATAATCTTTGATAATAATTTCTTTTTCCTTATCAATTAAAATCATATTTGGAATTCTAATTCCAGCCTTCTTTAAGGTATTATAATCATTTTCTTCAGCTTCTATCTTATTACCAAAATTATAATAATCACAAGGCTCATGGTGAATTTGTTTTAAAACATAGGATTTATTATTTTCATCTTTTACTAAATATGAATATCCACCCTTACCATGACCTAATAATTTAATAACATTGTAACTATTATTTAACACATTTACTATTTCATTTTCTTTATACATAACTACATCCTTAGCATATAGCTTATAATAAAGCTTAATAGCAATTTGATTTAATGAATAAATAGTATTTGTGATATCTTCCGGTGTTGAATTAGCATTAATCATGCACATACGAATTGATTTTTTACCATTTAAAGTAGTTGTTACAATATATGCATATCCACTATTATTAATACCATTAGATATATCTAAGTTTAATTTATTTAATTCTTCATTTGTTAAGCCTTCTGGTTCATATCTAAAATTAATTACACCACAAGATGGCTTAGATATAATTTTCCAATTGTCTAATTCTTTTAATTCTTTTTCAACTAAATATGCATTATCAAATGTATAATCTATCATTTCTTCTAATAATTTAGTTCCAGTAGCCTGAATTGTAAACCATAATTTAATAGAACGATTAGGCTTACTCATTTCAGGTCCCTTATCCCAGCCATCTAGATGCTCAGTAGATGTAACATCTTCTAAATATTCAGGATGTTCAACAAAGGCATCAACTAATGTCTTTTTATCTTTAACAATAAGCGTTGAGCAAGAATATGTTTGCATAAGCCATTTATGAGTATCCCAGGTTAATGAATCTGATTTTTCAATACCCTTTGCCTCATTTCTATGAGCTTTAGATATTAGTGATGAGGCTCCAAAGGCACCATCAACATGAAACCATAAATTATATTTTTTAGCTATATCACCTATTTCATCTAAAGGATCTATAGTACCAGTATTTGTTGTACCTAGGGTACCTACAACTAAAAATGGTATTTTACCATATTTTTTATCTCTAATTATGGCATCCTCTAAGGCCTTAACATCCATTTTAAAATCATCATCAGTTTTTAAAATAACAACCTGATCATTTCTAAAGCCTAGCATTCTTAAAGCCTTTCTTACAGAGCTATGAGCTTGATCTGATAAATAAGCTGTTGCATTAGGCATATCATATTCACCAAGCTTATTAACTCTAGCGGCAATAAATGCTGACATAGTTGAAATAGATCCACCAGATAAAAATACACCTGATGAAGTCTCTTCTGGGTAGCCTGCAAGGCTTCCCATCCATGAACATAATTTTTCTTCAATTCTACTTCCGCATGGATTTAAATCATAGCATCCAGCATTAGCATTATAAATGTCTGTTAAAATAGAACCTGCAATTGAATAAGGAGATACAGCTGAAGCAACAAATGAAAAGAATCTAGGATGCTGTGTAAGAGCTTGTTTTGTAAAAACATAATTCATTAATTCCTCTTCAACCTCAACAGCATTTCTACCTTCTTCTGGAATACCTATTTTTTCAAATTCTTTTATTTCTTCTTTAGTTGGAAGAGGACAAATTGAAGCTTCTCTAATATTTTCATGAGCTACAATTGCATCATATAATCTTTTTTGTAAAGAATCTAATTGACGCTTTCTTTCTTCTTCGTTCTTCTTATCAAATTCTATTCTATCAAACATTTAAATCACATCCTTAAAACCCAGTTAATAATTATATCACATTAATTATTATTTTTAATAATTCTTTCATAAATTCACTAAATATGTTATAATCCGAATGAAAAGGAAGTTGTAAATAATGAAACACATTACTAAATTCAAATTACAACTTAATAGTATAAACATAGCTCCATCGCTAAAATAGCGGTGGAGCTTTATTTTTTATAAAACTCGGAGGAAAAAATATGAATATTCACGAAAAGAAATACGAATTGATAAAATTTGAAGATGGAGATTTTAGTTTAGATGTAAATGTATCACCTGTTGAGGAAACTGTATGGTTAACACAAAAAGATATGGCATTATTATTTAATGTTTCTATTGACAATATCAGTCTACATATTAAAAATATAATAAAAGACGGTGAATTAGATCAATCAGTATTCGAGGAATCCTCGATAACTGCTTCT
>JAEEGL012753799.1_pt1 | contig 19233 bp, 8 predicted proteins | sample 9134231 | NCBI WGS metagenome assembly JAEEGL01 (sample SAMN16246548, study PRJNA631951) | gut metagenome | biome: gut microbiome; feature: rumen; material: fiber-attached | host: Bos | place: Iran: Karaj | collected 2018-10 | reverse complement strand
GTCTAAGAACACAGCTATCAGTTATAAAGATATCAAGATCAATATCATCGACACTCCAGGCCACGCTGACTTCGGCGGCGAGGTTGAGCGAGTACTTAAGATGGTTAACGGAGTTATCCTTGTTGTTGACGCTTTCGAAGGACCTATGCCACAGACCAAGTTCGTTCTTGGAAAGGCAATGGATCTTGGGCTTCCTGTAATCGTATGTATCAACAAGATCGACAGACCAGAGGCAAGACCTAATGACGTTATCGATGAGGTTCTTGAGCTTCTCATGGATCTTGGCGCAGATGACAAGCAGCTTGACTGCCCATTCGTATTTGCATCAGCCAAGGCAGGAACATCATCACTTGACCTTGACCAGGCAGGCACAGATATGAAGCCTCTTCTGGATACAATCATCAACTATATCCCTGCTCCTGTTGGCGATCCTGACAGCAGCACACAGGTGCTCATCAGCACAATCGACTACAACGAGTATGTTGGACGTATCGGTGTTGGTAAAGTAGATAATGGTATTGTCAAGGCAGGCCAGGAGGTTGTTGTAGTTAACCACCACGAGCCAGACCGCCGCATCAAGACCAAGATCAGCAAGCTCTATGAGTACGACGGACTTGGAAGAGTTGAGGTAACAGAGGCCAAGATTGGTTCAATCGTTGCCATATCAGGTATTGAAGATCTTAAGATCGGTGATACACTCTGCTCAGTTGAGAGCCAGGTTGCAATTCCTTTCCAGAAGATCTCAGAGCCTACAATTTCCATGAACTTTATCGTCAACGACTCTCCTCTTGCAGGTCAGGAAGGTAAGTACGTAACAAGCCGCCACCTCCGTGACAGACTTTACAGAGAGCTTAACACAGACGTTTCACTTCGTGTTGAGGATACAGATACAACAGAGACCTTTAAGGTTTCAGGACGTGGTGAGCTTCACCTCTCAGTTCTTATCGAGACAATGCGCCGTGAGGGCTTTGAGTTTGCAGTAAGTAAAGCTGAGGTTATCTACCATACAGACGAAGCAGGCCACAAGCTTGAGCCAATGGAGAAGTGCTACATCGATGTTCCGGACGAGTTCTCAGGAAGCGTTATCCAGAAACTCGGTGAGAGAAAAGGCGAACTTGTTAACATGGGCGCCGGAAACGGTGGTTACACAAGAATCGAGTTTAACATTCCATCCCGTGGACTTATCGGATACCGTGGCGAGTTCATGACAGACACAAAGGGTAACGGAATCATCAATACAATTTTTGACGGATATGCACCATACAAGGGAGATATGAACTATCGTAAGACAGGATCCCTTATCGCATTCGAGAACGGAGAGGCAACAGCTTACGGTCTCTTCAATGCCCAGGATCGTGGACAGCTCTTTATCAAGACAGGTGACAAGGTTTACTCAGGAATGGTCATCGGAACCAGTGGAAAGAGCGAAGACGTTGAGGTTAACGTATGCAAGACCAAGCACCTCACCAACACACGTACCTCCTCATCAGACGAAGCACTTCGTCTTGTACCACCTAAGGTAATGAGCCTTGAGCAGTGCATCGAGTTCATCGACAATGACGAGCTCCTCGAGGTAACACCTACAAGCCTTAGAATCCGTAAGAGGATCCTTGATCCTACACTCAGGAAGAGGGCTAGTTTCAAGAAGAATTAAACAAGTTGAATGACATAAAGAAAGTCGCCTAAGGCATAGCCTTTGGCGACTTTTTTACATACAAAAAATCATATCACAGCAAATAATACCCTGTATCTCCCTCCTGAATTTCAATCTGACCCTCGCACTTACTAATAAGATCAGCTTTAACAGTTGCGACATCAGACTCTTTTACGCAGATATCAAACTGTACATCTGCAGCATATCGGGTATCGTGGAGGGTTATGCCTTTTTGTCCAAGGTAATATTGGATGGTGTTGATTTTAGAATAATCAACGATCAGAGTCAGCTTCTGTGAGAATGTCATTTCTCCGATTTCGGAATTCGCTAATGCTGCCTGTGCGGACTGGGTATAGGCCCGGACAAGACCGCCGGTACCAAGCAGGACTCCTCCGAAGTAACGGGTCACTATGATAAGGACGTTAGTAAGGCCAGCGCCATTTATGACTTCCAGGATGGGCTTACCCGCAGTTCCCGATGGTTCTCCGTTGTCACTGCACTTGGATATCTCGCTGTTTTCTCCTATCACATAGGCATAGCAGTTGTGCCTGGCATCCCAATATTTCTTGGAGATCTCAGCTATTTTTTCCTCGGCTTCCGCAGCGCTTTCGACCTTAAATGCCTGTCCGATGAACCGGGATTTCTTTTCAATTATCTCGCCGGTTCCTTCTAAAACCAGCACCTTATATGCATCTCTCATAGTCAGTATTCTACCAAGTTTTCCACAAAAAAGGAATTATGATATAATAGATTGGTTAAGTATTTATATTACTAGCGAGGAAAGTATATGAATTATGGAAAAAGAGGTATCGTGCAGCAGGCGAGAGCCCTAAACTCCGGTACCGATAAATGGGGAAAGAAATTCAGCCTTTTTGGTATCTATATTATTCTTGCCATGATCATTGGCGTTGTTATCATCGGCGCCAGCGCAGGAATTGGTGTATTTAACGGAATAAGGGACGATGCGCCGGATATTACCAATATCGATGTTACACCATCCGGATTTTCAACCTTCGTATATGATACCGACGGCAACCAGATTGCCAAGCTCGTTTCAACGGATTCCAACCGTATTCCTGTTACAGGGGATATGATCCCGGAGAATCTTGCCAACGCATTTGTTGCAATCGAGGACGAGAGATTTTACGAGCACAATGGTATTGATATCCAGGGTATCATCCGTGCGGGTTTTGTTGGTATCACCACAAGGGACTTCTCCCAGGGTGCTTCAACAATCACTCAGCAGCTTCTTAAGAACAACGTATTCTCAGGCTGGACAGACGAGACATTCATCCAGAGTGTCAAGCGTAAGATCCAGGAGCAGTACCTTGCTGTGCAGCTGGAAAAGAGCATGTCCAAGGAAGACATTCTTTTGAACTATATGAACACCATCAACCTTGGCCAGAACACACTGGGCGTACAGGCGGCTTCACTTAGGTATTTCAACAAGCCTGTAAGTGACCTTAACCTTTCAGAGTGCGCTGTAATTGCAGCGATAACCCAGAACCCCAGCAGATTCAACCCTATTACTCACCCGGAAAAGAATGCAGAGAGGCGTGAGAAAGTTCTAAGAAACATGCTCAAGCACGAGTATATCAATCAGGTTGAGTTTGATTCTGCACTCTCAGATGATGTTTACTCAAGGATCCAGACCGTCAATCAGGAGACCGGCGGTGATTCAACCATCAACTCATACTTTGTTGATGCGCTTACCAACGACATCATTGATGACCTTATAGCAGCAGGCTACAACGAGACTCAGGCTTATGCTCTTTTATACAGTGGCGGACTTAAGATATATTCTACCCAGAATCCAAAGATACAGGCTATTTGCGACTCAGTTTTCCAGGATGAGAGTAACTACCCTGAGGGGACCAAGTATCTTTTGAATTATGAGCTTTCAGTTAAGGCTTCAGACGGAACAATTACCAATCACAGTACCGAGATGTTCCAGAGCTACTTTAAGCAGCAGAAGAGCTCTTTTAACATGATCTTCGATTCACACGAGGCGGCAGAAGCAGCCATTGAGGAGTACAAATCCGCAGTCATGGCCAACGGCGACGAGGTTCTTGGAGAGAACATCCACCTTGTTCCACAGCCTCAGGTTTCCATCACTGTCGAGGAACAGACCACAGGCTACGTCGTTGCAATGGTAGGCGGACGCGGGCAGAAGACAGCCAGCAGAACTCTTAACAGAGCTACCGACACTTATCGTCAGCCCGGTTCTACTTATAAGGTTCTGTCCACTTATGCCCCGGGAATCGACACCGCTGGACTGACCCTTGCAACAGTGTTTAACGATGCGCCATTTGCTTACACAAACGGAACTCTTGTAAGGAACTGGTGGGGATCCTCCTACAGAGGCCTTCAGACTGTAAGAAGCGCCATCAGGGATTCCATGAACGTAATCGCCGTTGAGGCTCTGACACTTATCACTCCTCAGTTGGGCTTTGATTACCTCAAGAACTTTGGATTTACAACACTGGCAGAAAATGTCACGATCAACGGCCAGGTTTACTCAGACATCCAGCAGTCCACCGCTCTTGGCGGTCTGACCTATGGTGTTAAGAACATTGAGCTTAATGCAGCTTACGCATCAATTGCCAACGGCGGCGTATACATTAAGCCAAGACTCTACACAAAGATTGTTGATCACGATGGAAATGTTATTATAGACAACACCCAGGGCGAAACCAGGCGCATCCTTAAGGAGACTACTGCATATCTTTTGACAAGCGCGATGCAGGACGTTGTAACAAGCGGTACCGGTGGCTCCGTAAACTTTGGAACAACAGCGATTGCCGGAAAGACAGGTACAACTTCAGATTACAATGACGTTTGGTTTGCAGGTTATACCAACTACTACACTGCAACCACATGGGCAGGCTACGACAACAACGCCAAGATGACTGTTTCCGCAGAGAAGAATCTTGCAAAGACCATGTGGCGAAAAGTTATGGAACAGATTCATGCTGATCTTCCATACTCATCCTTTACCCAGCCAAGCGGAATCGTAACAGGAACTGTCTGCTCACGTTCAGGCAAGGCTCCTATATCAGGCCTTTGCGATGGTCATCTTATGAGCGAGATATTCGAGGAAGGAACTATTCCAACAGAGAGCTGCGACGTTCACTACGCTGGAACAATGTGTGCTCTTGACGGAGTTCCTGCCTGCGATACCTGCCCATTTAAGACTGCCGGCGTATTCGAGCTTTCACCAACGGTTCCTGCGGCACTTCAGTCAGGATTTGTCAATTACACGCCAAGCAATTCGGCATATACTACAACAACCGACGAAAACGGCAACACTGTTACAGTTCTTAAGCAGTGCCGTCATACTCCGGAATATATGGTTCAGGAAGGCATTGAAGGAATCATCTTCGGAGAGTCAGAACTACTCAGGCAGGCTGCGGAAGCGGCTGCTGCAGCAGCTGGCGGCGGAGAGGCAGCTGCACCTGCAGAAGGCGAAGCAGCACCTCCCGCGCAGGAACAGCCGGCTCAAGAGACTGTAGTGAATGAAGTCTCTGAAAATGTAGCTGCCGGCAACTAAATATTTTACAAATTAAAAAATGCTTTTGCGTTTCGGCGCAAAAGCATTTTATTTTATCGTAGTATTATGTGATTATCTGATTTTGTGCTTGTGAATATAGATGGTGTAATAGATCAGATACAGCGTCGAAGTGGTGGCCCAGGTGATTGGATAACTCCACTCTACCATTTCGATTGTACGGTTGTAAGGGAATGCCAGAAGAATCCATGCAACCCTCAGCACGCAGATGCCCGTCATCGTGATTATCATTGGGAAAAGAGCATCTCCCATTCCCCTAAGGACTCCGGAAAAGATCTCAACTCCAATATATACGGTGTAGAACGGCGCAAGGAACCGTATCATGTCATAGCCTATACGCACTACTTCTTCATTGTTTCTGACGAACAATCTAAGGATCCATTCCCCATATATATACATCATTGTGCTTAGCGGAATTGCTATAACCAGTGCAATAATAAAGCCCTGTCTTGTGGTCTTTCTGACGCGGTCATATCTTCCTATACCATAGTTCTGCCCTGCAAATGTTGTAACCGCTGTGCACAGCGAACTCATGGTCATCCAGAACAATACATCTATCTTACCATATGCAGCCCAGGCGGATGTTGCGTCTTTTCCAAAACTGTTGATTGAAGTCTGGATAAGAGTGTTGGAGAGGGTATACATCGTAGTCTGCAATCCTGCCGGAATACCGATTTTCACAACCTTTATGAGATGTTTTTTATCAAATCGGATATCACGAAGTACCAGTCTGTATGAACCAACACTTCTCATAAGCATCACAACAACTATTACAGCACTGATAAGCTGGCATAAAATAGTTGCAATTGCCACACCCATTACACCGTAGGTATCACCTTTTTTCCCCATGCCAAATCCAATGACAAACAATAGATCAAGAGCAATATTGATAAAAGAGCTAACGACAAGGACGTAAAGTGGTCTCTTCGAATCCCCTACAGCCCTCAGGATTCCGGCTCCCATGTTGTAGACGAGGTTTGCAACCATTCCAAGGAAATATATCTGCAGGTAAACTATAGATGCTTCCTTTTGCTCTGCAGGCGTCTGCATGGCGTTAATGATCCACGGAGATACAAGAACGCCAATAATAGTTATAACGATACCTCCGGCCACAGCAAGAGCCATTGAGGTATGTACAGCCTTGTGAACATCATCTCTTCGCCCTGCACCATAGAACTGGGATACAATTACCGAAGCTCCGGAAGAAAGCCCCATAAAGAATCCCAGAAAGAGATTAACTATCATTGCAGCTGATCCGCCAACTGCTCCCAGAGCATCACTACTTACTGCTCTGGAAACAATCACAGCGTCTATCGTATTATAGAATTGTTGAAAAAAAGCCCCAAGAAGAAGTGCAAAGAAGTACTTTAGCATATTCTTCCATATTGGGCCCTGGGTTATCTGATTTCTGTCCATAATCTAAACTATACCACATATGTTTGCAATGTACATAAAAGACTGAAATATGAAAGAAAAAAGCTGTCTGTGAACGATCACAAACAGCCTTTTCTAAAGTGCGGGTGACAGGACTTGAACCTGCACGTCGGAGACACTAGAACCTAAATCTAGCGCGTCTGCCAATTCCGCCACACCCGCCTCTTTTTAATAAAAAAATCCCCACTCTACATAGAACAGGGATTCTTTACTGAGACATGGGGGATTCGAACCCCCGACAACTTGATTAAAAGTCAAGTGCTCTACCACCTGAGCTAATATCCCATGTAAAAACAAATACGGTTGAATACCGTGAGCTGGGCTAGCCGGATTCGAACCGTCGTATGCAGCAGTCAAAGTGCTGTGCCTTACCGCTTGGCGATAGCCCATTATCAGCATAAAAACTACTGTAGTGCGGGTGGCTAGAGGGACTCGAACCCTCGGTCTCCAGAACCACAATCTGGCGCGTTAACCAACTACGCTATAGCCACCATATAAGTAAAATGGAACGCACACATCTATGTGCGCTCCATTTAGTGTGCCCGAAGGGATTCGAACCCCCGACCCACGGCTTAGAAGGCCGTTGCTCTATCCAGCTGAGCTACGGACACAGGATAGTTGTGAGAGTGACAAGCAAGATTTCAAAGAACCTCGCTGGGATTCACACTAGCCTCGGAAAAACCTCGGCAAGTGCTCTGCACAAAGCGGGTGATGGGAATCGAACCCACGTATCCAGCTTGGAAGGCTGGTGTTCTACCATTGAACTACACCCGCGTGTAATTTTTGAATTGATCGGGGTGACAGGATTCGAACCTGCGACCCCCTGCTCCCAAAGCAGGTGCTCTAGCCAAGCTGAGCCACACCCCGTTCTACAGCTTAATTCCTTAAGCCGTAACGCAAAAATTATTATATAATACTCAACAACAGCTTGTCAATACAAAAATTCATTTCATAAATATTTTATTTCATACCCGATCTCACCTGAATCCTCAAGGGTTAAAACCAGGTAGCTTGGGCGCCTTCCTTCCTGCCTTGGATAGGATAAGCTTCCCGGGTTAAAAAGATAAACTCCACCAACAACTTTGGCCACAGGTTTGTGAGTATGTCCAAAGAAAACCACGTCAGCCCCTCTTGATACAGCCTCAGATCTTATGTTTTCCAGATCCATTGAAACCAGATATCTGTGTCCATGAGTAAGGAAACACATGTGGGTGCCAAGCTCAAACTCCAATTCCCTGTTAAGGTCAGAGAAAAAATCGTTATTGCCCGCCACAAAGTAAACAGGACAGTTGGATGCCAGAGCAAACTTCCCTTCGGAGCCTTCAAAATCGCCGCAGTGGATTATGGCATTTACCGGTTCCTCTATATCCAGCACATCATAAAAATTGTTGTCATGGCCATGTGTATCACTGACCACTAAAATCTTTTGCATATAAACTAACCACCATTACAAATAATTACTTCGAAAGCTCTTTTCTAAGAAGCTTCTCCATATCCCTAAGAGCCTTACCTCTGTGGCTCACAGCATTCTTTTCCTCAGGTGAAAGCTCAGCGCTGTTCTTGCCAAACTCAGGCAAAAAGAAAATAGGATCATATCCAAAACCATTTTTCCCGGCTATTTCATAAGCAATTCTTCCTTCCATCTTTCCCAGTGTATCAAGCTTTTTGCCCTCAGGAAGCCTTGCTGCGATTGCGCAGACAAATCTTGCGCTTCTCTCTTCGTCCGCAGCGTCTTTTAATCTGTCCAGGATAATACGGTTCTTCTCGCTGTACGGAGTGTCTTTTCCCAGGTATCTTGCCGAGTAGATCCCCGGCTCACCACCCAGATAGTCTATCTCCAGTCCGGAATCATCAGCAAGCACAATAGTTTCTCCGGACATCTTGGGCTCTTTTGCCACAATAAGATCATAAATAGCATCGGCCTTTATCCTGGCATTCTCAGCGAAAGTTGTTCCGTCTTCAACTACATCTTCGAAAACTCCCGCCTCTTTCATGGACAGAATCTCAGCGTCAATACCGCCCAATATCTGTCTTATTTCCCTCATTTTGTCCTTATTGCCTGTCGCAAATACTATTCTCATTCCATCACCTCAAAAGCTTCTGCAATTCCCTCATATAAGCCTTCAGCCAGCCTGGTCCTGTAACTGTTGTCCGATAGTCTCGCTGCATCTGTATCGCCCGTCATATATCCAAGACTCACCTTTACCGAAGGAATGGTGGATGCATCGATCAGTTCATCATCCTCTGACGGGAATATTCCATGAGCATACGCCCCTGTTTTGGCCACCAGCTTCTTTTCTATAATGTCCGCAAACTGCGCATTTGTTAGTTTACCAAGAAAATAGCTGTCGTTATAAAAGCATGAAACGCCGTTATCCGCCGAATTCTCAGAACTCTGGGCCGAAATCTCCACAAACAGGCCAGCCTCAGAATCCCTGATAAGTGCTTTTCTCTTTTCTGCATCCACGTCTTCGTCCGAAAGTCTCGTGAAGTAGAACTTAATATTCTTCTCTGTGTCCTTTAAAGCTCTGTTTTTTAGCAAAAGAGCTGTCTCCAGACACAGGTCTTTTTCCCAGTTAAACCCATCGGAAACCCCCATTTCACTTCCGCCCTTAGCCGTGTCTATAACTACGATCTTGTCATAAAGCTCGGATGGCTTGTAAAACTTAACTTCAATGGTATTGGAATCCGTAAGCGAACTCTCAGTAGCGTAAAGTGCGTCCATCTTAAAATCAAGGCGCACGCTTCCTGTCTCGTTCTGTTCGACACACATTGCACTGTCAAGGATATCCAGATCAGTTACAATCGCATTATCCTTGTAAAATCCCTCTTCTCGGCTGTCTATATAGATCATGAGCTCATGGTCTACGTATCTGTCCTCAAGAATAATATCATCAGAGCTGACACTCCTCGAAAGCGGGATTATAAGCACGTTCTCTTTATCATCCGGGACACCGCCGTCCACAAGAAGCGAATACGCCCCGTCAGAGCTTCCTCTGTCAATACTGCCGCTTGCCGCATCCGTGATCATGATATGCTTGGTCGCGGACCTGTGAAGCATCAGAGATATAGAAACGAGAGCAAATAACGAGGCCTTTATCGCTACTTTCTTTAAATCCTCATTGGTCATTGTGTCTTCTCATTTCTTCTTGGTGGCTTTGGACCCATGTACTGATAAAAATAGGTCTTAAGCATACCATTGTATATTTTTCTGTTTTTGTCGGCTTTTTTACCAATAGCCTTCTCTGCTGCCTCATACCCGGTTATGATGTACATTGACCATGAATCCAGAGCCTTGTACCTCTCTCCAATGGTTCTGTACAGAGCAGGCAGTTCATTGTCTTCGCCAATTCTCTCACCATAAGGCGGGTTTGTTATGATAAAGCCATACTTCTTTCTATGGCTTAGCTGCGCTATATCCCTTGCCTGGAAGTGGATCATATGCTCAACTCCGGCCTTCTTAGCGTTTATTCTGGCAATTTCTATCATTTCAGGGTCAAGATCGTATCCCTGAATGTCAGTTTCAATATCTGTAAGGATCTCATCCCTTGCTTCTTCTCTCACATCCGCCCAGTTCTGAGGCGTGATAATGTGCTTCCAGCTCTCTGCTGTAAAATTCCTGTTCATGCCCGGGGCTATATTAGCCGCCATCATGGCCGCCTCAATCGGGATAGTTCCGCTTCCGCAGAAAGGATCGATCAAAATCCTGTCATCCCTCCATGGGGTAAGCATAATAAGAGCCGCTGCAAGGTTCTCAGCGATCGGAGCTTTGGATTCCAGCTTCCTGTACCCTCTCTTATGAAGTGAATCACCAGTAGTATCCAGCGCAACCGTGACAACATCCTTCATAATAAAGCACCTGACAGGGAAGTCGTCACCATTCTCCTCAAACCAATCCGTGTGGTAGCTTTGCTTCATTCTCTCCACCATGGCTTTTTTCATAATGGACTGAATGTCTGATGGGGAAAAGAGCTTGCTCTTAACACTACTCGCCTTCTTTACCCAAAACCTTCCGTCTCTTGGGATATAGTCTTCCCAGTTAAGGTTCCTGGTACCCTGGAATAGTTCTTCAAAGGTTTCAGCCTTAAAACTTCCCACCTTTATAAGAATTCTTTCAGCAGTGCGAAGGCCAATATTGGCGCGGCACACAGCGTCAGGGTCTCCTGCAAAAGAGACTCTTCCGTCCGCCACTTCTGTGATATCATATCCCAGGTCAATTATTTCTTTTTTCAGTACAGCCTCCAGGCCAAAGTGGCATGGGGCAATCAGTTCAAATTTCATCATAATGCACATTATAACATAATACTTCAAAATGCAGAACAGCCACGGATGTCATTATCCGCGGCTGTTCCTTAATGTAATATGAAAGGGATATAAACCTGCTATGGTTTAATTCTTAGAACCATCTGAAAATTCTTGAGATGGCTGAAGCTACTGTTTTAGCTACTGACTTAACAACTTTTGCAACTACTGTAACTACTTTCTTTACAATTACAACTACAGGAGCTGGGATTACCGGCTGGTCGTCATGGTTGTCATCACCAGGCTCATCTCCAGGTTCGTCACCAGGCTCATCACCAGGCTCGTCTCCAGGCTCGTCACCGGGCTCATCACCAGGCTGGTCGCCAGGCTCGTCACCAGGCTCGTCACCAGGCTCGTCACCAGGCTCATCTCCAGGTTCGTCACCAGGCTGGTCGCCAGGCTCATCACCAGGTTCCTCTGTAGGATCCTCATTGTAGTTAGAAGAATCCTCTGAAGATCCGGAAATCTCTGTCTCATCCTTGACAGCCTGATATTCTCCGTCAAGATCAGCTGTAACGTCACCGGCGTTTATATCTGCACCTGCAAGAGCTGCTGCTCCGGTATCGCTAAGTTTTAAGAAATCGCCAAGGTTTATTGAGCCATCAGAATTTCTAAGACTTGCTGCTACTGCATAAGGATCAGATGCATTAGCATATGGAGCATCAAGTGATACAAACCAATCATCAGTTACTTTAAGACCTTCTGAGTTGCTGCTTGCGCCGTCATTCCAGAAGAAGTTGCTCTTTCCGTAAATCTTGCCTGTATCCTGTGTTCCCTTTGCTTTGATGTTCTCATTTGTGCCTGTTCCTGTTGTACGGTATGAGAGAACACCTTCTACATAATAATCTGTGTTAGCTGTGTCATTTGTATAAAGAGCTACGTTGTTAGATCCATTGTTGAAGGACATGCTGTGGTAAACCTGAATATCAGGACCGGAGTTGGAGTCGATACCCTTAGCCTTGTTGCCCCAAGCTACTGAATTGATCAGCTTGTGAGGACCGGACATGCTTGAGCCGCCCATCTTAAATCCGTTACCATTTCCTTCGTTTGTTCCATCAACGCCATAACCATTTGCGAATGCCAAACAGTTCTGGATTGTTACCTGACCGATGGAGCCTGTCTCTACCTTAGCGAAGAGATCCCATCCATCATCAGCGTTGTTGTAGGAAATACATCCATCAAATACGATTCCATCGCCACATGTAAGCTTAGCTGCGAATCCGTCTGCATCCTCATAGCCAGCATCAGCATTGCTGTATGATGTGCAGTTGAGGATTAGGTCGTAGCTTGGCCACTCATCTCTGTCATCTGTTGTAAGATATCTGCTTATCTGAATACCGGTGTTACCATTCTCATAAGTACGGATATCCTCAAATGTGCAGTGACTTCCGGATACCTGAATACCTTTAAGTGAGTTGCCTGAGTGTGTGCAGTCAATTCCGCTTACATACCAGTAATCACCAGCAAAGATAAATCCTGCGCACTTCTTGCCAAAGTCAAAGATTGCTCTTCCGCCTTCTGCTACCAGTTTGATAGGCTTTGAAGGTGTTCCGTCGATGCCTCTTTCAACCTTAACTGTGCTGCTAAGATTATATGTTCCTGCTGCTACTACGATTGTCTGACCTGGCTGTACATACTTAACAGCTGTGTAGATATCTACAGGGCTCTCCTGTGTTCCTTCTGCCTCGCTGCTGCCTTCAGGTGTTACATAGATCTTGTCGCTGTCATTAACTGTTGCATACTTAACTACATGCTCAAATGTAACTGTTTCATACGATGAAAGCTTCTTGTACTGGTCATTGTCAGGGCAGAAGAATTCATCTGGAATAAATGTAACAGTAAACTTATTGTCGCCCTTATTGAGCTTTGTAACTACAGATTTAACCTCATTAGCTTTTACTGTTTCTGCATTGATAAGAACCTTCTGTGCTTCATCTGTTACTGTAAGAACACCGTCTGCATTTCCAACAAATGAAAGTTCATACTTTGCTGTATTTGAATATGTTGCAGAAACTATCTTGTAGTTTGGTGCCACATACGTTACTGGTCTGTCCTCTGCTGGAGCATCCTCTGAAGGATCGATCACTGTGAGCTCTACATCACTGAAAGTAGCCTTAAATGTTCTTGAAGCGAAGAATCCTACATAAACATTTTCAGAATCAATCTGGCTAAGCGCCTCAGTATCATAGAATTTCTTTTCAGAAAGCACGTTGTTGTTATCATCAAGATAGCTTACAAAGTATCCTGTGTTGTTCTTCTGAATGCGAAGTCTTACTTTTGTAATATTGTCTACGGTTCCGACTACAGTACCAGAGGTTTCATTACCAAAGATGTTATATGTGCCGGTTCCTCTTTCACCACAGCTGGTCTCAAGAGTATACATCTTGCTTGAGAACTCACCGGTTACTGTAGCTGTGTCATTTGCCTCAAGTCTTGAGATGTTCTCATTAGTTACACCAGACTTCTCCTGTGCTCCAAGACCGAGTTTCATTGTTATCTTGTTGGAAGTCTCATCAGTAGTTGCTTCCTGCTTCTCAGAGTCATAATAATACTCAACTTTTGTTCCGGATGCCATGTAAGAGTTGTTCCAGAACACTGCATTATTGCCGTTTACACCAACTCTGTCAGCAGCCATGATACCAAAGCCTTCCTGTCCATTTGTAAATGCCCAGGAATCAATTGTTGCTGTTGCTGTAAGAGTAAAGTTCTTGTTTGCAGGAACTGCTGTGTAGTAGAAGGAAAGTCCATCTGTACTTGCAGGCACAATTTTACCCTTATTGCCAGTGTTCCATACTGTTACAGAACCATCATCATTAACCGTTGATCCGCAATTGGATCCCTTTGAAACACCTGATCCAAATGCTGAGAATACCCACTCACGCTCGCCGTCTTCTGTAACCTCAAACTCCATCGTGCTAGCCTCTGAAGTATCCTCACCTCTTGTTGCAACAAGTGAGAGTTCATAAGTATGTCCAACGTTGAGCTTATTGAATGTGTAGTTATACTCTGTTGTATCATTATCAACTGCCGCCTCGGGAGTTACTGTTGCCTTCTCCATGGAAGCTGCGTCCGTCTTATCTGTTGCAACCAGCTTGTATTCTGTTGCTTCAGGTACGGAATAGAACTTAACAACTACTTTTCCGTTTCCTTTATTTACAGCATTCTTAAATGCAGGTTTTGCAAGAGGAAGTACAAAGCTGAACTTGTCAGACTTTTCGCTGCTCTTTACTTCTTCCTCGTCATCGCGGGAAAGAACTGCTGTAAAGTAGTAATCCCCTGACTTAGTAGGACTGAATGCCTTTGTGCATGACTCGCCTTCTGCAAGTACATTAGCAGACTTGATCTCTTTTCCATCAGCATCAAGCATTGTTATAACAAGCTTGTCGCCGCCATTGATACCAATCACTGCATCAACTGTTACATCAATTGTGCCGGCATCCTTAGCATTAAGCTCGATCTTTGAGATAACAGGTGCCTTAACATCTGCCCAGTCAGTTCTCTTTACCTCTGTAGGAGCACCATCTGTAACTTCCACTTTGAAAATGAAGTTGCTTCCGGTATTACCTCCAAGATAATAGGTTCCTGCCTGTGTAAGTTCCAGAGTAGAAAGGTAAACAGAATTCTTAACTGATGCATCTTCAGTAGTAGCTACTGCATTACCCTGGCCATCAATGATTGTCATCTGACGACCATCGCCGCCACTTACCCACCAGATCTTAACGCTTGCAGCATCACTTGATGTAGTGAACTTAATAGCATTCTTTTCTGTAGAAGCAGCACCGCCAAAGTTAATTCTCTGGTCAGATGCATAACCATCATCCCAAGTCTTTTGGCTGCTATCAACCTTTGACTTAGCACTGTAGATCACAGTGAAATAGTCATCTGTGCCTGCTTTTTCAAAATCACCATCAGCCTTGGCGCCTGCTGCAAATGCTGTAAGTGCTGAGGCCTCAAGTGTTGATACAACAGGTTCAACCACTTCATCTTCTGTTACAACAACCTTAAAGATATAGTTATTGTTTACAACGCTTCCAAGGTAATATGTTCCCGCCTCAGGGATATCAAGCGTTGAAATATAAGGTGAATTCTTTGTCCATGTGCCTTCTGTAACCGCAACCTGTACACCCTGGCTGTTAAGCAAAGCAATCTGTCTACTGTCGTCACCACCCTGTGCCCACCAGATCTTTACTTTTCCGGAGTTTGAAGTAGTGAACTTAATTGCATTCTTTTCAGTTGATGCAACACCGCCAAAGTTAACTCGCTGAGATGAAGCATAATCATCATCCCAAGTCTTTTTGCTGCTATCAACCTTTGACTTAGCACTGTAGATTACTGTGAAGTAGTCCTCTGTGCCGGCCTTCTCAGAATCCCCGTCCGCCTTGGCACCTGCTGCAAATGCTGTAAGTGCACTGGATTCAAATACAAACTCGGTTGTCTTTGAAGACTCTGACGGCTGAGGAACTGGAATTTCCCCTGTTGTTCCATCAGGGAATACAATATTCATATCATCGTTATTAGCTGTAAATGGATCCCAATCTCCAAGGAAGGCATCTACAGTAATTGCTGTTCCATCTGCAAGAACTGCAGTCTCTGGCTGCTGTACCCATGAAACACGTGATGCAGTATTGTTCTCACCAGAAACTTCAAATGTACCATACTCAACGTTTCTTGCTGACTCTCCGCCAAGAGTTGTGTTCCAGCCTTCAGGCTGAATGAGTGACACTACTGACGAATCATCATGTACGTACTTACCATCTGATCCCTTTGACCAGTTAGTTGTCTCAACTACTGTGTCGAAGAATACAACCTCTGATGTGTTAGCCTGCCATGGTCTTCCGAACTGGCCTGGCTTTGATGTGTAACTTGATGCTGTATCAGCACCTGGTGTTGTGCTCTTTACAGTACAATTGTACATCAAATATCCGCGGGAGCTTGATGATGTCTGCTGTGCTGCTGTGATGTATGCTACGTCGTTCTTATCTTCGCTAGTGTTAAGTACGAGATCGCACTTTGCAAATACAGCTGACATTCCGCCGAAGATATAGTCTGTTCCGCCATATACTGCGCAGTCATAGAATGCTGCTGTTGTTCCTACTGCTCCGTAAAGTGTGTCCTGACGGCCAACAATACGGCAGCCCTCAAAATAAGCTTCCTTAGCTGATGCTGTAAGAGCAAGTGCTGCAGCTCTTTCTACATATTTCTTCTGCTGAACTGTTGTGTCACCTGCTGACATGGAGGCTCTTGCTACTGAACCTTCCTTAGCGCTGCTCTGAGGAACGATCACATCCTCAGCTGCCTTCTGTGACATGTACTGGTTAAATGAGTTCTCAAAAATAATATCCTTAGCTTCAAATCCTGATGCACTTACTACCACTGAAGCATTCCAGTATGTAGCAGTACCTGAACCCGGATTGATAACTGATGTGTATCCGTTAGCCTTGTTTGCCTCAAGTATGTCCTTATCATACTTGTAATCACTGCCCATGCTGTAGTATGTGTAGCCATGTCCGTAGTACCATGTGATACGTACAGCATTTGCATCAATTCCCACACCTGAATCTGTAAGTGTGTTAGTAGGAGCTGAACTTGCATTAGCAAGTGTTACGTCTGGAACATCGATAACAAGCATTTCCTCATAGTTGCCTGGCTCGATGCTGATTGTAACTCTCTGTCCATCAGCCCTGTTCATAAGGCGAACCGCCTCAAGTGCCTCGCCTATTGTTGCAAAATCAGCGTTCTCAGAAGATCCAACCAGAACTTCCTGCTTGTACTCTGTCTGATAAACTGTAGCAATCTTGGTAATATAGGATGTTCCAAGAACTGTTATGTCAAATGTTCCGGCGCCACCCTTGTAGTCATATGTGAATGTATCGTTCTGGCTTGTTGAACCGGTTGATACATTTACAGATGGCTCATTCTCATTCTCAAAATAATATGAGTACTGATAGTTAGCTGTTACCTGAATCTGGCATGCCCCCTTTACAGGTACAGAAATCTTACCTGCGCCTGAGTAAAGGTATGTTTTATTGTGTGATCTTCCGTTTGTCCATGAAAGGCCATTGTATGTGCCCTCTGTAACGCCTGCGAACTTATCCGCAAATGCTGCATCTGAGAAATCCCACTCTGTGATATCGCTTGAGAAGTTAATGATCTTGGATACATTAGCTCCGTTAACAATCAGATTGCTTGTCAGCTTCTGTACAAATGCACCGGAATTGGTAACTTCTACTACATACTGGCCATCCCTGAGCGCGATGTCATTAAGCCCTGTGAACTCATAAACATATCCGTCAGGAGCATACTCTTTTTCTGCATCAAGTCTTGTGAATGTGAATACAGCTTCTGCAAGATCTTCCTTGCTTGCTCCTGTAGGAACTATTTCTACTTTATATACAGGCTTAGCTTCGAACTCGATAAGAGCCTTATCTGTCTCTTCTTCTGCCTTAAATTCTGTTGTAACAAGATTGTAGTCATCAACTGCTGCATACTTCTGTGTTGCAGTGTCTTCCTTGTCAGCAACCAAAACGTCATAAGTAACGTCCTTCTGAAGTCTGGTCTCAAACTTAATGTCTGAACCTGATTTTGTAAGAGTGATTGCAGGAACAAATACAGATCCTTCATCACGAGCTTTAAACTTGAACTCTGCTGCCTCGATGAATTTATCAACGCTGTCTGCGGCAACACCTGTTACTGTTCCGGAAACCACAACAAGATCAACTGAAGATAATTCGATGTTCATTTCAGTATCATCGGAAACATTAACAGTCTTGTCAGTTGTGATCACATATTCATCAGCACCCTCAAGTGATAGCTCATAGTCAAATCCACATGCAAGCTCTGCTGTATACTTGCCATCAGAAACAGTCGCCTTAACTTCGTTGCCATTCTTTGCATTTGTAAATACGATGTCAAAAGAGCCTGTTCCTGTAAAGCCCTTTACTGAACCTGTGAGGGTTGCATAAGAAGCATGCTCACGGATAACTCTTGCAACAACGAGTTTCTCAGTAGCGGAAAAGAGCTTGTACTGAGCTGTCTGTGATGGATAGAAAACAGCCTTGGCAGCGCCGCTTCCACCAACGTAACTGAACACAGAATCATCCTCTGTATTATCCATGTTTCTGAAATGAATCTGTGAATCGGCTCCATTACTTGAAACATAAGCAGTAATAACATCATCTGCCTGGCACTGAAGTGCTAAATATACAGAATCAGTGCTGCTCTTGTTGCTATAAAGATGACCCGAATAAACATTCCCGTCTGCATCCTTGAGCGACTTATCATCATAACGAGTAAGGGCACTATTTGTTGTCCTTATTCTATGAGTTGCAGGATATCCGCCATCATCAAAAACAAAGTCTCCATCATCCACAGAGAATGATGCAATATTAACGCCTGTGCTTCCGGCTGCTGCGCTGTAGAATCCATTGATGGTATCAACATCAAGTCTGTTGTTGTACTCATCCCCAAGATCCGTTGCGCCGAAATCCCATGCGTCAGGTCTGCCTTCCTCAATGGTTTTCTCAGTCTTAGGAGCTACAACTTCAGGTTGCTCAACCTCTGCCTTTTCAACCTTATCTGTTGTAAATGTAAGAACTACATCATTACTATCGCTGCCCGAATAAATACCGGTAGTAAGAATTGTATATCCTTCAGCTCCATCTAGTGATAATTCATAATCTTTACATTTTACAAGAGTAACTTCATATGTCTTATCGCTGTTGACAGTTGCTACTCTCTTGTCAGTTCCATCCGTAGTAGTGAACACGATAGAATCTGTAAGAGCTTCGAGGTCCTTCTGTGAAAGATCCTCAAGATCCCCAAGAACAACCATCTTAAGAGCTCCACTAACCTTCACGGTCTCAACTGTGTCATCTTCAGGGATAACTTCTCCCCATTCGTTGTAAGACTGTGTGAGCATAGTAGCTCCACTTCCTTCAGAAGCGCTATTAACCTCTGAAACGGTCTCGGTAGAAGTAGCTTCTACTGATTCCTGCACTTCCTCGGCTGAAGTGCCCTCGGAACCGGCTGCAGAAGATGCCTCTGTACTCTCCTCGGAAGATGCCTCTGCACTAGCATCAGTAGAAGCCTCACCGGATGACTCCAGTTCCTCCTCTGCCGAAGCGGCAAAAGATATCTCCGCAGGCATAGCTGCTGAAACCGTGGAAAATCCCACAGTGGCAGCTATGGCAGTGGCCATTACTCTAGCCAATAACCTGTTGCGCCAGCTTTTCCTTTTAATCATATTTTTCCTCCCAATCGCTCCCAGCGGTCCAGT
>JAEEGL012151723.1_pt1 | contig 19233 bp, 12 predicted proteins | sample 9134231 | NCBI WGS metagenome assembly JAEEGL01 (sample SAMN16246548, study PRJNA631951) | gut metagenome | biome: gut microbiome; feature: rumen; material: fiber-attached | host: Bos | place: Iran: Karaj | collected 2018-10 | reverse complement strand
TGTCTTTTCCTGATAATAGTTTGGACGGAGGATTCTCATGGTTTGGACTATCCTTCGAGGCAGTTTGCTCCGTCCTTACTTATAACAAGGAAAATAATAAGCAACAATAGGCAAGAAACAGCATTCGTTTCATGCGTATTTGAGAGCTTTTCACGATTGCAACTTGCTGATATTCAGCCAATTCAACATTCGTACCCAAAACAAATTTGAAATAATCGAGGGAAACTATTGTTTTGCATCGATATTCTTCGTAACTTTGCAATGTTGAAAGTGAAGAGAGAAGAGTGAAGAGTGAAGAATGTAGAGTGAAGAATGTAGAGTGTAGAATGTAGAGTGTAGAGTTCTTGCGTCCCTCTGGTAGCAAGCGTCCTTCGGCCGAGCGTACTACCGCTGCAGAGGTAAATAACTAACACCCAACACCCATCACCTAACACCTAACACCTATCACCCAACACCTATCACCTAACACCTATCACCCAACACCCAACAACGCGGGAGTCGGTCACCCGATGTAGCTGGCCGAAACGAATCTAACACTACAAAAAACACACATTAAAAGTTATGGCAAAGATTTATTACCGACTGAAGAAAAACACGAACGACAAGATGCCCAAGTGCTACGGCAAGTGGTATCCAGAGATGAAGCACACCGAGACGCTCAACACGCGCAAGATGGCACGACACATCGCAGAGCACGGCTCCATCTTCACCAGCGACGTGGTGCTGGGCGTGCTGGAGAAGTTCCGCACCTGTCTCATCGAGATGCTTCTGGAGAGCAAGAAGGTGAAGATCGACGGACTGGGCACCTTCTACACCACCATCGAGGGCACGGGCGTGAGCGACCCCAGCGACTTCTCGCTGCAGAAGAACATCGAGGCACTGCACATCCGATTCCTGCCCGAGCGCGAACAGGAGCTGAACATCGCTGGCCCACAGTTCCTCAAGCAGGCTCACTTCACCCACTTCGACGGCCTGACTAACGGTCTCACCGGCACCTACTACGAGGGTGAAGAGGGCACCGGCAACAGCGGCTCGAACAGCGGCGGCAACTCCGGCGGCAGCGGTAGCGGCAACAGCAACACCGACCCCAACACGCCTACGGAGGATATTCCTGGAGAGGATAGGCCGTAAAAAGGAGGGGCCTCCCCCTAGCCCCCTCCAAGGGGAGGGGGGAAGGCCTCCCCTAGCCCCTCCGAAGGAGGGGTACTTTAAAGTCAGATTTGTAACCTAAGACCCACGCCTCCGTTTGGTCTCCCCTCCAATTCTTGCGTCCCTTGCGGTAGCAAGCGAACAAGTTCGAGCGCGGAGGGGCAAGGGGGAGGCTCCTTTACTATGAAGATCAAAGAACCGTGGAGGACGATACTGCAACTGATCGTCACCATCATCACAACAATCACCACGACCACAACGACGGTATCATGCATGGGACTATAACATGAATGACCTTCCCCTCCCCTCGGCGCTCGGCGCTTGCGACGCTTCGCTCGTCCAAGTAATCGACTTGTCGCTTCGCTCGTCGAAGAATGGGTCAGGGGAGGCCCCCACTAAAATGAAGAAAGAGACCTTGGGCGTAAAGACGCGTCCAAGGCTTTTTTGTACGGCAGGCGAAGATAGCAAAACGATGCATCCTCTGTGGGCAGGATAGCAAGAAAATAGCAAAAAACGCCGATTCCATCGAGAGGAGCAAGTCTGACAAAGGGTGTCTGGCTTACTCTTTTTTCTCGTTTTGAGACTGTCTGAAAAGCGGTTTTTCTCGAAATGAGACTCTTTTTTCCTAACGTGGGACTGTTGTTTTCTGAAGACAAGCTACTTTTGCAGCCGAATTCGAGAATACAAACTAAGTTTTTTAATCAATAAACAAAAAATGAAAAAGATTTTCTATCTGATGGCAGTGGCCATCGTGGCGCTGACGTTCAGCGCATGTTCGGATGACGAATCGTCATCGTCAGACTTTGTGATTAACAACGGCGCTACGGAAGCAAGCATCGACCGCGTTGGCGGCGAGATCGTCATCCCCATCACAGCCACCGGCAAATGGACAGCCCAGCTGGCTGATGATTCCCGCAAATGGGCCCAGGTATGGACTGGCAATGGCGAAGGCGCAGGCAAGGCTGTGGTCTATGTGAGCCCGCTCGATCCACGCACACAAATCCACGAGCGCAAGACGACGCTCACCATTACCGCCGGTGACCAAAAGAAAGTCATCAACGTGCGCCAGTTCATTGGTTTGCGCGATGGCGAGGCAGGCGAGAACGAAGGTGAGATATACGCTGACCTTTGGAATGGTAAGGGTATCGGTCATGGTATGAATCCCTTGACGGGTAATCTGTCAAACGATGCTGTCATCAATCTCTATGGCTTGAACAAGCTGATCAAGCAGGATCCAGCCAAATGGGGCACGTTCTACCGCCAGTCGCCCGGCCCTGGTGTGAATGGCGAAGTAACACTTGTTGATTCGCTCGAGGATAACGTCAAAGGCCTCGTAGCCAAGGTGGGTATCGATGTGACATACGCTTCGGTGAAATTCCATTTGGATGTTGATTTCGAGAATAAAGGTCGCCAATATGCTAAAGCAGACCGATATATAGGGTCGTATCGCACTACCTTCCTGACGGGTGAGGTTGGTATAGGCAACTGCAGGTCGATTATCTCTAAGGATCCGAAACTCGAAAGTGAGGAAGCACAGATGCTACTGTCACCAATTGCTCAGGATTATTATTTCGCATTGAAAGAGGCTTACGACGACAAAGACGATGATACGTTCAAGGATGTTGTCGAGTCGATGTGCTCTGAGATAGGACCGGTCATCGTGACCAAGGCCGAGCTGGGTGGCGACTGTGTCATTCAACTTGTTTTCAACGAGACCGAGCAGGTAGATGATTTTAAGGTCGGAGGTAAACTCAATGCAGTCATTAATGCCGGTCTTTTCAAATTAGAGGCTGGAATTGATGCAGAATACTCAAAAGCTGGCAAAGATATCTGGAAAAACTCTTCACGCAGTGTTACCGCCCATGGCGGCAGCAGCGAAGCCCTGTCCAAGATGTTAGCAGCTTTGGAGGCTGGCACAGACGACATGGAAACTGTGCGCAAGAATATCAAGGATGCCACGACGGAGTGGGTGAAATCTATCAACAGTTACGATGACCCGGACATCGCCAAGCAAGCCAAGATCAATGGCAAGGGCGACAACACGGCCTTGGTTCACATAGAGTATTCGCCCGTCTGGCAGCTGTTCCCCATCAAATACCAGAAGAAGATCAAGGATGTCGTCGTAGATCTCTACAAGGGCAAGCAGCTGATTACTGTTGACCCGAAGCTGTTGGGCATCGTGGATGACAACGGTAATTTATCTGAATAATCACCGTTTGTCATTCTTCATTTTTCATTCATCATTCATGACACGTTTGTTTTGTGCTTGCTTAATCGCAGCCCTTGGGCTGTCAGCCTGCTCCGACGATACCGAGTTGCTCCGTCCCCTCAATAATGAGGGGTCGGCAGCCTGCTCGCCCTTTACCCGTGCCGTTGCCGACACCATGACCATCAGCGACTTTCGCCGCAGCTATGGAGTAGGTTTCAGCTACGATGGCATGTATGGTGCGCATTGCAACCTGAGGGATGTGCACAGCCGTGTGCTGGATCTCGAGGCCATCCACAGATGGGAACATGAGGAGGACTGGCACATGCCGCTGTTCACGTCCGTGCGAGAGAGCGAGTTCACCTACAAGGTCACGACTTCATACAGTCGTAGCGAATATCTACAGAAAACTTACGCACACGCCGACGTGGAGGCAGAACTCATCGTTTTTGATGGCGAAGCGGCCGGCGAGCTAACCTTTTGGGAAGGCGGTGATGTCAACGACTTTTATTGCACTGTCAACTATGTTGCTCCCAGTATGGAGATGAAGCTCAGCAAGGGCAATGTCCAGGCCCTTGTCCGACAAGGACACACCGACTTCCTCACCCGTAATTTCCGCGAGGCCATAGACTGGATGGATAAGCATAAGGATGATGCCACCATCGACTCTTTCCTCGTGTACTACGGCTCGCATGTCGTCACCCGTGCCAAAGTGGGCGCTTCGCTCGATCTCATGATGACGATGAAACGCGATTCGTTGTTGGATTACACCTCAAATATTTTCCTCGGCGAAGCTGCGATCAAGTATCTCCTGCGTACTTCCTATCAAAGCGAGGACGTGCAGAGGGAGATGCACCTGTTGCACAGCGCCGACTGCTCCATCTCGATAAGAGGCGGCGACTTGAGCACCATTCCCAACCACTTGTTGCACTTCACCTTTGGCGAGTGTCCAGACCTCTCACAATTTGTTGACACCTGGTCGGCCAGCCTCAACTATGACCCCAGTGACTATGCCAACAACAACCTGGAACTGACGGACATCGAGATTACGCCCATTTGGTACTTCATCACCAACCAGGAGGTTGCCAAACGCGTGAGGATGCGCATGGATGCCAATGTCGAAGAGCTGCTCAAATCTGCCGGTTATCAGAATTACACTAACACCAGCTTTCTGCTGCCACAGAGCGTAACCTGCAAGATGGGCGGGCAGAGCACCACGTTCGGCCAGCCCGCCGTGGCCAACGTCATCGCCTCGGGCCGCTATGTGGCCACCATCTGCCGCGAGCAGATTGACCTGCCGGAGGTGGGCTTGAAAGAGTTGCAGGTCGTCTATCCCATCTACAACCAGCAAGTGAACCTGGGCTGCGGTTATGCCACCTACGGCGACGTAGCCTACAAAGTCTGCTGGACAGGCGGGGAGTGCTACGTCGAGAGGGACACGCTGAACACGCCAAGTGCCGACGGTACCATCTACATGACCTACGGCGTGCCGGGTAGCGTGAAGTACACCGACATCAAGTACCAGCCCTGCCACACCGTCATCGGCTACGAGTGGCCGCTGGCCATCCAAAAGGACGGCACGGTGGATATGAGCAAGCCCTACTATCTGACCTACAAGAGCGGCACGGACTTCCTGCTGCGCACGACGGACGGCCAGGAGCAGAGCGGCCAGCTCGACGGTCTGCCCAACTGGACGCTGAGGAACGGGCGCATGGTGCGCGAAAAGAAGTACTATTATTATTGGAATCCCAATGAGGTGAATTACTGATGAAAGCAACCAAATATTTTTTCAATTCGCTGACAGCCGTGGCTGGCCTCGTGATTATGGCCTCGATCTGCTTCTCATGCAGTGATAGCGACTCCGACGTGCCGTCCGTGGAGGTGACACCATTGGAGTTGAGCGAGCAGCAGGTGGAGATAGGCAGCGACGGACGCTATTACAGCGTGACGATGCAGGTGAACGGCTCAGACCTTTCGCTTCAGGATGTCCATGCCACTACCGATGCCGACTGGATACGCCTGGAGGCCGACACCATCAGCCGCGACGGACGCCTGACCTTCTACGTCAAGCCCAATACCAGCACCCGCAGCCGCGAAGGCATCATCAACCTCACTCTACACTCTACACTCTCCACTCTAAACTCTCAGTTCACCGTTCACCAGCGCTGCGAGGCCGAGGATGACAACAACGCCGTCGAAGGCGGTCTCACCCGCAAGGCCCGCGTGGGCTACGGCTACAACATGCTCATCGACTACATGAATCCTGAGTGTGTCACCGAACCCATCATCGACTATGAAAAACTGGTACAGGCCGAAGAGAGCTGGGGCACTATCATCGCCGAAGAAGGCCGCTCCGAGCAGAGTCTCAGTTACCACAGTTCCTACAGCATCGAGGAGATGCAGTCGTGGATGAGCAAGCAGAGCTCTACCGAAGTGGATTTTCTCTTCGTCAACAAGAGCGTCAGCAAGTTCCAAAGCACCTCGGACTACGACATGAGCCAGCAGACCTTCGGCTACAGTTCACTGAGCAAGATAGTGGCCACGCGCTACATCGATGAAGGCAAAGTGCAGAGCATCATCCGTCAGGGTGGCGACATCTTTACAGAAGATTTCCGCGAGATGTACAACGAAGTGAACAGCAACCCCACCGCCGACAATGTACGGCAGATGGTACAGAAATTCGGCACGCACCTCGTGACCTATGCCGACCTGGGCGGACGCCTGGACTACTCCGTGAACTTCAGCTCAGAGGAGACCAGCCGTGAGACTGTGGATAAGTATATGAAGTACAAGAACGGCCAGAAAAAGGAGGACAAGGAGATCCGGGAGGCTGCGCACGCCATTATCAACAGCGGCGGGCTGAACTTTGACATCTACGGCGGCACCGAGACGGCCATCACCGCACTGAAAAACCACGCCAGTACCAAGGACCGCTACGGACAGGTGGACCCAGGTGTGCTGGGCGAGTGGCTGAACAGCATCAAGGTCAGCAACCCGCAGAGCGTCTCGCTCGTGCGCACCATGATGCAGCCCATCTGGCAGCTCTTTTCGAACCAAAAGGCCCGCGTAGAAATCATCAACCATATCCTAGCCCTGGCTTATAGCGAGGCTGGCGAGGTGGCCACACGACTACAGGAACTGGGACTGGACAACTACTACCGGCTCATCGTGAGCGACGCGATGCAGCAGTTCGGCAACGATGCTAACAGCACGCTGGTGAAGCTCATCTACTTCGAAGGGCTGCCCAAGATGGAGGTGTGCAACGAGTATGTGCCAGAGTTGCGCGGCGACCGCCGTGTCACCATCTTCTATCCCATCTACAAGGGGAAGGCCAACATCCGCCGCGGCTTCTTCGTCGGCGACGGTGAGAACGCTCCCGCCGAGGTGACCTTCGACAACGTGGGCGGCTGCTATGTGCGACAACTGGAAAAATACGGCCCTGGCGACCGCCTCGACACATTATTTTATATTGACGGCGCCTTCTATCCCCAAAACATGGGCATCAATATCCCGGAATATCAGATGACCGTCAAGGACGAGTGGCTGACGATTGGCGACGTGGCCCATCCCATCGTAAAGATTGGCCCGGACTTTTGGACCCGGAAGAACATCGGCGCTGAAATGAAGTTCGGAAACACCAACCGTGGACGCTTTCAGGTAAGGGAAAACATGATTGACGGAGTTTTGTATGCACAGATTTTCGGAGCAAACCAACCGCTGTTCTGCTCGAACTACGCTGACGTGTATGGCACTGCCACCGACAATGCGACGGGAAAGCCCACACTGTGGTATCTGCCCACGCTGCACGACAAGGATGTGCTCACTACCTATCTTGGGAACAACCACAAGTCGCTGTTGAAGGGCCAGGCTTCAGGCTTCGAGGCCGACTTTGCCGGTTTCTACGGACACTACGACCCACGCGACGGACACGACATGGGCGAGAATGCCCTTAGAGACAATGGCAGCCTGTGCTATGTGGCCTTTAAGACCGACTTGTCGAGCGATGATGGACAGGCTTTGGTGCTGGCCCCCGACTACTCCTGGCAGTCGTACAGCATTATGTCGTCGCACAACAACTATTTCCCCGTGAGGCTGCACCGTACTTCTTACTATAATCATCAAACAAATAAGTAATCAAAATGAAAAAGAAATATTTAGCCATTCTCTTGGCATGTGTGCTGCCCTTGGTATCTGCCTGCAGCAATGATGACGACAATGCCATCAGTGAGAACGAAACGGAAGAGCAGGGTATTGCCTCAAAACTGCTGAAGCACTACCAGATGATGCTGTCGCAGTTCTGCACAGTAGATAGCACCTCTGCCGGAGCAGTAGTTTACCACCCGCGGCTGGGTGAGGCCATTGAGGCCACACAGCCCAGTGTCTATTACGTGGGTGTGGAGAGCGAGCAGGAAGCCCGTAACTGCTTCACAGCCTATTTCTTCATGTGTGATTCCATCAGCGGAGAAATATTGCAGGACTTACTGACGGTGGACTACGGTTCTTACGGCTACGTGAAGTACACACCGGCTGATGGACGCTCTGTGTGGGCCACAGTAGATGTCAATCTGCCCGAACTGAAGGATGTGGTCTCGAAAATCGTGTTCATTCCCAAGGCAAAATGGCCTACAAACTATAGTTCGCCGTTCTATCCCGGCGACATCGTGAGGGGCAACAACGGATGGCTGTGGTTATGCGTCAGGGCATGTGAAGGCGGAAGAGGCATCCTCATGACGTGGGACGGCGGTACAAAGTCTGAGACAAGGGAGGATCACTACAAGCTCTATACGAAGGTGACGGGATGCGCTCCGAAAGAAGCCTGGGACTCGCTGGCACAATTCTACTATTCTGATGTGGCGGGATTCAACAAAATGTACGATGAAATTGAAAAAGCTACATGGCTTAAGAACTCTGAATCACGACTCCTTGAATATGACTATGCTTTATACCAACTGCGCTATCACAAACATGAAGACAATACATACCAAGTGGGCGACACTTGGGACAATGAGTACGTTTGGTTGGCTAAATTTCGTAGTGTTTGGGAGGCAGAGACCTATTGGGTCAAACTCAAGAAGGACTGCACGTGGGTGAAAGGAATGCCGCAATTCGAGTGTGATAAGTACTATTTTAAGAGAGACGGACCTATTTATGTACCTGATTTCCGTTCGAGCCATGCACTTTACTTTTCACAACAAGATGGGAACATGACAGGATACACCAAGGTTTATCCTACAAACTGAAAAACTAGCAAAAGCCGATGAAAGATAAAAAAAGTGCATTCGTCCTGGCAATAGCTGCGTTACTGCTCACGGCGTGCAGTAAGGATGACGAAACGGTAACTGTGGATGCTCCGAAAGGGGTAGCCACAGTTACCTTTCTTGTTACGCCGAACGGTTTGGGCGACAATGGCTACAACGACGCGGCGGCAGAAGGCATCTTCGCCTTTGCCAACGCGACGGGTACGAGGCTGCGCCTGCTGCTGCCCAAGGACGCGGCGGAGGCAGAGACGATGTACCGCCAGTGGTTGACGGAGAATGCCACACAGGACTCGGCTGTGATTATCCTCGGCAGTTCGGCGTATGAAAGCATAGCACAATCTAACCACGCGACGCTCTCGGGTAAGGGCAGTCGCGTGCTGCTGTTCGAGAGCGATGCGGCGATTGACGGCATATCGACGGTGCTCGTCAGCCACTACGGCGTGAGTTGGCTGGCCGGAGCAATGTCACAGGGATTCGATGCGCTGATACTCGCCGCCACAGAGGGCGTGCCGGCATTGGAGGAGGCGATAGCTGGCTTTCAAGAGGCACGCGAGGCTTACGCCGGAGTGTATGAGGGCTGGCCCTGCACGACCACCTTGCACTATCTGGCCGACGGCGAGGCGGGCTTTGCCATGCCCGACTCGGCCTACCGCTACATCGCACGGCGGGCCAAAGAGAGCGGCATCTACGACGAAATGATTTTCCCGTTGATAGGTGGCTCGGAGGCTGGCGTGCTGCGCTACTTGAACGACAATGAGTTTACGACAGCCTTGATGGTGGGTATGGACGTTGACCAGACTGGGCTCTCGTCGCGCATCCCCTTCTCGGTGGTCATCCGCATTGGTGACGTGCTGAAGCAATACTTGAACGACTGGCTAAGTGGGCGCGAGTGGCCTCAGCACCAGCGGCTTGGCATGAAGGACGGTGCCGCCAACATCGTGGTTACGCCACACTTCAGTCAGTACCTGATCATCACGGATGACCGCTACAGCAAACCTGACACGTTCCAACGGCTGTATGAGAAATATAAGGAGGAGGCGATAAGAAAGGAAGAAAGCCTCACCCCCGCCCCCTCCCTGTAAGGGAGGGAGTAGTTACCCAAGCTAATCAAGACAATTATGATAAAGAAACTGTTTGCAAAACTACTTACTTCCCTCCATTACAGGGAGGGGCTGGGGGTGAGTCTTTTGTTGATGTTCATATCCTGTTCCTCCGATGACTCGTCGTCTTCGACATCTGTCACCACCCACACCTACAAGGTGGCGGTCATTATGGAGAGTGGCGAGCAGGCACGGTGGGAGCGCACGGCCAAGTGGGCACTGGAGAACATCGCCGAGGCGCAAAGGCTACGGGTAGGCGACGGTACGTCGAGAATGAGGGGTATGACAGACAGGGTGGAGCTGCAACTGGCCTTCAAGAGCCAGGACGACAGCGACATTGAGCAGTATATGCAGCAAGTGGCCGAAGACACAACCGTCGTAGCCATTATAGGCCCCACCACGTCAGCCTGTGCCGAAAAGATGGCCATAGCGTTGGGTAAACGCAAGACATATAACAAACCGATGATTACGCCATCGTGTACACAAGTGGAATACCAGCGCAAATTTGCCAACACGCCCTACGTCTGGAACATGGCCGAGAGCGACATCGCACAGTTGGAGGTGCTGCTGTCGGGCATAGCCAGCACACTCTACAGTGGGCGTTCCGTGATGCTGCTCTGTGCCGACGATGGCGACGGTGTGTCGCACAACGCTTACGCCGAGTGGTTCGGCTTCATCGCCGAAGAGTACGGGCTGACGGTGGATGGTGTCTATCTGTATAAGGACGAGTCCGACTTGCGCCGTTATGCACATGAGTTCTGCGGCACAGACTGGCGCCTGGACAGCAAGTTCCTGCTTTTCAATCCCTCGTCGCCGGAGATGGCGCTGGCACTCGACGACGAGATAGGCAAGATTAAAGCCATCGTGCCTGAAGGCGGGCATTTCCATACGCCGAGCATCCGCTGCAGCGATGCCTTTGTGTCGCAGCAGATTGCAGCGACGGTGAAAAATGCCACCTACGAGGGCGTGGATCTGTATGCCTCGCCTGAGTCGGGTTTCAACCAGGCGTATCGCCAACGGTTCGGGGAGGATTTGGTGAATGGTGAGGCACAATTTTACGACGGTCTTTGCCTTGTCGCATACGCTGCTGCATTGTCTTTGAAAAAAGGCATTAGTCTCAACGATGCAATCCTCGCCGTTGTGGATGGCCGCGACGGACAGGGCGGCTCGTGGCTGCCTGCCGACATGGCCCGCAACTTCGAACTGCTCTCTCAAGGCCGTACACCCGACATCGACGGCGTTTCCAGTTCGTGGACGTTTGACGAGAAGACGCACGCCAGCGTCTGCGGCAGCACTTTCCGTCGCTGGCGGCTCTACGACGGACTGTACCTGACAACCGAATATCTCAGCACCGAAGGCTCGCGACGCAGCACCTCGTCGAAGAACATGTGGGAGTGGACAGCCTCGCAAATGCAGACCTTCAGTGCCGAAGAGGGTAGTGGCCTCACCTACCCCACCCTCGATGACCGCTGGGCGCTGCTCATCGCCGCCTCCAAGGGTTGGCCCAACTACCGTTTCCAGAGCGACGTCTTTGCCATGTACCAGTTGCTGAAACAGTACGGCTACGCGGATGACCACATCGTGCTCATCTGTGAGGACGACGTGGCCCGACATGCTAACAACCCCCACCCAGGCGAACTGCGCATCAGCGACACAGGGACAAATGTCTATGACGCGGCGGCCATCGACTACCGCCTCAGCACGCTCACGCCCGATGATATCGGCGATATCCTGCAGGGGCGCGTCTCCGACCGTCTGCCGCAAGTGCTCCATCCCGATGCCGACGACAACGTCTTCGTGTTCTGGAGCAGCCACGGCTCACCCGGATCGATGGACTTCGGCGGACAGCAGTCGATGACCTATCATAGAATGAATCAGATTCTGGAGTCCACTCCCCACCGCAAACTGCTCTTCACCATCGAGGCCTGCTACAGTGGCGGACTCGGTGATGCCTGTCAGGGACTGCCCGGCACGCTCTTCATCACCGCCGCCAACCCCTACGAGACCAGCCATGCCGACGTATGGAGCGAGGATGTCGGTGTCTATCTCTCCAACGGCTTCACCCGAGGTTTCCAAGAGGCCATCGCCCAGAACCCAGCCATCTCCCTGCGCGACCTTTACTACACCCTGGCCGCCCATACCACCGGCTCTCACGTCAAGGTTTATAACGTCCCTTACTTTGGCAACGTCTATAGTAACACCATGGCGGAGTTCCTGACCAAATAGCATCCGGCAAACCTTCGGAAATAGCAAAAAACGCTGTCTGAAAAGTGGATTTTCTCGAAATGAGACTAATTTTTTCCTATCATGGGACTGTTGTTTCGTGAAAATTGATTACTTTTGCAGCCGAATTCGAGAATACAACCGTAAAAAACGAATAAAATGAAAAAAAAGATTGTAATGGCTCTCGTAGCCATTTTGATGTTCACCACGGCACAGGCTCAATGGAGGGTTGGTGTGACAGGTGGTGCTGACTACAATGTATTCAGCATGGATCAACAGTACATGACCGACTATAAAGTCGATGGCCGTTGGGGTATTACATTAGGCGTAAGCGGACAGTATGACGTAAACGAATGGTTGGGCGTGCGCGCCGACCTGAACTGGACGCAGAAAAACTATCGCCACACGCGCGTAGTATATAGTGATGTGGACTATAAACTCACCAACGACTACCTGCAACTGCCGGTGATGGCTTCGTTCAGCTTTGGCGGAGAGCGTCTGCGTGGTTTCTGCAACTTGGGTGTCTATGGTGCCTACTGGCTTAACAGCCATCGCAAAGGCTCTGACTGGAACAGTTTTTCTGACAGGACTTTCTCGTTCGACGAGAAGGTGGACTTCTACGATGAGCGCGACCAGCGTTGGGACTGCGGTCTGGTAGGCGGCATTGGCTTGGAGTATCTCATTACCAACCACTGGGCTGCTCAGGCTGAGGTGCGCTATTACTACAGCACCACCAGCACCACCAAGCAGTACATGAGGAACAAGGACTACCGCTACCATTCTACCACGGCCGTCCAACTGGGTATTAACTATATTTTCTAAATGAGGGAGGACACAATGATGAAAAAGACTATTAAGATGATTTTGGGAGCCGCGCTCTTCATGATAAGCATTTCTTCGTGCCGCGAAGAGACAGACAAACTGATGACCTATGACCACACCGACATAATGGCTTTCGGCAAGGCCGACACCTGCTTTGCCGAGAAGTTCAAGATCTTGTGGAACGGACTGAACCAGTGTTATGCCCTTTGGGACTATGAGGACGAGTTTGGCCTTGACTGGGATGCTGTCTATGACGAATACCTGCCGCAGTTCGAGGCTCTCGACAAACAGAAGACCGTCACCGACGAAGAGTTGAAGGCACTGCTTGCCAAGGTATGTTCGCCGCTTCATGACGGCCACTTGGCCGTGATCTTCCAAAACCACAAGACGGGCACCCAAGAAGTGATGTATCAGCCTGGCGAGGACCGTGTTACAAAGCATGACGACTATGAGATTGCCTTGAAATACAAGCCCTCGTTGAAGTACTATTCACAGGTGGCCAATGGCGAGGTGGAGACCGACAGCAAAGGCAATCCCATCGTGTTGGAACATTCCACAAGCATTAATGGGCTAATAGCTCCTGTTTACCACAATAAGGGAATAGGCCTTGACTGGATAAACACACAGATCGAACAACTCAGTGCCTTGAGCTATCCCTCCTATGCTCAGGTGGCCAGACTGGATTCTCTGGAAAACCTTAAGACGGAATTAATAGCGATTGCAGCGAATTTCTCAGTCGACCGTTATAACGAGATGGTCAAGTTGTACGAATCGCTACATGTACCTGGAATGGAATATTTCGATCCAGGATTCGCTACCATGGGTATTGATATCAAGTTCGCCCTGCTGAAGGGCAACATCGCCTATTTCCAGTTCAGCGGTTTCTATCTTACTCCCCATATAGTAGAAAAAGTCGCCAGACAGGTTTTCAATGTCAGCAATCCCATCACCCAGAAGCATCTTAAAGCCATGGGAGAAGTATGGAAGACGTGGTTCAATACCGTTCAGCAGTTGCATAAGGCTGGTACCCTGGGTGGTGTCATCATCGACCTGCGCGGCAACACTGGCGGCTTTCAGGACGATGGCTATTACATCACTGGATCGCTGCTGCCAGAAGGTGGCTCTCCATTCAGCTACTCCCGTTTCAAGCGCGGCACCGGACGTTACGACTACTCCACGCTGACTCTCAATTATCTGAAGACCATGCCGGCCGCTATACATGAAACGATCACCGAGCCCGTAGTCGTCATGACCAACTGCAAATCATTGAGTATGGCCGAGGTAACCACCATCATCGTCAAGAACATGGAGAACGGCACCCATATCGGTAAACGGTCTAAAGGTGGTATTTGTGGATTAACGTCGGACAACTCAGGGTTCACCAACAACTATATGGGTCATATCGGAGAGCGCTACAAGACACCCGTCTATGTCTATCTGCCATCGGTGGCAACGTTCACGCTCGACCATAAGATTATTGAGGGTGAGGGCATCACGCCCGACATAGAGGTCGATTTGGACGAGGCAACGTTCATGGCTACTGGCCGTGACACCCAGCTCGACCGTGCCCTGCAGTACATCCGTACAGGAAATTGATTGAAGTTCCACATGCTTAACCTTTGGGACTCTTGTTTTCTGAATACAGACTACTTTTGCAGGCGAATTCGAGAATATAAACTCAATTTTTAACAATTTTAATAACAAAGTAAAATGAAAAGAATTTTTTTAGCATTATTGCTCGCAGCACCAGTGCTGTTCTCATCGTGTTCAAAGGAAGAAACCACTATTGGTGGTATTGTCGACACTAAGGAATATGGCAAGCGTCTTTCAGTATCAAAGTCAGATTTGGTCAAATATGAGGTGATTAGAAGTATGTCTAATAATAAATATGAACACTTGGTATTCAAGAATAATGCTGCTGGTGTCGTGATTACGAATTTGATGGGTACAACGGAAAGCTGGGCTTATTGCCCAGAATGGGGCGTTTCCAACAATACTCTGACGATGGTTACGGAGGAAGGTGCTACCATGACATTTGAAGTTAGCAAGGAATATCAGAAGAATGGTACGGGTTATACCATAATAGTATATTTGAAGGGTAGTAATGGAAATGAGTTCGCTTATGAATGCGTAGATGACGGTGGAAACCACGCCGTGGCTGAAAACTTATGGACTATCATCTCTAGTGAAAGAGCAATAAAACAAGGAAAACAATGATGAGCCTGACAACTTCGTCATCGCTGGTCGTAACAATCTTGGTTGGATGATAATCAACAAGAAATAACAAAAATCGTCCATTTCATCGAGAAGAGTAAGCCTGACAATGTGTGTCAGGCTTACTTTTTTGCGTTTTGAGACAACCTGAAAAGCGATTTTTCTCGAAATGAGACTCTTTTTTCCTATCATGGGACTGTTGTTTCGTGAAAATAGATTACTTTTGCAGCCGAATTTGAGAATACAAACTAAATTTTTAAATCAATAATAAACAAAAATGCAAAAGATTTTCTATCTGATGGCTATGGCCATCGTGGTGCTAAGCTTCACCGCCTGCTCCGACAACGACGACAACCCGATGCCTGTGGTGGTGACCGACGACAAGCCATTCCCCTACGACAGCGAGATTGACGAGAGCGTGCGACCGGGCGACGACTTCTACCGCTATGCCCTCGGCAAGTGGTTTGACAGCAGCGACCCTGCGCCCAGCTTCTACGAGCAGATAAAGGTGAACAACAGAGCCCTCCTCGTCAAGGCGCTGACCACCAGTAACGACCCCTTGCTCCAGAAGTTGCGCGGCATGGTGGACGAGGCTATGGCCGACGACAGCCGCAGCGTGGCCCTGCTGAAGGAACGCCTACAGATGCTGGAGCAGGTGGAAACCGCCGACCAGATGTACGCCGCCTTTGGCCGTCTGCACGAACTGGGCTATAGTCCGCTGTTCCGTATGATGCCGTATCTTATTCAGGGAAAAGCCATCATCGGCTTGATGCTTACCAGTGCCAAAACGACAGAGATGGATTCCATTATGCGCACGAGCGATGCACAGCGGCTTGCCGAGACGGTGACATCCTACTGCCAGACGCTGAACCTTCTGGACTATACCGACGAGCGCATTGCCCAGATTAAGGAAAATGCAATGAATGTGCTGGTGAAGGAGATGGCAGTCTTCCCCCAAACACTCACTATGGAGTTCCTGAACAAGCCCGATCTGCTGATCCCTGCAGCCACCAGAGCGAGCGATGACAATCCTGCCAAGAAAAAGTTGTGCAGACTGATGGGTATAGACGAGGCCAAGACGAATATGGTCTATCTCGTGTCGCAAGATATCTTTACGCTCTTCGCCAGTGCCGAGCAGCAGCCGGAACTGGTGCCCGTCATCCGTGACTACATGATATACAGCGTCATCAGTCAGGATGGCTTCTGCATTCCCAAACTGACGGCCAAGACCGACCGCATCGACATTCTGGACAACCTGCTGCACTACAACAAATACTATAAGTACCGCATCCTGACAGAAACACTGGGCCGTGACAACATCTACAAGCAGCAGTGCATTGACATTCTGGAGAATATGCGCAAGACGTTCATACGGCGTGTGGACGATCTCGACTGGATGAGCGAAGCCACCAAGGCCGAGGCAAAACGCAAGGCCGAAGCAATGTCGTTCTACGTGGGCTATCCCGACGAGTGGAACGATGACATGACACCACAGGCCGACGGCGACTGCCTGCTGGCCACCGTCACCCAGATACGCCAGCACGAGGTGGAGGTTGCCAAGAAGATGATAGACGGCAATTATGACAAACTGGGCTGGGACTACATGGCCTCAACCAGACAGTTCTCTACCGACAATGCCTTTTATCTAACAACGGCCAATTCGTTGGTCATAATGCCGACGTGGGTATCGAAACCGCGCTTCGACAGCGAACTGAGCGAGGCAACCCTCTATGCCGTCGCCACCACCTTCGGCCATGAGTTCTGCCACGGCTTCGATGTCGACGGCTCGAAGTATGATGACCAAGGGTCATTGCGCGACTGGTGGGCGCCCGCCGACAAGCAGGTCTTCCAAGAAAAGCAGCAGGCCCTGGCCGCGCTCTACAGCCAACTGGAGTTCATCCCCGGACGAATGGCCGATGGAAAGCAGACACTGGCGGAGGACATGGCTGACTACGGCGGCGTGACGCTGGCCATGGATTGCTATAAGCAGCGGCTCGCCGAGCAGGGCTTCACGGGCGTGCAGATGGACGAGCAAATCCGTAAGTTCTTCCTCGCCTACGCACAGCTATATAAGCATGAGGTAGAACGCTCGCCGGAAAAACTGGTGAACACATTCGGAGGTGACCTTCACTCCGTCTTTCACAACCGCATCAACGGTATGGTGCGCCTGCAGGACGACTGGTACCGCCTCTACGACGTCAAGCCGACGGACAAGCTCTATCTGACTCCTGAGCAGCGTGTGAGAATTTGGTAAGTAATAACATCAATAAATTCAAGAAATGCAAAAGACTTATTATTTGATGGCAATGGCCATCGTGACGCTGGGCTTCACCGCCTGCTCCGACAGCGATGACAACTCTTCGCAGCAACCGGAAACGAATCCGGATGACAAGACGGCTTACACCGTGAAGACGGTGCCAGTGAACCGTGACGGCAACAATAGTGGCACCGTAGCTCTCCGATTCTACGAGGACATGCCCTCGGTGCCCTATATCTCCGTGGCCGATTTCCAGAACATAGTGGTGCCCGGTACGACGGTCAGCGTGATGAAGACAGGAACAGCGCTCTACCAGCTGAAGAACGCCGGTGGCACGCTAACGGTGAACACCATTAATGAGACCTGTGCCTTCGATGATTTCCTGGGCTTTACCAACCAGATGGGACTGGTGCAGGCAGGCATGGAGAATGCCTACTACGACGGTTTTCCCTATATCCGTTTCAACCGTCAGACGCTCAGCGGTGGCTCACCGGCTCTGACCTTCGACTATAGTTCCTACGGCATCAACCTGCGCGGCGACGAGACAGCGGTCTATTTCCCCTTCGCCACGCTGGCCGACCTCTATGCCGACCTCTTTGGCCACAATACCGCTTGCAATGGCGAGAAGGTGGTCTATGCCAGCAAAGACGATGATGGCGGTGACGGCATCGGTGGCTTTGATGGCGACTTCCTGAAGGAGAATCTGATGAAGAACAAGGAACGCAAGGCCGATATGGCCGCCTACAACTATGCTGAACTCTGCTTCACCATCGACCATTTCTACGGCATGCCCACGGGTTCTGACTTCGAGAAATCCATTCAGGAAAAAGGTCTGGACAAGACGCTCGAGGCTGATGCTGATGGACGGGATGTCAAGCAGTTGCTGCTGTCAACAAACATCGAGGACTATGCTGACGGCATGTGTGCGCTCTTTGCCTACCTCTACGACGGAGGTCACACACATATATGGTATGGCGACCCCAGCACGACATTCGCCGAGAAATATCCCTCGCTCTATGCGTACTATGACGAAAGAATTACCGCGACCAATATGACCAAATACCTACAAATTTACTATGCGGCAAAGCCACAGCGTGAAAATATCTTCGGCGACGAAAAGACTTACCATAAGAAGGGAAATACCGCCATCTGTCATCTCGATAATTTTGCTTATACCGACAAAGGGGCCTGGAACAACTACTATCAGGGCAAGGGGCCGCGCCCCACGCTGGCTACCAGTCCTAAAGACCCACTGGTCATCTTCCTCGATGCGCTGGAGCAGGCTGCTGCCGACCCTGAGGTGAAGAACTTCGTGCTCGACCTGAGTATCAACACCGGCGGCTCGTCGGATGTCGTGGTGGCCATGACCTCGCTGATGTATGACCAGAGCTTTTTCCGCGCCTACAACGTGCTCACCAACCAAAAGATGACGTGGTACTACGACGTGGATCGTAACTTCGACGGCAAATATGATGCGCAGGATCAGGATGTTCACTACGACCTGAACTTCTGCATCCTCATCGGGCCGAGAGCGTTCTCTTGTGGCAACCTCTACCCTGCCCTATGCAAGGATGCCGGACTGCTCCTTGTCGGTCAGAAGAGCGGTGGCGGAAGCTGTGCCGTCGGAGCTCACCGCACTGCCGACGGCTTCTATTACCAGATTTCCGCAGCACAGGCCCGTCTGAGTGATGCGAACTGGCAGAACATCAACGGGGGCATCACTCCGCATGTAGAGATAGCGTATGACGCTCAAGGGGTAATCCCGTATGATGGCAGAGATTATACCGTGTATAGCTACAGAAATTTCTGGGACTTGGACTACCTGAGCGCCATCATCGGCGAGTATTATAAATAACTCAACTTCCGCAAGCTCAGCTTGAGTTTAAGAGGTGAGTGGTGAGAGGTGGGAGGTGAGAGGATAGATGGTTAAACGAACGAAAATCGGGGTAGAATGGAAGCGGACGAGGTATCCTCTTACCTCTCACCTCTTATCTCTTACCTCTG
>JAEEGL010448684.1_pt1 | contig 19233 bp, 10 predicted proteins | sample 9134231 | NCBI WGS metagenome assembly JAEEGL01 (sample SAMN16246548, study PRJNA631951) | gut metagenome | biome: gut microbiome; feature: rumen; material: fiber-attached | host: Bos | place: Iran: Karaj | collected 2018-10 | reverse complement strand
GAGATATTGCTGACAAGGATAAAAATAAAGATAGTACCGATATAATTACGGAAAGACGGTGCGAACTTGCCCATGGTATTGTCTACCATGCCGTCAAGCATCTCAACGATCATCTCAACGATATTGCGGAATCCCGAAGGAACCTCACCGCCCTTTGTAAGCGCGGCTTTTGCAAAAAAAGAAAAAATAACAAGTACAAGAAATACTATCAAAAGACATATATGAGAGGTGGTGATCCAAAGGGTCTGATCTCCTATCTTAAAGGAAAATACCCCCTCTATCATGAACCCCAGATCGTCAGAGGATAATAGCATGTTTGCTCCCATAAACGCTAACCTTTCTTACTCCTGTTTTGCGGCTTTCATCATCTCATCCTGCTCCTCCGGCGATACCATCTCCCGGTAGAAAGCTTCCTCTCCGCATACCGCAACGGATATTTTATGTGTAAGCGGCTGTGCATAAGCCGAAAGCTTAAGTGTGATAAGACCCGCAAAAGCTGCTATCACATCCGCTATACCCGTGATACCCAGCACGGCAAGGAATACCGCCATACCAAAGTATCTCACCAGGTATCCCAGCCACATCTGCTTAGTGGCTCCTGCCTCGCCTGCATCCAGCGCCTTGCCTATGGTATATTCCATATGCTTAGCCACTATCAGCGCGCCCGCGACGCCCAGCCACAGTCCCAGGCTGTGATATCCCTTTCTGTCAAGGAATATCAGAATGGGTATCTGAAGCACCGCTCCCAAGAGCACTATCCCTATCCATAGCTCCACCAGAGCGCTGTGTGCTGTCCACCTGTCCTTCATCATTCTTAAAAAATTTCTTTGCAAATACGTATATATTCCTGAAGCCGGCCAGTGCCCCGACGAAAAACAGTACTATCGTCCACCACACCGTACCGAAATGCTTATCAAGCAGCCTGCCCGCGAAAAAACACAGAAATATCGGGACCATCATATTGATGCCGAACTGGCTTATCATCCCCAGCAACTGGACAGCCTTGCGCCTGTCCCTTCGCTTTTTATCTCCGCTTACTCGCATACCTAGTTATTATATAGATATCTTCTTTAAATGTCCAGCAAATATTTTTTAGTGGGTACAGGGGACGGTTCTCTGTATTCATGAAACCCAATGAATACAGAGAACCGTCCCCTGTACCCATCCCCTGTACCCACCGTCCCCTGTACCCAGCCCTTAGCCTGTCACACCCTGAAGTAACTTATATTGTTCTTCAGATCCTGGGCCAGGCCCTGCAGCCTGCCGGCGGATTCGCTTATCATGGTAAAGGTGGCGTTGAGTTCTTCCATGGAGGCGTTGGTCTCTTCGGTGGAAGCCGCATTCTCCTCGGAGATCGCGGAGAGGTCGGAAATGATGCCCAGAAGTCCGTTCTTTGCATCGTTTAACCTGCTTACCTGCCCGGAGATATCGGAGGATGTGCTCTTTACGCTGGCCACGTTACCGGACATGCTCTCCATATTGTTCTTTGTGTCATCCAGCTGCTGTGCCTGCACGCCAAAACTTTCGTTAAGCTTCTCAAGGACGTTCACGGAGGATGCGGAATCCGCAAGCAGCTTTTCAACTATGGACTTGATCTTTTCCGCACTTTCGCTGGACTGGTCTGCCAGCTTGCGTATCTCATCGGCAACAACGGCAAATCCGCGTCCGGCATCTCCCGCACGGGCTGCCTCGATAGATGCGTTAAGTGAGAGCAGGTTGGTCTGCGTTGCGATATCGGTAATGGCCTGCGTGAACTCGGATATCGACTTGGCCGATTCATTTGTGGAATTGATGGTATCACCTATCTCTTTTACGGAAGCGGTGACTTCCTCACTCTGGCGGATCAGCTTATCCAAAGCATCCATGGCCTTATCGCAGGCTTCCTTCATCTCCTCCGCATAGCGGTCCATATCGCTCACCTCACCGGTGATGCCTTCGATATTATGACCTATCTCGTCTGTCTCGTTAACAGCGCTCTCAACGCTCTCGGCCTGTGCCACCGCGCCCTTTGATACCTCTGTAACTGCATCGGTAACCTGTTCGGAAGCCATGGTCGCCTGTGAAGCACTGTCTGCCAGATCGGCGCTGGTCTCGCTCACTTCTTCCGACATCGAGTGGCTCATGCTCATCACTTCCTTAAGCTTTGCGGTAAGGCTCTTAGCGCTCTTTGTTATCAGGCCTATATCATCTTTTCCTATCTCATCATCGCCGGGATAGGAAACGGTCAGATCACCGCCTGCAAGCGCATCCAGATTTCCGGTAACGCGTCTTATACGCACACGGATGCTGCGGATGATAGCCACAACTATAACAGCAAGCACCACTGCCAGTATAAAAAAGATCACAAAAATAGTAAGCACCCTGGCCTGCAATTCCCTAAGCAGATTCGCATTCTCTGTCTCTGCCCATGCCTCGGTTATCTGCTGCATATGGTCAAGCGAGTCCCTGGTCACGGAGAAAGTGTTATGGAAAGCTTCCCAGTCACCGGTATTTGCTTCCACGTTAAAGGATGCTTCCCAGGCCGCCATATTATCTTTAAATATCCGGACCTCGTCACTGAAGGTGGTATCCGCCTCGGACTTTATCCCGTTAAATAACAGGTCATTACCGGCTGCCGCATTTATCGCAACATCCACTTTATCGTATACCTGCTGCTTATTGGCTTTGTAGTCATCCAGAAAACCGGGCAGCTGTAATACGACAAATTCCTCGGGCGCGCTGGTATAGCCGTTTATAAAATCGTAATATTGCATTCCGGCTTTTAACGACTGATAGAAATCACGGTCTGCATTAACCAGATTACTGTTTACCGTGTATAGAATGTCATAATAGACCTTAGATACATTTCCATGTGTATTGCGGATCTCCACCGTCATGAAGATCATAGAAAAAGAAAGAGCAACTGCAAGCGGGACGGCGATGATCAAGAGCTTTCCTCTGATACTTACGTTATTTATCCACTTCATACACACCTCTCCTTTGCTTTTATTTTAGAAGCCGGGCACTTACTCCCCATGCATTCTCTTTTTTATAAGGTACATCAGTGCATCCGCCTCACGGACATAATCCCACAGATCTGCCTTGGGCCGGTTCTTCGGATCAGTAGTGACAAAGCCTATGCTGGCCGTTAACGTATATGGCAGCGCGGCGGCTTTCTTACGCTGCTCAAGCCGCTCCTCGATACGTGCCTTGACGGTAGCCGCCTTTTGCGTGCCGCAGCCGGGCACTATCACCAGGAATTCATCACCGCCGTAGCGTACCGCTACCCAGTCTTTCTGCAGATTATCCTCTATGGCGGCTGCCACAGTCTTTATCGCTATATCTCCCTGCTCGTGACCATAATTATCGTTTATCCGCTTCATGGAATTGATATCCACAAAGAGTACCGTCATACGGCTCAGCTTTTCAAGGCTCTGCTGGTACAGCGGCAGCGCCTTATTCTCATAACCGAATCTGTTATACAGACCTGTCATCGGATCTTTATCATACAATTGCTTAAGTCTTAAGTTGATGCGTAAAAGCCTTAGTGACTGCTGCAGCTTCTCAAGATAAGTATAGATCATGGATTCCTTAAGCACATAAGGATCATCCGTAAATACCGCATAACCGTAATTGTAATGCATATAATGCAAGGGCATCAGATAATAGACATGCTGTTCTTTTTTCTTCTTTTTGTAAGCAGGTATAAGGTCAACGCTGCTCACACTCTTTACGTTAAGGAGCTTGTGATCTTTAATGGCAACTCCCACATCAAGATCACCCTTAAGGCCGCCGGCACATATCTCTTCATCGGAAGCCATGACATCCTCAAAGTATTCTCCGTTGAATACCATGTAAAAAGCCGACCCTTCATACTGGTGATTATTCAGATAATGATGCTGCAGCTTCTCCTTCATATCCTCATAATCGGAAACATCGGCAATCCGCTCACGCATTACCCTTTCGTTCTGCTCGACCAGATTATCATCCTGCGTCCTCTGGAAGGAATGCTTGCAGTATAGACGGCGCAGTTTGCCGTATTCGATATTTTCGCAGCCGCAGCTTTCAGCTATCACAGACACCGTAGGCACGACTATCCTGGGCGGCTTCTTTTTAGAATAAGGCTTACCGTATATGATCTCGCAGGCTTTATGTGCGACAGTCTCAAAATCCTGCTTTACGGTAGTCAGCGCTGGGAAGAATATCGTTCCGTTTTCAATATTGTCAAAGCCGGTCACCTTTACCCGGGAGGGAACATCCACTCCCCTTTTTTCAAGCTCGGTACATACTGCCAAAGCCATGATGTCGTTGGCGCATATTATCGCATCCGGCAGTTTCTTTCTTCCGCTCAATACTTTATCAAGAGCTTCTATGGTACGGCGGTTGGACCATTTCCCATATCCTATGTCTTTATCCTTAAGCTTAAGACCGTGTTCAGCCATCACTTCCCTGGTAACATCCAGACGCTCACGACTGTCCACATGATCCTCGGTACCGCCGATAAATACAACATCCTTAACCCCGTGGTCCTCGATCAGATGCCTTACCACTTCACGTATTCCCGCCGCATTGCCGATGGTCACCGAAGGCACGCCGTCAATCTCCATTCCGAAACTTACTACCGGAACAGACTTTTTCTTTGCGTTCTCCACTATCTCCATTACCGTCTCGTCGGAATTGAGCATGGTGGAAAAGATGACCACGCCGTCGTACTCTGCAGGATCACACAGCTTATAGATATTCAGTTCTCCCTGCATAAGGGTACGGTGCGTGCTGTACGATGCAAAGCTCAGGAAAACAAATATGTCGAAATCATCTTTTTCGGCACAGGCCCTGAATCCCTTTATCGCGTCTGCCAGAGCTTCAAGGCTCCAGCCATTGGCACATATGGCTATCTTTTTCTTCATCAGCTACCCCGGATCTTTCTAGTCTTCGTAAAAGCTTACTTCTCCGTTCTCATCAAGATTAAATGTCACAAAATCAGACATATAATAATCACCGTAAATATCATCGATGCAGAATGCATACATATAATCGGCCACATCCAGCCAGTTATATTCTATTGTCGTATTGGCATCTACTTTGTATTCATCGCCTTCGTAAACGCCTTCTGTCATCTCGTCGTCATTGGTAAAGCTGGTGTACATGGGAACAATGATATCACCGACCTTTAACTGTCGCACGTCACGCGAAGGTACGCCGTTTTCATTTATACCGTCCCATACACCCTCTATCGTCACGCTGTCATCATTAAGATCCTGACGCAGACGCAGATTCGTCTCTACTCCGTTTACCTTAACCGGTGAAGTGTAGATGATATAGTCCTCACCGTAATCAACTATAAAGGTAGCAAGGTTCTGACCGTCGGGAAGTGAGAGCCAGTATCCGTCAAAGCCGTCTTCAAAATGTCCGCTGTCCCAGTCACCGTATACGTCATAGGTCTCGCCCAAAAGCAGCAGGTCGTTCTCATCTTCCAGTATATCGAATACATATGCATATACCAGCGCTGCATTATCGACGCCCTTTTTATCCAGGGTAAAGGAGTAATATCCGTTCTCATCAAATGCAGGCTCCTGCGTAAAGCTTATCTTCTTACTCTCTCCGGTAACTTCCACCTCATCGGTATAATCCCAACGGTCTACAGTCGCAGATCTGCTTCTGAAGCATCCGCTCGCTTCATCAAAGAAGCTTTCGAACATACCGTAGCTCCACGTGTCGTCATCATCATACCAGTAGTCATCGCTGTAATCTTCCGGAGCCTCGTAATCATCAAGGTTATACCACTCGTCGTCATCCTCGTCGTAGTAATAATATATCTCTTCGTTTACATCATATGCATACAGTACGCCGTCTTCTTCGAAGTAGAACATTCCCTCTTCTTCATCATAGTAGGTATCTTCGTCTTCTTCGAACGATCCGCCGTCATCATCGCCGTCCATCTCGTACCATTCGTCATCGTCTTCGTCATAGCAGTAGTAGGTATCTGCGTTCACATCGTAGCAATACATATCTTCGCCGTCGATGAAGTAGAACATGCCTTCTTCCTCATCATAATATGTATTCTCATCATCCAGCTCCATGCTGTCGCCGTAGCCGTATACGCTGCCGTAATCCTGCCTCTCCACGAATGACATATAATAAGGGCTCACACAGATATCGCCGAATATCTTCATTTCCTCCGAACCCTGTATGCTCAGCGGATAGTAGGTCGAAAGGCCGCAGGCCTCACTGTGGTCATCTCCCACACGCTTATATACAACGGCATCATCGATCGCCTTTAAAACTGCGGATGCATTTGAGGAATAATCCGAGCAGGCTTCCACTATGCCGGCCAGATCCACCATGTTGGTGTATCCTTCGCTTCTGTTGTTTCCGCCGAAGTTATCGCTGCCTTCGATGCCTCGCACCATGGATGCCAGCGAAGAAGAGTCATCCCCGGCTTCGTACATATCTTTAGCGAAGTCGTTAAAGCTTACCAGCAGATCGTCAACCTTATCCAGATCTATGACCGAAAGTGTGGCCATACTCTCCGAATCTATTTCCTCGCACATCTCATAGAAACCGTCGCAGACCACCTTGCCCAGAGCCGCTCCGTCAGCGCCGGGATTTGATACCAGATAGTCACCCATCATCTCGTAATCCCAGCCGTAACCCGGTTCAAGCTCTTCCGATCCGTACATATAGCGGCCATAAGGTGCCAGTACGTTTGCTGCCTCTATAGTTCCCATCAGGCAGGCGTCAAATCCGATAAATTCAAAACGGTCGGTCATCGTATCGGAGATACTTAAGAACGCATTGTCTATATCCCTTAACAAGAGCGCATGGGCATCATCGGTCTCATCAAAACATACGCCGGTTATGCTGCCGCCGCCGTGGTTCCAGAATATCACGCCCATATGCTCTGCGGGATATTCCTTGACTCCCCAGCGCAGAAAGTCAGTAAGCGTGGAAGTATCCGCCATGCTCCTGCGGGACTCGCTGTATACTTCCTTAAGCTCATTATCCTCTATTATGAAACGCTGATTCTTATTAGGATCGATACTGCTGTTTTCCCAGCTGTACGCGCCGCCCGTCTGGACCACAAAGCGCACCTTGTCATTGGACTTGGCCGATATCATCTCTTCCAGATCACCCGAAGCCATACCGTTGTCCGATTCCAGATCGGTGCCGCAAAGATATACGAATATGGTCCAGGTACCGTCGCTGCCCATTGCGGTATTGCCGAAGCTTCCGCGGGAAATGCTCATCTTTCCGCTGCTCCTGTTTACCTGCAGTTCGGTAGACTTATTGCCCATACTGCGCGTCGGAACGCTGTCTTTGGCAGTATCCTTTTCATTATCATCATTTTCGGTGACAACGGAGGGCTCGGTATCTTCACCCTCGTCACCGGCACAACCTCCTAATACGGCTGCCGACATAGTCAGAGCCGTAAACAAAGCTACCAGTCTCTTTTTCATTTTCTTCCTCCCCTTGAAGCGATATGTGCATTTCGCACAAATCGACGCAATATATTATACCGCTCTTTGTTTCAAATAGCAATACGCGAAGCCCCGTATATTAAGAAAAAAGCCCATCCCCCGAAAGGGATGAGCCCTAAATACCGCGTTATTTATCGTTCTTTTCTCCGCCGATGCCCTTCATTGTAAGCGATATGCGCTTCTTGGCTATATCCACGCCCAGGACTTTTACCTCCACGATATCTCCCACGGAGACCACCTCCAGCGGATGTTTGATGAAACGGTCGCTCATCTGCGAAATGTGTACCAGGCCGTCCTGGTGTACGCCTATGTCCACGAACGCACCAAAGTCGATCACGTTACGCACGGTACCTTTAAGTATCATGCCCTCGCTCAGATCCTCCATGCCCAGCACATCGGATCTGAGTATCGGCTTAGGCATATCTTCACGCGGATCCCTTCCCGGCTTCTCCAGCTCCTTAAGGATATCCTTAAGTGTCATCTCTCCTATTTCCAGTTCCTTAGCCAGCTTTGACGTATCCTTCGCTGCCTTTGCTATGCCCGGCAGTCCGCCGCCGGATAAGTCGTTTATGGAATATCCCAGTCCGGCGATCAGCTTCTCGGCCGCACTGTAGGATTCGGGATGCACGCTGGTCCCGTCCAGAGGGTTCTTTGCATGCAGTATCCTTAAAAAGCCCGCACACTGTTCAAAGGCTTTGGGTCCCAGCTTGGGCACCTTTAACAGCTCCTTACGGCTCTTAAAGCTTCCGTTTTCCTCACGGTAGCTTACGATATTCTTTGCAAGGCTCTTGTTGATGCCCGATACATATTCGAGCAGTGAAGCTGATGCGGTATTAAGATCCACACCCACGCGGTTAACGCAATCCTCTACCACCGCGCCTAAGGCTTCTCCCAGCTTCTTCTGATTCATATCATGCTGGTACTGCCCCACACCTATGGACTTGGGATCTATCTTTACCAGCTCCGCAAGCGGATCCTGCACTCGCCTTGCTATCGAAGCCGCACTTCTCTGTCCCACGTCAAAGTTCGGAAATTCCTCCGTAGCCAGCTTGCTCGCCGAATATACCGATGCGCCTGCTTCGTTGGTGATCACATACTGCACCGGTTCCTTTATCTCGTGGAGCATCTCCACTATCACCTGTTCGGATTCCCTCGATGCCGTACCGTTACCCACGGATATCAGGCTCACTTTGTATTTCTTTATCAGCGCCTCAACATCCTGCTTTGCTTCTTTTACTTTATTCTGCGGAGCCGTGGGATAGACTACTTTCGTATCCAGCACCTTTCCCGTAGCATCCACCACTGCCAGCTTGCATCCCGTACGGAACGCGGGATCCCAGCCCAGTACCACCTTACCGGCGATGGGCGGCTGCATCAGCAGCTGGTTGAGATTCTTTCCGAATACCTCTATGGCACCGTCTTCTGCCTGCTCTGTCAGCTCGCTTCTGATATCTCTTTCGATCGATTCTTTTATGAGACGGCGGTATGCATCTTCACACACTTCCTTAAGGAGCGGTGCGGTATACGGATCATTGCCGCGTATCGTCTTATCCTCCAGATAAGAGATTATCTTATCCTCCGGCGCCTCTATCTTAACGGAAAGTATCTTTTCCTTTTCGCCGCGGTTTACAGCCAGGGTGCGGTAGCCGCTCATCTTCGCTACCGGCTCCTTAAAGTCATAATACATCTCGTATACGGACTGCGCCTCTTTATCCTTTGCCTCGGATACCAGTATGCCTTCCTTAAAACTGATATTACGTATCCATGTCCTGTATGCCGCATCATCCGATATCTCTTCCGCCAGTATATCCTTCGCTCCGGCCAGGGCTTCTTCCACCGTGGTCACGCCCTTTTCTTCATCCAGATATTTCTCTGCTTCCTTCTCGGCGGGATGATCGGAATGCTGCAGTATAAGCCATACAGCCAGGCCTTCCAGACCTTTCTCCTTAGCTATCATCGCCCTTGTACGGCGCTTCTGCTTGTACGGGCGGTACAGATCCTCCACGGCCACCAGGGTCATGGCATCCTCTATCTCTTTTTTCAACTCATCCGTAAGTTTTCCCTGTTCCTCTATGCCGGCAAGTACAGTATCCTTACGATCCTGCAGATTACGCAGATAGTTAAGTCTCTCATCCAGATCACGCAGCACCTCATCATTAAGTCCTCCGTGCATCTCTTTACGGTAACGTGCTATGAAAGGGATCGTATTTCCTTCATCGATAAGTTTTATAACGGTCTCCACCTGGGTGGGTTTTATCTTAAGTTCTGTCGCTATTATCTTTGCTATATCCATGTTTTATCAGTATCCTTTTGAAAAGCTGTCTCCGCTTCCGGCAATATCCTTAAACTCCGGAGCAAATTTCATATCGATCACATAGTATCCCGTATTATCCTCATAATACTTTCCTTCGGCAAATATCACGTTCCCCGTGTCTCCTGCCGGAGTATGAAGACGCAGATAGGTGTAACCCGGACCGTTACTGATCACGGCATGCCCGCCGGATTTCCAGATACCTTCATCATCGTAATAATTCCAGTCTCCCTTATCATCAAAACTGATCTCGCAGCCTCTTGCATTGACCCAGGAACCTTCTATCTCCTTCGGGATATAAATATCGCTGTAATAGAACTGAAGGTCATTGGTGAAGTTCATCACCATATCTCCCATTTCATCTTCATACACCAGTACGGGTTCATAGATGTTTCCGTTCTCATCCAGCAGATTGTACGCGTAATAACCTGCACTGCCGCCCCTGCCCTGTTCCCAGGTACCGCACAGATCGGCCGTCTTTGATAAGGTACCGTCGGTTATGAATGAGGGCATCATCTCAACAGCCAGCCAGGTACCATCATCAAATATCCGGTATTCTATGATATCCATGTTGACATAGCTTCTGAGTCCCCAGCATCCCACAATGGGTTCCTCCGAATGCTGCTGCGACGGAGTTGCAGACGTTGTGTTGACTACTGCTCCCTTAAAACTGCTTATGGGCTTAAAGGCGATCTTCTGCATCCTGTAGTTATCGGTAAGACTTAAGAAATCCTCCGCAGGGATATTCATCTCTACGGCATGAGCGGGTATTTCAGGTCCGCTATCGTTCGAATAGCATTTCAGTTCACCGGAAGAGTCGTCCGTATAATAATACTCATCCCATATCTGCTTTGTTCCGTCAGTACCTAAATGAAAGCGTCCGATATAAGTATGTGCCGCGCCGCCGGAACCCAGATAATAGAAGCTGCCGTCTCCCAGGTAACGGTAAGAATTCCTCGCCCAGCCTTCAAATACCCACCCCGGCTTATCCTTAACACAGGTAAAAGCCGCATAAACATAACTCGTATCATTGGTATCTTCATCGGAATACTTTGCATTCTCACCGATCAGCAGTTCCGGAACTCCGTCGCCTGACAGATCGACTATAGCGTATCCCAGGCTGTTTAACAGCTCATCCTTATCACCGTATACAACCCTTTCCATGACACCGCTTGAAAGATATTCATAGAGTTTATCGCTGTCATAACCGTTCTGTATGGCGTCTAAGTTTTCCTGTAACACCGGGGCATAGATATCCTCATAATCCGGCTTTGTATCTGCTTCGATATCCGGCTCGGGTGTAGGCGTCTCTATGGCTTCGGTCGGCTTCTCCGCCTCCTTTGTGGGCGTAGGTGTTTCTTCACCGGCCTCATAAGGCCCTCTGTCCGAAGGTGTGGCCGTGTCACATGCCGCTAACGTTAAAGGCAGCATGATCATCAGACCGATCCCTCTGTTCATCAGATTTTTCTTTTTCATAATTTTCTCCCTCAATGATAAATACACTGTTATTCACAGCCCTCCCGGCTGTGAATGGTAACGCACTGTTATTTTTTCAGATAATCCATCAGCAGTGAATAGTTCATGGCCGCATCGTGATATCCCTGAAGATAAAGCACCTTAAGCTTTGTCGGGTCTTTCTCTATACGTTCTATCTTTACCAGCTTCTCGGGACGGAATACGAATATCCTCCCTTCGGCTTCAAGGCGCTCGATCAGATCAAGAGTTTTGTTGTATACCTCATGTCTGCGTATCATGGCTCTTCTGAGTCCCGGATATTTGGGATACCTGATAGCCATCAGTTCGCGGTTGGCAAAAGACTGCGGCTTCTTTCTGTAATCTACGGGTCTGGTAAGTACCACCACATTCTTTTTATTTCCGTCACGCAGCGACTTTCTTAACGGAATGGAATCTGCCATGCCTCCGTCAAGATAAAGCTTTCCTTTGTATTCCACGTTGCGGGATACCAGCGGGAGTGATGCGGACGCCTGCACGGCTGTTATATCCTCACGCATATGTTTAAGCTGCAGGTACTCTGCCTTTCCCGTCTCCAGATTGGTAGCCACCGCATATGCCTTACCGGGCCATTTATCGGCAGTCTCGTAATCATACAGATCCAGCTCGTTGGGGATGGTATCGTAACACATCTTTGCATTGAACAGATCACCGGTTTCCCTTAAGCTTTTCATGCTGCAGTAGTTTTCATCATCAAGATAGTTTATCGCTACCCTGAAAGCCCTGCCCGGCTGCTTTGAGATATAGCTGCACAGGTGGCAGGCTCCGGCCGATACGCCGTAGCTGTGATCGAACCACAGCTCCTTCTCCATAAAAAAGTCCAGTATTCCTGCGGTATACGCGCCGCGCATACCGCCGCCTTCCAGTATAAGGCCTGCTTTTATCATTTCCATGTTGTTCTATCTCCTGATTCAGTCTTTCAGGGCGGCACTGTGATCGTTGCCCTGTTGTTCAGTCTCTCGATCCACTCTTTCAAGATCCTTCGGGCTAAAGCCCTCAGGATGACAATGCCCTGGTCGAACTATCTGCCGGCTTCCGATGAAACCTCTTCCGTCCTCTGGTTCATGATCAGCATCTGCAGTCTGTTCTCGATGTTCGCGCGGCTCACGTCGGGATCGTAATCCAGCGGCAGCAGCTCTATATCCGGGAACATTTCCTTAAGCTTCTTGCATACGCCGCGGCCTATAACGTGGTTAGGCAGGCAGCCGAAGGGCTGAAGTATAACGAAGTTCTTGCAGCCGTGCTTTGCATTGTATATTATCTCCGCCGGTATCAGTATGCCTTCACCGGTATCAAAGGTATGATGTATAACATCGTCCGAATCCACAGCCAGCTCATCCATCAGCACTGCCTTCTCGTGCAGCTCCTGATCCTTTGCCAGTCTGTCGGTTACCCAGTGCGCAAAGTTAAAGAACTTGTTTGCCACATTACTCCAGAAGCGTGTCGCCTTGTCACGGTGCACCTTAAACTCCGTGATCTGCTTGCCCTGGCAGAAGTAAGACTTCTGTATAACGTCGGTCATCTTTGCTTCGATGATCTCAAAGCCGTTATCTTCCAGATAGCGCTCTATCTCATCATTTGCGCCGGGATGGAAGTTCAGCAGATACTCACCCACTATGAGCACCGTAGGCTTGGGATGTGACCTGTCGTACTCCACTGCACTCAAAGTCTTCATTGCTTTCTTGAATCCGCTCATCGCACCGAAGGTTCCGTGTTTTTCCAGTCCTTCGCAGAGCTGGTCCATCGCTATCTCAAATGCAGCATCCGCGCTGCCCTTTACTTTTTCGTAAGGGCGGATCTTTCTGAGCATCTCTTCCAGCGTGTCTATCATGGGCAGACATACCGAGATGCGCAGCAGCGATGTCATGTTTATCTTAAAGCCGGGATGCATGTCGTGCAGATCTATATCATCATTTGTCATGATGGGCACATAATCATAGCCCGCATCGTCCAGCGATTTACGCAGTATCGTTGCATAGTGCGGCAGACGGCAGCACCCCAGATACTTCGCCATCGCAACCGAAGTATTGTGCGTATCGTATTTGCCGCTGTTTAATGCTTCCAGTATCTCGCCTATTACTATCTGCGCAGGGAAGCATATATCATTGTGGGTAAATCTCTTGCCCAGACGCACTGCCTCACCACGGCCTACGCCCAACGGCACGGTCTTTATATTCTGCGAAGCAAAGGCAGATGACATTATACGGCTGAATGCATGTGATGAATTGGGCACCAGCACGGTATGCATCTTGCGTTCCTTCTTCGTGAACTTAACGGGATAGGGATCGGGAAGCGGCTTCACCTCTTCCTTAATGTTTAATTTGCGCTTGCGGCGTATGGTCTCGATAAAGCTTCTCACGCGTATGCGCAGAGGTCCCTGGGCGTCGCTCTCATCCACCTTTAGTATCAGAGGCGCCTTGCCGCTTATCTCCTTCATCATACGCACTATCTCATCGGAGAGTACCGCATCATGTCCGCAGCCAAAGCTTACTATCTGTATATATTCCAGATGATCGTTCTGCGCAGCCAGTATACTGCTGCCCAGCATACGGGCATGGAAATTGTTTACTATATCGATACGCGACTTGCGCAGTTCCACATCCGGCAGATCGGGCAGCGAATCCGCAGTCAGCACCGGCACGCCCATGCTTACCAGCAGTTCGGGCAGCTCGTGGTTTACCAGCGGATCGTTGTGATAAGGCCTGCCGGCCAGCACCACAGCAAAGCTGTCGTTTTTCTCAACACCTTCAAGTACCAGCTTGCCTGCAGCCTTAAGTTCCGTATCATAATTCTTCTGCGCGCGTGCAGCCATCTCAACAGCGCTGGCCGTTACGGAGGGTTCGATATTATAGGTCTCCTTCATATAATCGCAGAGCTGCTTTTCCCTGTCTTCATCGGAATACCAGTAGAAGTAGGGCGAATCAAATTTAACGCCGTATTTCTTATAAGGGTTGTCCGAATTCTTTATAACGATGGGATAACCCTTTACCAATGCGCAGCGTGAGAAGCTGGTCTCCTCTTTATTTTCCGAAGGCATAACCACTATCTCAGGCATGAAGATGCGGTCTACCTTAAGCTTCACCAGCTCGCGTATATGCCCGTGCACCAGCTTGGCCGGGAAGCATTCCGTATCGGAAGGCACAGCATGTATGCCGTTTTCGTAGATAGCGCGGGTACTTACCGGTGAGGTCTTAAAACCAAAGCCCAGCGATTTCCAGAAGGTGCTCCAGAAAGGCATGCCCTCCCAGAAGTTAAGCACTCTGGGTATACCTATGGTTATATTCTGATCGGGAAGGAGCTGCTCGAAAGGATAATCCATGTTCTGCAGTCTCTTCCTTGTTTCATACATATTGACCGGTTTATCGGACTTATTCACTATGTCCTTTATCTTCTGCTGCGTAGCCTTATCCTTGGGATCGCCCAGCACTTCACCTTTCTCGCAGCGGTTGTTGGTCACCCAGCTTTCGCCGGATGAGAATGTAAGTATCGTGCGGTTACAGTGATTCGTGCAGTAAGGGCAGGGCGAATTGGCCTGCTGTTTATAGGAAAATTCCTGCAGTTCCTTTTTACTTAAGAAGGTTCCCTTAAAGCCCTTTACAGCTGCCGTTTCCTTTGCGGTGAGCGCGCAGCCTATAGCGCCCATCAGTCCCGCGTAAGGCGCGCGTGTAACCTCGCGGCCCACGTACTGCTCCATGGCACGCAGTACCGCATCATTCTGGAAGGTACCGCCCTGCACCACTATCTTCTTTCCAAGCGAATCTATATTGGAAACGCGGATAACCTTGGTGAACACATTCTCTATAATGGAACGGCAGAGGCCCGCCATTATATCATCCGGCTGGCTGCCGTTACGCTGCTCGGTGATTATCGAGCTGTTCATGAAAACGGTGCAGCGGCTGCCCAGCTTGGCAGGTGCATCGGAACGGAAGGCTGCAGTCGCTATCTCTTCCGTCTTTATATTCAGCGTATGCGCGAAGTTCTCCAGGAAGGAACCGCAGCCGGAAGAGCAGGCTTCGTTCACCACTATGTTTGTGATGATGCCCTTCTCCAGCCAGATGGCCTTCATATCCTGTCCGCCTATATCCAGTATAAAGCTGGTATCCTCACCGAAATAATGCGAAGCTGCCAGCGCATGCGCCACGGTCTCCACCAGATGGGTCTCGGTACGGAATGCTTTATTAAACAGGAACTCCCCGTAACCGGTAGATGCGGCAGCTATTATCTCAAGCTCTGCTCCGGCCTTTTCATATTTATCATACATATCAAGGAGCGCCTTCTTTGCCACATCCAGGGGATTGCCCTTATTGGAAGCATAGAAAGAATCTATCAGCTCCTCCTGCTCGTTCATCAGTACCAGCTTGGTAGTGGTGGAGCCGGAGTCGATGCCCAGATAAACCCTTAACTTTTCGCCCTTCTTAGGCTGATAGGAAGGCATATCGGGCTTTTTGTGCCTTTTCGCAAATGCCTCTCTCTCACTGTCACTATCAAAATATCTCTGTCCTTTTTCAGAAGCTTTCTCATCAAGGTTCTTAAGTCCCTTCAAGCCCTCGATCAGATCTTCGACCCTGCGGCTTTCGGCATTTTGATGCAGCTCTTCTATAGAAAGTGAAGCGCCGTAGGCCACCATCATCTCCGGATGCTCGGGGATGATCACGTCATCATCCGTAAGCTCCAGTCTTTCCTTGAAAACCTTACCCAGACGGGGATGGAAGGTAAGCGGGCCGCCTTCAAAAGCTACGGGCGCCTTTATCTCCAGTCCCTGTGAAAGACCGCCGATGGTCTGCTTTGCTATCGCATGATAGGAAGAAAGCGCTATGTCTTCCTTCTTTACGCCCTGGTTTAAGAGCGCCTGTATATCGGTCTTTGCGAACACGCCGCAGCGGCCGGAAATATCGTAAACGCTGCTGCCGCGCTCTGCTGCCGCATTAAGCTCTGTTGCCGGGATATTAAGTACGGTAGCCACCTCATCGATGAATGCGCCGGTGCCGCCTGCGCAGCTTCCGTTCATACGCATGTCAAATACCTGGGGCTCGCCGTTATCATCATCTTTAAAGAAGATGATCTTTGCATCCTGACCGCCCAGCTCTATAGCCGTGCCTATATGATGATAGATACGCTTAAGAGCCAGGGAGTTTGCAACCACCTCCTGGGTGAAGGGAACGCCCAGTCCCTCTGCAAGGTGTCTCGCACCCGAACCGGTCATGCACATTATTATGTCTTTTCCGGCCAGTTCATCCTTTGCTTCTTCCAGAAGGTTTATTATGCTTTCTCTCTGCCTTGCGAAGTGCCTGATGTACTTATGATAAGTAAGCTCGCCTTCCTTTGTTATCGCTATCTTTGTGGTCGTGGATCCTACATCGATACCCACCATGATCTTGTTGGTACTCATTTCTTTTATTTCCTTTATCTAAATATTCAAAAGATTCTTCGTCACTGCGCTCCTCAGAATGACATGCGAAGCTATCATCTTATGCTCACCCTTATATTCGTTACACTTATCTCATATTCTTTACAAATTCATCAAAACGCGGCAAAAGAAATGATAAATGTCCGTAAGTTGCTGTATCCAGAATACCCTTTCGTTTCAGACGTTCACGGTATACTGAAAGCTTTTCGGAACTCATATTCTCAATCTTTTGCCTAAGATCCTTTATTGCTATGTTATTTTCTGATGCTATGGCATACGCTACCTCATGATCTGTAGCCGACATCTCTGACCATATTTTTTCATATACATATTCAGAAAGATACTGATCGAATTCCGGCATTATATCTTCAAGCGAATTATATGATCTCTCATTCCAATAAAGATATCCCAAAAGCTGGAATGCAAACGGATAGCCCTTTACTATATCAGCCATATGTCCCGCTTCTTCATTGTCAATATCGAATACCTTCTGATAAGCACTGCGGATAGCACTGTAATTCAACGGTTCCAGAAATACTTTAGGTGCCCGATATAAAAAAGTAAGATTATCAACATTCTGCAATTCGTATATATTTTCATACAAACCTGTCATAAGTAAAAAAACAGGCAGATCCTGCCGTAAAAAAATCTGAAATGCACTCACAAAAATACGCATGTTCTCTGTATTTGTCACTTCATCAATGGTTATCAGAACGCGCTTATTATGTTTATCCAGAGCTTTTAGCATACGGCTGACTGCAACCTCTATATCTGCTACCGGTGAAACACCCTCTATCGATACTCCGATGCCAAAAGAAGTAAGATTGATCTTAGCCTCTAAAAAAAGATGCTGCAGCTGTTTCTGATCGTATAATCTGGCAGCCAGGCCTTCCAGAAGATCACGTGCCGGGTTAAGTTCAAGTACCACCCAGTCCTTCATGGATGAAAACTCCCGGGCTATGGAAGTCATCATTACGGTCTTGCCGCTGCCGCGAACCCCCGTAAGCATATATACATAACTGGCAGGAGTTTCCGATGTAAAATCCTCGATTATATTATTTGTCTGAATCGGTCTGGATACAAATTTACCGGGTTTCTTTCCAAATGCTATTGTAAAAGGATTCGACATGATCCCCACCTTTTATAACTTTCTATCTGTTTTATAAGTTTTTATAACTGGGCCAATATTTTTATAACTTCCGGATTATTTTATAAGTTTTTATAACTTTTGTCAATGACACGCTCACCGAAGGATTCTTTTATTTCATCAATTCCTCAGCCAGTACCTTAAGCTGCTCTATATTTTCTTCCTTAAGCGTGGACTTAATTGTCACCATGGGCTCCACAAGTTCCACATCCTTAAAGCCCTCGATGTATTGCTTCATCACGCGGCCGGCGGTGGGCGCCCAGCTGCCGTTCTCCACCAGTGCAACTTTTCGCTTCTGATATGCCTTTATGCTAAGGACATTGAGGAATGCGCGCATGGGCGGGAATACATCGGCATCATAGGAAGATGCGCACAGTACCATCCTGCTGTAGCGGAAGGCGTCCTCCACACCTTCATGCAGATCATCCTCGGTTAAGTTGGTCACGCCGCACTTAACGCCTTTAGCTTCCAGTATTTCCTGAAGCTTAAGCGCTGCAGGCTTAGTGCCTGTATCATGGATCCCGGCATAAATTATCGCCACGCCTTCATCTTCGGGCTCATATGCAGACCACGTCTTGTACTTATCTATATAGAAACTTAAGGGCTCATTCTCCGGAAGCACCGGTCCGTGAAGAGCGCAGATATGTTCTATCTCCTTATCCGCAAGCTTCTTGAGCACTGCCTGTACCTGTGTTCCATACTTACCTACTATGTTAAAGTAATATCTTCTTGCCTCGCAGGCCCAGTCATCAGCCTCAGCTCCCTTGTATCCAAACTTGCCAAAAGCATCAGCGGAAAAAAGCGTCTTTGAAAAAGCATCATAGGTCATCATTACTTCCGGCCAGTGGATCATGGGCGCAGCGATAAAGCTGAGCTCATGCTTTCCAAGATTTAAGGTATCGCCTTCTTTTATAACATCTATACGGCCGCTCAGATCAGCCTCAAAAAACTGCTTCATCATGTTAGAAGCCGCCATGGAAGTCTTTATCCTTGCATTCGGATACTTATCCAGAAACGCCAAAAGCGACCCGGAATGATCCGGCTCCATATGCTGTACCACTATATAATCTATATCTCTGCCACCCAGGTATTTATTCAGATTCGACAGCCATTCACCGGTCACATCCGCATCCACGCTGTCCATGACACATACCTTCTCATCAAGGATCAGATATGAATTGTATGCCATACCATCGGGCAGTTCGTACTGGTTTTCAAATACTTTGATATTCTTATCATCAACACCTATATTTATGATATCTTCGGTAATATTTGCCTCGTACATAAAAACACCTCCCCGAAATAAACTCGAGAAAGCATTATAGCATAAGTCATGTCAAACCGCAAATTTACAGGGAAAACCACGGGGTCCGTCCCCATTGTTTTTCATGATCTTTAT